>PPYF01305668.1_pt1 | contig 13187 bp, 7 predicted proteins | sample 1559871 | NCBI WGS metagenome assembly PPYF01 (sample SAMN08240021, study PRJNA423297) | Human gut metagenome, whole genome shotgun sequencing project. | reverse complement strand
TTTGTGATTTCTTTCCTTATAAATCACAAAACTGGCAGCGCCATTAGGCGATGCCTTCCTGATTAAAATCAAAGATTTTCATCAGAAAATAGTATCAAAAGGCGCGGGGCAGATGCCCCGCGCCTTGTCGTATGGAATTTACAGCCCCAGCAGCTGCTTTTTCTTTGCGTCAAATTCTTCCTGGGTGAGAATGCCTGCGTCCAGCAGCTCCTTGAGCTTCAGCAGGTCGTCCGCAGCCTCGCTTACGCTGGTCGGTGCGGCGGGCGCAGGAGCGGGAGCGACGGGGGCAGCGGGAGCGACGGGGGCAGTCGGCGCGACGATGGCGTTCAGCTTATCCTGCATCAGAATCGGCGGGATAATGGGGACAAAGATGGCAAGAATCAGGCAGAGGGTAGAAAGATCGGAGGGGATATTCTTCGCCGCCGCCATCTTGTCAAGACGCTGGGCAGTCTTGTACATCCAATAAATCACGTAGAAGGGGACGAACAGGCACAGCAGCAGCTTGTTGGTGGGGTTGCGGTTTTCTTCACCCTCTACATTGTTGGTGTAGCCGGTGACGCGGTAAATCCAGATATACAGCCAGATGCCGCAGGTGAACAGCAGCAGCAGAATGTGCTTGACCAGACCGCAGTAAATCTCAGAAGCGGCCGTGGCTGGAGAGCTTCCGGTTTCGGCGGATGCGCTCACCGTCTGCTGAGGGAGTCCTTCGGGGTAGGCAACCCACATGGCTGCCAGGAACATACCGGCGCATGTAGCAAGCAATCTCAGAAAGGCTACAAACCAAACGCCGCCAATCGACAGCACTGTGGCAAGCGCAACGACCGCAGGGGGAATGAACCAGAACTTCTTCACCTGCTCCCGGAGCTGGGGCAGATAGTCGGTCACAAAGACCACGGCCAAGAACGCCATGCCCCAGTTACCCAGCAGCAGGAGAACATTTCTGAAATTCAGGAAGAACAGGCAGGCAATACCGGCAAGGGCGAAGCCCACGGGCAGGAAAATGTCTCTGCGCTTCGTCAGGAGGGCAAAGGCCAGAACTGCACAGCTTGCTACCCAGATCAGCATCTGAACATAGTCACTGAACGACATAAAGCGGAGGATACGCAGCCACTGGAATAGCTCCATAACGCCCCCAAAGGCAAAGAGCGCCCCCGCCACGGTGCTGTAGCAGGAACTGTTTTTTGTTTCTTGCATAGTGATACCTCTCTTCTTTTTTTTAAGGACACTGCGTTCAGTATACACCATCCGATTGTGAAAAGCAACCCATAAAAGGCTGTTGTGCGGCTTCCTACTTGTCAGAATTCACATTCTCGTGTATAATGGGAAAAACGATTTCCGCAGCACTGGAGGAAATAATATGACGTTGGAGCAATTTTTTGCCGAGAATCCGGAGACGGCCATTGCCTTTTCCGGCGGCGTGGATTCTGCGTACCTGCTGTACGCGGCGAAGCGGTACGCCGCCCGGGTGAAGGCCTATTACGTGAGCACCGCCTTCCAGCCGGCGTTTGAGCTGGCGGACGCCCGGCGCTTAGCCAACGAGCTGGGCGCGGATATGCAGGTGCTGCATGTGGACGTTCTTATGAGCGGCGCGGTCACGGCGAACCCGCCCGACCGCTGCTACCACTGCAAAAATACGCTGTTCCGGCAAATCCTCCGGGCAGCGGAAAACGACGGTTTTCCGCTGCTGCTGGACGGCACCAACGCCTCCGACGACGCGGGCGACCGGCCGGGAATGCGGGCGCTGCGGGAGCTGTCCGTTCGCTCTCCCCTCCGGGAGTGCGGCCTGACCAAGGCGGAGATCCGCCGTCTTTCCAGGGAAGCCGGGCTGTTCACATGGGACAAGCCCGCCTACGCCTGCCTCGCCACCCGGATACGCACCGGGGAGGAAATCACGCTGCAAAAGCTGAAGCAGACGGAAAAAGCGGAAGGATTTCTCTTCGGACTTGGGCTCCGGGATTTCCGCGTCCGCATGGTGGGCAATACCGCGAAACTGGAGCTGCGGGAGGCCGATCTGCCTCTGCTTCTGGAAAACCGGGAGAAAATCGTGACCGAACTCCGCAAAGATTATGACAGCGTTCTGCTGAATCTGGAGGTGCGCAAATGAACTCTGAAATCCGAAAGCTGCTGGAATCCGTCCAGGCCGGGAAAACCAGCGTGGACGACGCCATGCTGGAACTGAAAAAGGCCCCCTTCGAGGACATCGGCTACGCGAAGGTCGATCTGCATCGGAAGGTGCGGCAGGGCGCGGCAGAGGTGATCTACGGCGCGGGGAAGACCCCGGAGCAGATCGGCGGCATCATCGACGCCATGCGCGCCAACGGCCAGACCCGCGTCCTCATCACCAGAATGTCCCCCGAGGCGGCGGCCTACGTCGGCAGCACCCGGGAGCTGGACTACCATAAGGACGCCCGGGTGGGCATTGTGGGTGGACTTCCCCAGCCCGACGGCATCGGAAAAGTCGTCATCGCCACCGGCGGCACCAGCGACATCCCCGTGGCCGAGGAGGCGGCGCTCACCGCCCAGGTGCTGGGCAGCGAGGTGGTGCGGCTGTACGACGTGGGCGTGTCCGGCGTCCACCGGCTGCTTGCCCATATGGATTCTATTATGGAAGCCAGCGTGGTCGTCGCCATCGCGGGCATGGAGGGGGCGCTTGCCAGCGTGGTGGGCGGTCTCGCGGAATGCCCGGTGATCGCCGTCCCCACCAGCGTGGGCTACGGCGCGTCCTTCGGCGGCGTGGCGGCGCTGCTGAGTATGCTCAATTCCTGCGCCAGCGGCGTGTCGGTGGTGAACATCGACAACGGCTTCGGCGCGGGGTATCTGGCGAACATGATCAACCACATGGAGGTCAAGGGATGAAAACGCTGTACATCGAATGCGCCATGGGTGCTGCCGGGGATATGCTCGCCGCGGCGCTGCTGGAGCTGCTCCCCGATCGGGCGGCGTTCCTTGAGAAAATGAACGGTCTCGGCATCCCCGGCGTCACCGTCAGCGCGGAAAAAGGCGTGAAATGCGGTGTGTCCGGAACCCATTTTTCCGTCCGGGTGGCGGGAGTGGAGGAGGACGAGAACCTCCATAGTCATCATCACGACCATGTTCACAGCAGCATGGAGGGCATTGAGGAAATCGTGAACAGACTGCCCATCCCCTCCATGGTCAAGCTGGACGTTCTGGCCGTGTACAATCTCATCGCCGAGGCGGAAAGCCGCGTCCATGGCGTTCCGGTTCAGCAGATCCACTTCCACGAGGTCGGCGCCATGGACGCCGTTGCGGACATCACCGCCGTATGCCTGCTGATGCGGGAAATTCGCCCCGATCAGGTGATCGTGTCCCCCGTCACCGTGGGAAGCGGCACCGTCCGGTGCGCCCATGGAATTCTCCCCGTTCCCGCGCCGGCTACCGCACTGCTCCTTGGGGGAATGCCCATTCAGGCCGGGAACGTTCAGGGTGAGCTGTGTACCCCCACCGGCGCGGCGCTGCTGAAATACTTTGCCGACGATTTTGGCAGCCTGCCCGTCATGCGGGTGCAGAAAACCGGCTACGGCCTGGGCAAAAAAGACTTCCCGCAAGCGAACTGCCTGCGGGTCATGCTGGGGGAGACCTCTGACCAGACCGACGCCATTGCGGAGCTTAAGTGCAACATCGACGACATGACCGGTGAGGAGATCGGGTTCGCCATGGAGCAGCTGCTGAGCGGCGGCGCGCTGGACGTGTTCACCACCCCCATCGGCATGAAAAAGAACCGCCCCGGCGTGCTTCTGAGCGTCCTGTGCCGGGCGGGCGACCGGGAGAAAATGGCGCGGCTGATCTTCCGCCACACCACCACTCTGGGCATCCGGGAAAGCCTTCAAAACCGCTACACGCTGGAGCGGCGCACGCAGACCGTTTCCACCCCCTACGGCGCGGTTCGGCAGAAGATATCCTCCGGTTACGGCGTCCAGCGACAGAAGGACGAGTACGAGGACATCGCGGCCATCGCCCGGGAGCAGGGGCTGAGCATCGCTCAGGTTCGGGAGATGCTGAAATAACACAGAACCCACGGGATGAGCTGCACCCCTTGCCTCTCTCTATGGGAAAGGTGGCTGGGCGAAGCGAAGCCGGAGAGGGAAAACCGGGGTGCAGCGCCCTCTCAGTCACCTTCGGTGACAGCTCTCCCAGAGGGAGAGCCAAGGGGGTTGTTCCCCGTTACATAGCGCATGTTGACATGAGAAATGGAGCGTATCGATACCGATACGCTCCACTCACTGTATTGCGAACACCCAATCAATGACCCATGGGTTTTCACTTCCTTCTCCGCCGCAGGCGGACCGGTATCCACCGGTCGATCTGCATCTGACGGAGCTTTTCGTCCATCCGGTCGGCTGTGTCCAGCAGGATGCCTGCCCATTCCTCCGCCGTCTGGACGTTCCGGGCGCGGGTAACCAGATACGGGCACCGCTCCAGCTTCCGATGGCCGAAGGCTCTGGCAAAGGGATTGATGACCCCCAGCGCCAGCGTAAAGGGCGCGAGATTGAAGAAATAATCCGGGTCGTTGGCCATCAGGCGGCCGACATCCTCCGTGGGAAGTTTCTTTGCGTAGCGCCGGAATCCCAGCACCTGCGCTGCCGCATAGCTGCCCAGATCGCTGCGTTTTCCGCCGTAAGCGGCGAAATAACCCAGCAGGAATTCGCCGATCGCGCTGAGCAGCGGTATCCAGACCTGCCCGCACAGCAGCCCCAGCACTACCCATAGGGCAATACACACTGCCCCGATCAGCATGGGCAGCTTGCCCCGCAGATGGGTGCGGTAGGCCATATCCTGAATCAGCCACCCGGATACCGCGCCAAAGGCCCCCAGAATGATGGAAAGCAGGATCTGGATCGCCCGGACGGAGGTCATATTCATGGCAACGCACACGCCGCAGAAAATCTGGGCGCCGCAGCAAAGTCCCCGGAAAATCTTCATATTCCCGCTGACGCCCCGGTACATATTCCGCTCATTGGGAACGATGGCCGACACCTTGCGGCTGAGCTTGGCGTAGGGATAGCCGGTGGCGTCCACCGTCTGGCGGCTGCCGAAGAGAAGGGCAAAAATCTTGTTTTCAAAGAGACTGCGCTCGTTGCCCATGTCCATGCGCTTGTGCAGCAGCACCTTTCCGCCGCTGTCCGTCTGGATGAGCAGGTAGCCCAGCTGTGCCCACGTAAACACCATCATGGTCAGATCGCCGCCGGACAGGGTCAGACGGCAGCCCAGCTCGCCCGCTGTAATGCCCTCAGGCGGGGTCGTGCTGCGGATGTGGGCGATGGGCTTCGTGCGCAGGAAAATCAGCCAGTATACCAGCGCGAGACCCACGCAGATCAGCATGTATTTGATCTCCGGGTTGCCCTCCCGGATGTAGGTGCTGACAGTGGGGAACATTTTCTGATCCACCAGCATGGTCATGGTGATGCCTTCGTGGTCGTTCAGAATGGTCTTGCTGGCGCCGATGATCTGGTTGCTGCTCACCGTGACGGTCAGGTCGGAGGCAATGCTCTCCTGACGGTAGATGCTGGTGAACTTCGGCGCGTTGGGCATATTTCCCGGGGGCATGGTGATGACAAAGCTCAGCTGCTCCACCGGGAACTCAAAGCCGCTGAGCAGCTCGACGCTCAGCTGTAACTTCCGCTCCTTGTCAACGGTCACAACGCCCACGGACTTGGGGAGTGTAAAGCTGAAATTCAGGGGAATCTCCCCGGTAATGCCGCTGACCACCCGGCTGATATCGACCATGGTCGCGGAGGATGTCTTGCTGGTGGAGACGGAAGCGCCGTTCAGGGTAATGCCCGTGGCGTTGGCGGGCAGGGGGAAACTCATGGCAGTAGTGACATACTCCATGCGCAGGGTGACGGTCATATTCACCTGACAGTCGCCCTCGGCGCTGACGGTGCAGTAGGTATCCACCCGGGAGGCCGCGCTCTCGGCGGACGCGGGCAGCACAAAAAAGCCCATCAGCAATATGCACAGAAAAAGCCCGATTCCGATACGCTTCAAGCAAACTCCCCCTTTTATCAGTTTCGTCAGAACATTTTACCATGCGGCGAGGGAAAAAGCAAGGGAATTTGCCCATATCTTAAGAAATCCGCTCCCTTGCCTCTCCCCTTGGAAGAGGTGGCTGAGCGCAGCGAGGACGGAGAGGGTATACTAGGGAACCTCTGAATAAATCGTCTGCGGCCGTGAGCGAATCTTTTCCGTCCACTCTTCGGTATCGAAAGCGGGAAATACACAAAGTATTCCGCCGTTTTCGATACCTCGATTGGCCGAAAAATCTCTCGCTCACAGCTCTTGCCGATTTAATCAGAGCTTCCCTAGGTTGCAAATGCCCTCTCAGTCACCTTCGGTGACAGCTCCCCCAAAGGGGGAGCCAAGGGGGTGCCCCGGTTGGTACGAGAAATGGAGCGTATCTGTACTGATGCGCTCCATTCGCTGTTTTACGGCCACCCAGCAAAAGCCGGGGGTGAAAGTTTTTATGCGCTTACAGATCCAGCAGCTTCAGATCCTCTTCCCGGACGCTGCGCAGTTCCTTCTTGTTCAGCGTGTCGTAAATGCAGGGAACCACGAACAGCGTCATCAGCGTCGCGTACACAAGACCGCCGATGCACACGATGGCGACGGGCTTCATCAGCGACGTGCCTGCGGTCTTGTGTACTGCCATGTCCACCAGACCCAGCACCGTGGTGATGGTGGTCATCAGGATGGGACGCATTCTGGTAACGCCCGCTTCCTCAATGGCCGCGCGGCGCTCCATGCCGTCCTGCCGGAGCTGGTTGATGTAGTCCACCAGCACGATGCCGTTGTTGACAATGATACCGGTGAGCATCACGAAGCCGATGAGGGAAATGACGCTGATCTCCATGCCGCACAGCAGCAGCGCCATGAATCCGCCGGTGAAGGCCAGCGGGATGGTGAACATGACGATGAAGGGAGATTTCAGGCTCTGGAACTGGGCGACCATCACGAGATACACAAGCAGGATGCCCAGAACCAGCATCAACAGCAGCTGCTGCACAGCTTCCATGATCGTCTCATTTTCGCCGGTAAACGTATAGCTGACACCGTCGCCCAAGTCCAAAGCACCCACAACGTCCTGCGCCTTGGCGGTGATCAGGGTGACGTTGTAGCCTTCTTCCAGCGTCGCGGTGACGGAGAGGTAGCGCCTCTGGTTGAGGCGGTGGATGGAGCCAAGGCTGGACGTCTCCCGCACTTCGGCAAAGTCGCTCAGAGGAACCTCCTCCACCGTACCGTCCTGTTTGGTGACTTCAAAGACGTAACCCCGCAGAGAATCCACGTCCAGCACCGCCCCTTCGGGCTTTTCGATAATTACGTCCGTGGAAACGCCCTCCAGCTCCAGCGTGGCGGCGGTGGCGTTGTCCGTCAGGGCGGAAGCCAGCTCCATATAGATCTGCGCCACGGTCAGGCCGTGCTTCATGGCGGCGTTGCGGTCGATGGCCACGTGGAGGGCAGGGGAAGCGTCCTCCAATCCGTCGGAAACCTCCGCCACACCGGGGATGTCTGCCAGCGACTTGCCAACCTGTGCGGCGGCGGACTGGAGGGTGTCCATGTCGTCGCAGTAGACGTTTACAGAAACGCCGCTGCCGGTGAGCATACTCATATCCATCATGGCGGAAGAGGTCGTCACCTCGCAGGCAAGGTCAGCGCAGGCTTCCTCGATCTGCTTGCCCACCGCCGCGCCGCTGGCCTCGTCGTCGGCGAGAGTGATATAAACCGTTACGTCGTGGGATTCTCCGCTTCCCATGCTCAGCATGGAGGAGCTGCCGCCCATCATCGCGCCCACGGTCTCGATGCCGTCAATTTCCGATATTCTGTCCAGCACCTGATCGGCGAGGGCGGTGGCCTCGGCCATGTCCGTGTCCTCGGGCATGGTGACGGTGACGTTCACGCTGGGCATATCCATGTCCGGCATGAAGATGAAGCCCTTGGCAAGACTCCCCAGCGCCGTGACCACCAGCAGCGCTGCCGAAACAATCAGAACCACGGCCTTATGCCCCAGCGACCACTTAACCGCCTTGCGGTAGGCGGGAAGCAGATGCTTTTCCAGAAGCCCCGGCTTGATCTCGTGCTCCCTGCGCAGCATCCCCGACGCCATGGCGGGCACCAGTGTCAGGGAAACGATCAGGCTTGCCAGCAGGGAATAGGTCATGGTGAGCGCCAGATCGGTAAACAGCTGCTTGGTGATACCCGTGACGAACACGATGGGCAGGAACACGCAGACGGTGGTCAGCGTGGAGGCCGTCACCGCCCCCGCCACCTGTCTTGCGCCGGAGACGGCGGCCTGAATGACGTTGGCCCCCTTGGCCCGCAGGCGGTAAATATTCTCGATGACCACCACGGAGTTATCCACCAGCATACCCACCGCCACGGCAAGGCCGGACAGAGAGATCATATTGATGGTCACGCCGGTGAAGTACATCAGCACGATGGCAAAGATCACGCTGATGGGGATGGAGCAAAGGGTGATAAAGGTTGGGCGCAGATCCCGCAGGAACAGGAACAGGATCAGGATCGCGAACACCGCACCCAGCAGGAGGCTATTCAGAATGGTATCAACGATCAGATAGATATAGTCGCCCTGACTCATCAGGGACACAAAGCTTAAGCCCGGGTATTCCTTTTCCAACGCCCGGAAACGCTCTTCAATGTTGTCGGTAGTCTCGGCGGTGGCGTAGGTGCTCTGCTTTTCAAAGCTCAGCACGATGCCGTCCTTGCCGTTGAGTTTGGCGTAGGTCGTGTCCCGGTTGTCGGTGAGCATGACCACCGCCACATCCTTCAGCCGCACGGGGTCGATGCCGTCAATGTCCGGGTCGAACAGCAGAAGGTTTTCCAGCGTCTCCTGATCCGTGATCTCGTCGCCCACGGAGACCATGTATTTGACCCCGTCCTGCTCCGCGTATCCCGCCGGCATGGCAAAATTCTGGGCAGCGAGGATCTTCGATACCATTTCCATGGTGACGATGTTGTTCAGGTCGGCCTTATTCAGCGCGTCCTCCCGGCTGCTTTCCACGGTGTCCAGACCGCTTTCGATCTGGCTTAAGCCCTCGGAAATGGCAGCGCTGCTCACCGCCAGCTTGGCCGCGCCGGTGCTGAGCTGGAGCATACCGGCGGTTTTCTTCTCATTCAGCAGCTGCTGGGCTTCCTCGATGGAGAGCATACCGTTATCCAGTTCTTCCAACGCGCTTTCCAGCTGGGCAATGCCCTCGTCCAGCGCGTCCAGCTGCGCCTTCGTCTCCGTCACGGAGGCGGCCAGACCCGCCCGGTCGGTTCCCTGAGATGCCAGCAGCGCGTCGATTCCGTCCACCGCGGCATCCGCTGCGGCGGCGGCTTCTGCGGCGGCGGTGAGACGTTCGGGCAGGGTTTCCGCCGTCACACCGGCAGCTGCCATGTCCGCCTCCAGAGTGCTTTTTTCTACAGCGATCTCCGCCTCTGTCTGGGCGATGGTCAGCAGATTGTCATTGTAAGCGGCTTCTTTTTCCGCAAGCGCCGCGCTCAAAGCGGGCAGATTTTCGTCGGCGGGGTCCATGCCCGCGATCTGCTCCCGGAGCGCCTGAATCTCGGCGTCCAGAGTTTCATTGTCCTGTTTCAGCTGGGCGAGGCTGCTTTCCTTATTCGCAAGGGCGCTCTGCCGGTCGGACAGAGATTGGAGGGTATTCAAATAACCATGGGCTTCCTGCTGGGCAGAAAGGACGTTGTTCACCTGATCGTTCAGCTCTTTCAGGGCGTTGTAGGCGAGCACCAGCTGCTGCCGCCCGGTCTGCGCCTGTTCCAGCTGCTCTTGGAGCTGCTCCCGCATGGCCGTCAGCTCCGTCTTTTTCTCATTCAGCTGCTTTTCACCCTCGATCAGGGCGTTGACCCCGGCGCTGAGCTGGGACTGTGCGCCGTCTACTTTTTTCTGGGCGTCTTCCAGTTCTTCCTTTTTCTCGTTCAGCTCGGCGGCGGCATCGTCCAGTTCACCGTTGATTGCAGCGGCGATCCGGTCGTTCAGCTTGTCGATCAGCTTCTGATCCAGCACCACGTGCAGCTCCTGCTCAATTTCGCCGCTGGTGGTGATCCGGGCGACGCCGGGAACGCCCTCCAGTTTGTTCATCAGCGTTTCATCCAGGAATTCCGTCAGCTCCACGGTGTCCATGCCCTCCATGGATACCGCCGCCACCTCCACGGGAAGCATGGAGGGGTTGATCTTCAGCACGTAGGGCGTGCCCACCGTGTCCGACCAGTCGGCGGACAGCTGGGAGATCTCCTGCTGGATATCCACGCCCACGGTGTCCATGTTGACGCCCTCGGTGAATTCCAGAATGACCATGCCAACGTTTTCGCTGGAAACGGAGGTCACCTCCTGAATGTGATCCAGCGTGGACATGGCCTGCTCCATGGGCTTTGTGATCTCCTGCTCCACCTTTTCCGGGCTTGCGCCGGGGTAGGTGGTCATGATCAGCACGTAAGGGAAATCCATATTGGGAAGCAGGTCGGGGGTCATGCGGAAATAGGCCACCACGCCCAGCACCAATATGGCGATCACCGCGACGAAAACCGTCAGCGGCTTTTTAACGGAGAATTTGGACATACTGCGCTCCTCACTGCTCTCAAAAGAGGCATTAGCATTTGTAACAGCATAGCACCGTTTGACCCTGAATATCAACTGAAAATGTGTAAATCTTTTATGAACGCCGTTTTTTGCGGCGGGATATGTTCCCTCTTTACAGTCTTTCGGGGGTGTGGTACTATAAGAAAAATCCCTACGGAGGGGACCGGTATGAAAAAATTTCTTGCGGTGCTTACCCTTGCGTGTCTGCTCACCGGCTGCGCCGCCGGAGCGGCGGGGGGAAACGTTTACGAGACCACGTTTCTGACCCTGTTCGACACGGTCACCACGATTCGCGGCCGGGCGGAAAGTCAGGCGGCGTTTACGGAGGCCGCCCAAGGCGTCCACGATACGCTGCTGCACTATCACCAGCTGTTCGATATCTACAATGACTATGCTGGCTGCAACAATCTGAAAACCGTCAACGATCAGGCGGGCGTTGCCCCTGTGGAGGTGGACGGGGACATCATCCGTCTGCTGCTGGAATGCCGGGAATTTTACGACGCCACCGGCGGCAAGGTCAACGTCGCCATGGGCGGCGTTCTGGCGCTGTGGCACGACGCCCGGACGGCGGGGCTTGACGACCCGGCAAATGCCCGTCTTCCCGACCGTGCCGCACTGGAAAACGCGGCGGCGCATATGGATTTTGACGCCGTTATCATCGACGAGGACGCTTCCACCGTCTTTATCTCCGACCCGGAGACCCGGCTGGACGTAGGCGCGGTGGCCAAGGGCTGGTCTGCCCAGCGGGCGGCGGAAAACGCGCCCGAGGGGCTGCTCATCAGCGTGGGCGGCAACGTCTGCGCCACCGGCCCCAAAACCGAGGCGGGCGACCCGTGGGTGATAGGCATTCAGGACCCGGACGGCGGGGATTACCTGCACACCGTCTGCGTCACCGGGGGCAGCGTGGTCACCAGCGGCGATTATCAGCGCACCTATCTGGTGGACGGAGAATCCTACCACCACATCATCGATCCCGAAACCCTGATGCCGTCACGGTACTGGCGTTCCGTCACGGTGGTGTGCGCCGATTCCGGCATTGCCGACGCTCTGTCCACGGCGCTTTTCCTGATGCCGCAGGACGAGGGGCAGACGCTTCTGACACGCTACAATGCCGAAGCCATGTGGGTAGACGCCGACGGCGGGGAGTTTTTCAGCCCCGGCTTTCGGGCGCTGCTGCGGACGTAAGGGCAATATTCCTCTGCATATGCAAAAACCTAACAGGCACCCCTTGTCTCTCCCCTTGGGAGAGGTGTCTGAGCGAAGCGAAGACGGAGAGGGGAAATTAGGGTGCAATACCCTCTCAGTCACCTTCGGTGACAGCTCTCCCAGAGGGAGAGCCAAGGGGATGTACCCCACTACATACGAAATAATGGAGCGTATCGTTTCCGATACGCTCCATTCACTGTTTTACGACCACCCATCAGACCGTTGGGTGATTTTTCCATCTGTCAAAAGGTTCCCACTTTCATCGGGCGAAAGCAGGCGTCCTTCGGCAGACATAAGCGGCGCAGCTTTCGCTGCGCCGCTTATCGGTTACTGGTAAATCGTGCCGCTGATTACAGCTTGGGGCCAGCCTCGACCAGAGCCTTGCCTGCGTCGTTGCCCTCGTACTTGACGAAGTTCTTGACAAACCGGCCAGCCAGATCCTTGGCCTTGGTCTCCCACTCTTCCACGTTGGTGTAGGTGTCGCGGGGGTCCAGAATGGCGGGGTTCACGCCGGGCAGAGCGGTGGGGACCTCCAGATCGAACATGGGGATCTTCTTGGTCTCGGCCTTCAGGATGTCGCCGCTCAGGATGGCGTCGATGATACCGCGGGTATCCTTGATGGTGATACGCTTGCCGGTGCCGTTCCAGCCGGTGTTGACCAGATAAGCCTTCGCGCCGGAAACCTGCATCTTCTTAACCAGCTCAGCAGCATACTTGGTGGGATGCAGCTCCAGGAATGCCTGACCGAAGCAGGCGGAGAAGGTGGGGGTGGGCTCGGTGATGCCCCGCTCGGTGCCGGCCAGCTTCGCGGTGAAGCCGGACAGGAAGTAGTACTGGGTCTGCTCGGGGGTCAGGATGCTGACCGGGGGCAGAACGCCGAACGCATCAGCAGACAGGAAGATGACGTTCTTGGCAGCAGGTGCGGAGGAAATCGGGCGAACGATGTTCTGGATGTGGTTGATGGGGTAAGAAACGCGGGTGTTCTCGGTGACGGACTTGTCAGCGAAGTCGATCTTGCCCTCGGCGTCGACGGTAACGTTCTCCAGCAGAGCGTTGCGCTTGATGGCGTTGTAGATGTCGGGCTCGGAGTCCTTATCCAGGTTGATGACCTTAGCGTAGCAGCCGCCCTCGAAGTTAAAGACGCCGTTGTCGTCCCAGCCGTGCTCGTCGTCGCCGATCAGCAGGCGCTTCGGGTCGGTGGACAGAGTGGTCTTGCCGGTGCCGGACAGACCGAAGAAGATGGCAGTGTTCTTGCCTTCCTTATCGGTGTTGGCAGAGCAGTGCATGGAGGCCATGCCCTTCAGCGGCAGGAAGTAGTTCATCATGGAGAACATGCCCTTCTTCATCTCGCCGCCGTACCAGGTGTTGA
>PPYF01438134.1_pt1 | contig 13196 bp, 6 predicted proteins | sample 1559871 | NCBI WGS metagenome assembly PPYF01 (sample SAMN08240021, study PRJNA423297) | Human gut metagenome, whole genome shotgun sequencing project. | reverse complement strand
GAGGGGGAGGGGAAACTTTCTCTAGAAAGTTTCCCCTCCCCCTCCAAATTTCTCAATTCCCATTCCCTCCCGAATCCTACCGACACTCGTCCGGCGACAGGCCGAAACGGCGCATCTTGACGTACAGGCCGCTCCGAGAAATGCCGAGGGCCTTCGCGGTCGCCCGGATGTTGCCTCCGGCCTCCTGAAGCGCCCGGACGATGGTCTCCTTCTCCTGATGCGAGAGAAGCCCCCGAGGGACGGCGGGACGCGGCACGACCCCCGGTATGCCCTCGTGATTGAGGATGTTCGCGGGCAACACGTCAATGTCGATGGTGGGTATCCCCTGCGACATATGCACCATCCTTTCTATGACGTTTTCAAGTTCACGGATATTGCCGGGCCACGGGTAACCGAGAAGCACATCCATAGCCCGATCCGTAACCCGCAAGGAGCCGCGTCCGAGGGAGGCGACGAAGTGATCGAGGAAATGGTTGATCAGAAGCGCGATGTCCGAACTGCGTTCGCGCAGGGGAGGCACGTTGAGGGTGAAGACGTTCAAGCGATAGTAGAGATCCTCGCGGAACGCGTTCTGACGGATGGCGTTTTCAAGATTGCGGTTCGTGGCTGCGAGTACCCGCACGTTGACGAGGCGGGTGTGTTTGCCTCCCACGCGGGTTACTTCGCCGTTCTGGAGCAGGCGGAGCAGGCTGACCTGCGCTTCAAGGGGCATCTCCCCGATTTCATCAAGAAAAATGGTCCCGTTGTCCGCCAGCTCGAATTTGCCGGGCTTCCCAAGGCGGCTCGCGCCTGTAAAAGAGCCTTCATCATAGCCGAAAAGCTCGCTCTGCACGAGGTTGCGCGGCAGCGCCCCGCAATTCACCACGACGAAAGGCGCGTTGGCTCTCCTGCCCCCGTTGTGGATGGACTGCGCGAAAAGTTCCTTGCCCGTGCCGCTTTCCCCAAGGATGAGGGTGGTCACATCGCTCTGGGCCGCCATGCGGGCCATGCGTACGACCTCCTGCGTGGCGGGCGCGTTGCCGACAATGTGATCGAAGGTATAGACGGCCTTGGCCCCGGTGACGCGCACGGCGGATTCCTTGATCCTTTTGGTCTCGCGCAGGGTCAGCACCCGGCCTTTCCCCGATTCCAAGCGGGTGAGCGAAAGCATACAGTTGAGCGAACCGCCCTTGAGCTGGAGGAACGCTTCCTGATCGCTGAACTGGCCGCTTTCCGAGAGGATAGCCCGGATGATGTCGCTGGAAAAGATGATGTCCTGAATGTTGCCGTGCACGGCGTCCGGAGGCAGGCCGAGCATGGCTTGCGCCTTGTTGTTCAGCGTCCGTATCGTGCCGTCGCCTTCCAGCACGACCACCCCTTCATCCAACATTTCGATGATGGCCTTCTGTTCCTGAAGAAGCAGACGCAGGCGAAGCTGTTCCGCGATGGCGTGGGCCGCCGCTTCCATCATACCCCGGGTATGGTGATGGTACAGGGCACTCGGGAGCGTCACGTTGAGCACGCCGACGATGGCGTTCCGGCTGTCCCTGATGGGGGCCGCCGAGCAGAACCAGCCGTGGAACGAGCGGCAGTAATGTTCCGAAGCCAGCGTCTCTACAGGCGTATGTTCCACGAGGCACGTCCCGATGGCATTGGTCCCCGAGGCGCTTTCCGCCGCGAGGTTGCCCGGTGCGAGGTGCGGGATGGGATAACTGCCGGTATTGTCCCAGAGCGCGTGCAGGACGATCCCCTGCGCATCGGACAGGGAAATGAAACTGCGCGAAGTGCTGATGGGGTTATACAGCTTTTCCATGATGCTTTTGGCCACCGCCACAAGATCCTCGTTCTGATCGAGCAGCTTTTCCAGCGCGGCGGGGCTGAGGGACACTTTGGAGGCGTTGTCCGGCCTGACCCCCTGAAGGCGGCAGCGCTTCCATGAACGCAGGATCAGGGGCCGGACGGCGGATTCGTCCACGGGCTCTTGCCTGTGGAAGCGCTCCCACTGTTCAAGGACTCTTTTGTTCCGCTCGATATGCTCTTCCATGTTCCTCTCCGCACAAAGCGTGTTTACGTGTGTCTATTATAAATCATATTCTATGAACATGTCTACCAATACATGCCCACATTTTGCACACCGGGCACACTGTCTGGACGGGGAAGCGAAGATGTGGGAACACCGGGAATATTCAGAGCCGCCCACTGTATCGGAATGAATTCCGGGGGTCAGGAAAAAAGCGGAAACGGCACGGCACGGCACGCCTCATCCGCCGGAAAGATGGCACATGGCTTGCATTGCCGCAGGCAAGATGTCTTTCTCATCTGGAGGTTCCATGAACACATCTTGTTGCACCAATCCAATCCGCATCAACACGCTGTTGATCAAAAACCGGATTGTCTTCCCCGCCATGTGTACGAAATACGCCGCGCCGGACGGCGGCGTCACGGAGCGTATGCTCCGCTACTACGAAGAGCGGGCCAAGGGCGGGGCCGGGCTTGTCACCATTGAGGCTACATCCGTCGATCCCACCGGCAACTCCTTCTCCCGTGGCCTGAGCATCGCGGACGACGCGCGCCTGCCCGGCCTCACCGAGTTGGCCCGCCGCGTGAAGCGGCACGGGGCGCGCATCTCCATCCAGATCCAGCACGGCGGGCGCGCCGCGCTCCCCCAATTTTCGGGCCATGCCGTGCCTCTCGTATCCGCCATCCCCGGCGTGACCCCTTACGACAACAGCGCGATCCTCAGCGAAGAGGAAATCGCCCGCCTCGTGGAATGCTGGGGCAAGGCCGCCGTCCGTGCCCGCGAAGCCGGGTTTGACGCCGTGGAAATCCACGGGGCGCACGGCTATCTCATCAGCCAGTTCTTTTCCCCCTATACCAACCGGCGCACCGACGGATACGGCGGTTCGCTGGAAAACCGTATGCGCTTCGCCCTTGAGGTCTGCCGCAAAGTCCGCGAGTCCGTGGGGTCGGATTTCCCGGTCACCTACCGTATGAGCGCCGTTGAAGGGCTTCCCGGCGGCACCACGCTGGAGGATTCCGTCGCTCTCGCCAAGCGGCTGGTAGCCGACGGCATCGACGCTTTGCATGTTTCCGTGGGGCTGCGCGAGACGAATTTCATGGTTTCCCCGCCCGCCTGCGTGGAGAAGGGCTGGAACGCGCCCCTTTCCCGCGCCGTGCGCGACGGCATTGAGGCCGCCGTGCCCGTCATCGTGGCGGGCCGCGTAGCCGACGAGCAGACGGCTCAAGCCATCATCGATCGCGGGGATGCGGACATGGTGGCGATGGGCCGTGCGCTTATCGCCGATCCGTTCCTGCCCGCCAAGGTCGCGGCGGGCGAGGCCGGAGACATCATCCGGTGCGTGGGCTGCAACGAAGGCTGCGTAGCCGGATCCGCGCGCGGAACGGGCGTCGGGTGCGCACTGAACCCGTTGTCCGGTGCGGAAGGCAAGTATGATCTCGATCCCGTGGCGTCCCCCAAGAAAGTCGCGGTCATCGGCGGCGGCCCCGCCGGGATGCAGGCCGCCCTTGTCGCCCGGTTCCGGGGGCATACGGTGGATCTGTATGAAAAATCGGATCGCCTCGGCGGTCTGCTCAACGTGGCTTGCAAACCGCCGTACAAGGAAGATTTGGGCCATGTCACGGGCTGGTTCGAGCGTCAGCTTAAGCGGGCGGGCGTCGGGCTGCACCTCGGGGCCGCCCTCACGCCCGAAGCGGTACGGGATCTCGGCGCGGACGCCGTGATCGTTGCCACGGGCAGCGCCCCGGTATTCCCCGGCTTCTGCCGCAAGGCCCGGAACGCGGTGGTAGCCCAGAGCATCCTCTCCGGTGAGGCCAAAGCCGGAAAAAAGGCGCTCGTTATCGGCGGCGGGCTTATCGGCTGTGAAACCGCCGAGTTCCTCGCCGCGCAGGGTTCGGATGTAACCATCCTCGAACTTCAGCCCGAATTGGCGAAGGATATGGAATCCCGTACCCGCCGTTATCTGATGCAGCGCCTCAGGGAGTACGGCACGCGCTTCCTTACCAGTACGCAGGTGCTTGAAGTCACCGAAGAAGGCAAGGTAAAAGCCAAATTCCCTTCCGGCTCGGAACGCTGGCTTGACGACTTCGACACGCTCGTGATTGCCGTGGGCTACCGGGCCGAAAACGCCCTTGCCGCCGAGCTTGAAGAGATGGGCTGTCCCTGTGCCCGCGTGGGGGATTGCGCCTCCGTCGGCAAAATCCTGACCGCCATCGAATCCGGTTTCCAGGCCGGGTGTTCCATCAAGTAAGCGCCCGCTGCGGACGCACCGCCAACAGGCCCGCAAGGGCCGGGAGAAACGTTATGATCATTGATTTCAGGCTCCGCCCCGCCACGCGCGGTTTTCTGAATATGCACATCTTCCGCAATCAGGAACGCATCGCCAGCTGGAGCGGCAGGCTCGGCATGGTTCCCCCGCCGTCCGCCAAACAGGGCGACATGGAGCTGATGCTCAAGGAAATGGAGGAAGGCGGCGTGACGCTGGGTGTCGTGCCGGGCCGTCAGGCCAATGCCTTCATGGGTAACGTGCCCAACGAGGACATCGCCGCCATCGTCGCGGATTACCCGGAAAAATTCATCGGCGTCGCCGGGATCGATCCGACGAACCGCGCCAAGGCGCTGGAGGAGATCGAGCGTTTCGTGGTGAACGGGCCGCTCAAAGCCGTGGGCATGGAGCCCGGCGTGCTGGCCAGCCCCATGTATGCCGATGACCGCCGCATCTACCCCATATACGAATACTGCGCCGAGCACGGCATCCCGGTGCTGCTCATGGGCGGCGGGGGAAACGGCCCGGATCTCAGCCACAGCAACCCGATCATCATCGACCGAGTGTGCGGCGACTTCCCCGAAATGACCGTGATCAACACGCACGGCGGCTATCCGTGGGTTACGGAAATCCTGTTCGTGGCCTTCAAGCGCCCCAACCTGTACCTCTGCCCTGACATGTACATGTACAATATGCCCGGCGTGAGCGATTACGTCATGGCCGCCAATACCTTCCTCTCCGAGCGTTTCCTGTTCGGCACGGCCTATCCGTTCATCGGCTTCCGTGAAGGCGTGGAGCAGTTCAAGGCTCTGCCCTTCAAGCCTGAAGTCTTGCCCAACCTGCTGTACCGCAACGCGATCAAGGCGCTCAAGCTCGATATCCCGTGCGGGGAGTAATCCCCCGGCGGGACGCTTTCAGCCCCTGTTGAGGGCGTCCCGCCGGACGCACGTCCCCCCTTATTCCCGAAAAAGCCGACGACGGAAAGCATTTCCGCCGGAAGGCTTTGCTGCGCCCTCCCGTCCGGCGGGCGCGGCTTTCACGGAGGCCCTATGTCCCCCCATTCATCCAAAGCCATGACCCGACATGCATGGTTTATTTTTTCCATTTTGACCATCTGCTATGCGCTCGTCAGTTTCTTTCGGACATCCACGAGCACCCTCGCCGTGGATATCATGCGCGAATTCGCCGTCGGCGGCGGGCTCATGTCGGTCATGAGCTCCGCCTATTTTTACCCGTACGGGTTCATGCAGATCCCGGCGGGCATCCTTTCAGACCGCTGGGGTTCGCGCAACACCATCGCCTCGTTCCTCCTCATCGGGGCTGCGGGGTCGCTCCTGTTCGCCCTTTCCGGCTCGGTAACGGCGGCGACGGCCGGCCGCGTGCTCATCGGCGTCGGCATGGGCATGGTCTTCGTGCCCGCCTTGCGGGTGATCCTGTACTGGTTCCCTCCGGCACGGCACGCCCTCGGCACGGGCTTGATCCTTTCCCTCGGTACGGGCGGTATGCTCCTCGCCACCTATCCGCTCATGCTGCTCTCGCAGGCCGTGGGCTGGCGCGGCAGTATGTTTGCGGCTACGGCGGCGACCGTGCTTGTGGCCGGCGCCACGTGGCTGTGGGTACGCAACCGCCCCGAAGAGGCCGGGTACGCCCCGGCATGGGTTTCCATCGCTCCCCGCAAACACCCCGCCCCGCCCTTGCGTGAAACCATGCTCCGCATCGTCCGCAGCCGCACCTATTGGAGCGTATCCACATGGTTCTTCTGCATGTACGGGTCGTTCTACGCCATGACCGGGCTCTGGGCCGGGCCGTATTTCATTCAGGGCTACGGCCTCGACAAGGGCACGGCGGGCGGCATCCTTTTCTGCATGGCCCTCGGCGCGGTGGTCGGCCCGTCGCTGGTGGGGGTCATCGTGACGTGGGTCCGGTGGTCCAAGGGAGCCCTGCTCCTCGCCGCCAGCGGCGTCACCATCCTGCTCGCCGCGCCGCTGCTTGCGGATCATCCCGTGCTCCCCGCCTCCCTGCTCCCGGTCTGGAGCCTCGCCTTCGGCATCTTCTGCGGGGGGTTCGGCGGCATCGCCCTCACCAAGGTACAAGAGGACTTCCCCCCCGAAATCGTGGGCACGGCCACCGGGATGATCAACATCTACTCCTATATCGGGACGGCCCTGCTTCAGCTCGCCAGCGGGTGGATCATGGAAACGCAGGCCCCCGGTCAGGCCGCCTACGGCATCGGACAATACGCCTCCATGTTCATCCTGTTCATGGCCATGTTCGTGACCGCTTTTTCCGCAACCCTGCTCGGCCTCGGCAAGAGCCGGGGCAACGCGACGGATGTCTTTTCCCCAATGGGCGAAGGCGAAACCAAGAGCGCCTGAGTTTCCAGCCACCTTGGACGGCACCGGAGGGAGGAACCCCTTTAATGTGAGGGCCCACACGGGGTATGCCTCCTCCGGCCCCTCCACTTCCCTATTAGGCTTCGCTGATGGGAAAACGGCGCGCCGGGAATTCATTCCGGTTTGCGCTGAATGCCTTTCCCCATGCTTTTTCCCATAGGCGAAATGCCGCCCGCGATGCCTTTCATTTACCCCCCACTCCCGTTTTCCGCTGAGCGGCAATGCCGCCGACGAAAACACGCATAAGCTCAAAGCACAACCTGTGTGCTAGCAGGAATTCACCCGCTCCCACTTGTACCGACTCCGGCGCGCCCGCATTGGCAGGGGAACCTCTTGCAGGGTCCGGGGGCAAAGCCTCTCAGCAAGGCACGAGGCGGAGCCCCGACGGGACTCGCGCATTTTCCGTTTGCCCGGAGGAGGCTTTTCCGGTATCACTTTCGAGTATGTGAAAGGCGATAATCTGTTTTTTTCGCAGTGTTCAGGCTATTAGGTTTTTCTCCGGATGGTCACTCCATGCCCTCACTCATGATTCAGGCGCCGGATCAGGCATCCCCAGCCCTGCACGCAGCCTTGTATGCGGAATGGCAAAAATTCCGCGACGGGACCGCCCCCGTGGATCCCGAATATATCCCCCCGTTCATCCTCGCCTCTTGGGAGCGCTGCCGGGAATCCGGCATCACCACGGAAGCCAACAGCATTGTACGCGTGGACGCGCTGCTCCTTGAGCAGGCCCTGCGCCTCAACAGCGATCTGCTGTGCAGCGCCCGTTCCATCATGGATAAACTGTTTTCCGTAGTGCGCGCCACGCGGTGCAGCATTTCACTGACAGACGGCTCTGGGCTCGTGCTGCATACCCTGCGGAGTGAGGGCGACGGGCCCGACGTGCTTCCCGGCCAGATCGCCACGGAAGCCGTATCCGGCACCAACGGCATCGGGACTTGCCTTGTCGAACGGAAGACCGTGACCATCATCGGCGCACAGCACTATTGCGCCCGGCATCATGTCTGGAGCTGCACCGCATCCCCCATCCGCTACGAAGACGGCACGCTTGCAGGCGTCCTCAATGTTTCCATCGCCCGGGAATCCTATCATCCGCATACGCGGGGCATGGTGGAGGCTTCGGCCCATGCCATCGCGGAACAGCTCCACCTGCGGGCCATCCTCGGCAGGCAGCGTGCAATCATGGAAGTGCTGGACGAGGGCATCCTCGAAGTTGACGCCTCCGGCGAAATCCGTTTCGCCAACGGACGCGGGCTATCCATGCTCGGGCTGGAGGCGCTGCCGCCCCATCTCCATTTGCGGGACGCCATACTTTCCGAGGCCGTGCGCCGCGACATCCTTGACGAACACAATGCCTTTCTGGATCGGGAAACCCTGCTGCACACCGCGAACGGCACGCTCCCGAGCGTACTCTCCTTCGCGCCGCTCGATATGGGCAAGGGCGGTGTGTTGGCCCTGCGCGAATCGCGCCGCCTGTGCGGGTTCGCGGCCCGCACAATCGGGGCCGGGGCGGTCTACGCGCTTGACGATATTCCGGGCGACTCCCCCGCCATTGCCCAGGTACGGGAGGCGATCCGCCGCGCCGCGCGGCATGACGCTCCGGTCCTGCTCACGGGCGAGGAAGGGACGGAGCGGCACGACTTCGCTCAGGCCATCCACAACGCGGGACGCCGCCGGGAGGCCCCCTTCGTCGCCGTGCACTGCGGAGGCATCCCGCGCAGCCTTATGCGCAGCGAACTGTTTGGATTCGATGGTGAAGGCGGCAGGCCCGGCAAATGCGAGCTGGCGGATGGCGGCACGCTGTTCCTCGACGGCGTGGAAGCCCTCCCCCTGACGGCACAGATGGGGATCGTGCGCCTGCTGCGCGGCGGAGAAACCGCCCGCGTCGGCGGAGGACAAGGCCGCACAGTAAACGTCCGCCTTATCGCCGGGGCAGGCCCGAGGCTTTCCGACGCGGTGCGCGAAGGGCTTTTTCTTAAAGAACTGTATGAACTTTTACGGGAATACACCATAACGGTTCCACCGCTGCGCGAAAGGCGTTCTGACATTGAGGCTCTTACCGCCCGTTGCGCTTCCCGGTTCGCGCAGGCCCTCGGCAAACAGCCGAAGCCCATCGCCCCCGAAGCTATGGAGGCCCTACTCAGGTATCCGTGGCCCGGCAATGTCCGGGAGCTGGAAACCGTTCTGGAGCGGGCCGTGGCCCTTGCCGAAGGCGACGTCATCGGGCTTTCCGATCTTCACGCCCGGATCTCCGCGGCCGAGGTTTCCGCACCCACAGGAAAACCGCTGCCCGGCCACGAAGCGAAACGCCTGCTCGCCGCGCTCGAACGGACGGCGGGCAATGTCCGCGAAGCCGCCAAACTCCTCGGCATCTCACGCGGTGGCTTCTACGTGAAGCTCAAAAAACTCGGCCTCAACCCCGATGAATACCGCTAGCCATACCGCCTGACGCCTCCGGATGTGACCGGAAGTATGTTCTCTGCGCTCCTTCCGGATCATGGCGGCTATGCCGGGATCGCGTTCCTCATCCATAATCCCTTCCCCCTGACCTTTCAGGTCGCCCCTTGAGGCCATTCCTCTCATGAATGGCCTCTTCAAGCTGTGTCCATAAAAAAGACATGTTCATATACACATGGTTTCAATATGAACAGCATTGAAGACACTTTTCACGATATGCCTTTCTAATGCTGTAAAATGATTCCTCTTTTTCGCATATGCGTGTAACATGCTGATATTGGCCCACTCTTTGCTGTTCTCATAAGCAGGATACCGTTACAGGCGCAATCCGGTCCCCATCCGGGAGAGAAACGGCTTTCCGTGGGGGATCAGGTTCTTTTCAATCTTTCGCTGTGGTTGCGTCGTGGGACAGTCCGCGTGGCGGGCAGCGGCCTCTCCGATTGAACGAAAAGACACAAGCTGTTGCACCAATCCAAAACGCTTGAGGAGAAACTGAGGAGGATCCCATGAAGAAAGTGATTACCCTGCTGCTGGCCGCCGGTCTGGTGATCGGCGCCGCATCCGCCGCCAACGCCGTGGACATCAAAGCCAAGGGCCTATGGCACAATGCCATGTCCTTCGCGGACCGTAATTTTGAAAAACACAACGGCTCCGACAAGATGCAGAATGCCACCCGTATCCGTACGCAGATCGACGTCATCGCGTCGGAAAGCCTCAAGGGTGTCGTCTATTTTGAAATCGGACCCCAGAACTGGGGCAAGGGCGCGGACGGCGCGTCCCTCGGCACTGACGGCAAGGTGGTCAAGGTCCGCTACAACTACGTTGACTGGGTCATCCCCCAGACGGAAGCCAAGGTCCGTATGGGCCTCCAGAACTTCAGCCTGCCAGGATTCGCCCTTCCGCACGTCATCCTCGGCGGAGGCGGCGCGGACGGCGCGGGCATCACCCTGTCCACCCAATTCACCAAGAACATCGGAGCCACCCTCTTCTGGCTGCGCGCCGAAAACGACAACACCGACAGCGCCACGGACTACGGCAAGCAATACCACTACAGCGACGCCATGGACTTCACGGGCATCACCCTGCCCCTCAAGTTCGATGGCGTGAAGGTGACCCCGTGGGCCATGTACGGTTTTGTGGGCCGCGACAGCTTTGAAAACGCCGGGGCCTCCGGTGACCAGAAGAAACTGTTGCAGGGCCTGCTGCCTCTCGGCGTGAGCAACAAGACCCTGACGGGCAACAGCCTGACCGATCGCCACGGCGACGCGTGGTGGGCCGGGTTCACGACAGAACTGAAGGTGCTTGATCCCTTCCGCTTCGCCCTCGACGCCACCTATGGCCGTGTCGATCTCGGCGAAGGCCTCAGCACCAAAGGCAAGAAGATCGACGTCAAACGCGAAGGCTGGATCGTGTCCGCCCTTGCCGAATACAAGATGGAATCCGTCACGCCCGGCCTCACGGCATGGTATTCCTCCGGCGACGACGCCAACGTCAACAACGGTTCCGAGCGCCTGCCCACCATCAACCCCGACGTGAAGGTGACTTCCTACGGCTTCGACGGCACGAACTTCTGCCGCGCCCAGCAGGTCCTCGGCACCAGCGTCGACGGCACGTTCGGCATCGTGGCCCACTTGAAGGACATTTCTTTCTTTGAAGACCTCAGCCACACCCTCCGCGTAGCCTTCTATCGCGGTACCAACAATACCGAAAATGTCCGCCAGAAGATGATCACGAAGCCCTCCGAAACGGTTTCCTCCATGTACTACATGACCACCGCCGACAAGGCGTGGGAAGCGAACGTCGATTCGGAATACAAGATTTACAAGAACCTCAGCCTGTTCCTCGAACTCGGCTACATCCGTATGGATCTCGATTCCAACGTCTGGAAAGACTACGAATCCAAGAAGAACAACTTCAAGGGCGCGGTCTGCGTTCTCTACTCCTTCTAGCAGGCTCCCGCCATTCCCACGGCTCCGGCGGCCCTTCCTCCGCCGGAGCCCTCACTTTGCCCGAAATCCCGCCCAGCGCGGGTCAACCATACATTCTACACACGCAAGGAGACGGCATGAGCACCGGACAATTCCATAAGCTCCTGTCACCGCTTTCGCTCGGAAGCGGCCTCACCCTGAAAAACAGGATGATCAAGGCCCCCCAGTCAAGCTGGTTTTTTGAGGACGACGGCTCGGCCGGGGACAGGGTCATTGACTTTTACGAAGCCATCGCCGCCGGTGGGGTCGGGCTTGTGATCGTATCCGCCATCACATGGCGTTCCGACCATCCCGCCGGGGCTTACGGCGCGCTCCACGACGACCGGTTCCTCCCCGGTATGAAGCGCCTCGTGGAACGCTGCCACGCGCACGGCTGCCCCGTGTTCTGCCAGCTCCACCACTCCGGGGCCTCGGCCATGACCGGGCACGGCGGCGGCCTGCCCATCGGCCCCTCCGATCTCGGGCCGGATGAAATCCCCTGTCCCCCGCCGGTGGGCAAGCCCACGCGCGGCCTCACCGCCGAAGAAATCGCGGAGGACAAGGAACTCTATTTCAAGGCCGCCGAACGCGCCAAAGCCGCCGGGTTTGACGGCATCGAAGTCCACTGCGCGCACGGCTACTATCTGGAAAGTTTCGTGAGCCGGGTCTGGAACCGCCGCGACGACCAGTATGGCCCCCAGAGCCTCGAAAACCGCACCCGCCTGCCTCTCGAGATCATCGCCGGGCTACGCGAGCGCCTCGGCGCGGACTACCCCCTCGGCCTGCGCATGAACGGTCAGGAGTGGGGTGCCGACAGGGGGCTGACCATCGCGGAAACCGTGGCCATCGCCAAGATTTTCGAGGGCGCGGGCGTGCGGTACATCAGCGTGTCCGGCTACGGCTTCGGGCCGCTGCCGTTCCGCTATCTGCCCGACTACTGGCCCTATCCCGAGCCGGAAGAACACATGAAGCCCTACTTGAAGGATTTCATGGGCGACGGCCTGCTCATCCCCGCCGCTGCCGCCATCAAGCAGGCGGTGAACATTCCGGTCATCGCCGTAGGCCGCCTCGACGAGGCCAAGGCCGAAAAGATCCTTGAAGAAGGCAAGGCGGATCTCGTGGCCTTCGGGCGTGTTCTCTGGGCCGACCCGGAATTCCCCCGCAAGGTCGCGGAAGGCCGCATTGAGGACATCGTGCGCTGCACGCGCTGCGGGACCTGCGAAGATCCGCCGGTGGGCCGCCCGCGCCGCTGCCGGGTCAACCCCGCCATGGGCCGGGAAAGCCTTTTCGCCATCCGGCCCGCCGAAAAGAAAAAGAAGGTTGTGGTCATCGGCGGCGGCCCCGCCGGAATGGAGACGGCCCGCGTCGCCGCCCTGCGCGGGCATGACGTGACGCTGTTTGAAAAAAGCTCGCGCCTCGGCGGGAAATTGCCCCTCGCGGCAATGATCAAGGGCGTTGAGGTCGAGGATGTGCGCCCCATCATCAGCTATCTGACCACGCAGGTCGGCAAGCTGAACATCAAGGTCAGGCTCGGCGAGGAAGCCACCGTATCCAAGATCCTTGCCGAAAAGCCGGACGCCGTGGTCATCGCAACAGGGGGCCTGTACAGACTGCCCTCGCTCAAGGGCGTCGAGAACCGCAATGTCGCGGGCGTCAACAGCCTGTCGAAACAGGTCAAGCTGCCGCTGCTTGTTTTCGGGCCCGAGCTTTTGAACAAGCTGACCAAACTGTTCCTGCCCATCGGCAAGCGCGTGGCGATCATCGGCGGGCAGATCGAAGGGCTGCAAGGCGCGGTCTTCCTCCGCAAGCGCGGCCGTGAGGTGACGGTACTGGAACCTTCCGAGACGTTCGGCAAAGGCATCCCGCCCCGTTATCTTGATCGGCTCAAGCCGTGGCTCGCCAAGAAGGACGTCCAATTGCTCGGCGGCGTGACCTGCGACCAGATCACCGATCAGGGCGTGGTGATCACCACAAAGGACAATCAGCGCAAACTCATCGAAGCCGACACGGTGATGGTGCTTCTTTCGCAGGAGCCCGACACCAGCCTGCTCGAAGCGCTCAAGGGTTCGGTCAAGGAAGTGCTCTGCGCGGGCTCGGTCAACGGCGCGCAGGTCGGC
>PPYF01208982.1_pt1 | contig 13198 bp, 13 predicted proteins | sample 1559871 | NCBI WGS metagenome assembly PPYF01 (sample SAMN08240021, study PRJNA423297) | Human gut metagenome, whole genome shotgun sequencing project. | reverse complement strand
TTTTGAATCAGTATAAATATTCCTTGTTATTGTAATTTATTGCGGCAAAAGGTATAATGAACAGAAGAAAGGAGAGAGCAAAAATGAATTTTAAAGCGATTGAAGAATATATTACCCAGTTTCCCATCTATCAATATGCATTTCTTCATGTGGATGAGATTGAATTTAATGATAAAGTGAGAACTATTTGTAAGAAGGAGTGTCCCCGCTATGGGAAATCCTGGTCTTGTCCTCCGGCGGTAGGAAGCGTAGAAAAATGCAAAGAAACATGTCATCAGTATTCACACGTTCTGCTGTTTTCTTCCGTGGCAGAAGTGCCGGATTATTCCGATATGGGAGCGCTTTTAAAGACGAAACGGGAACATGAAGAAATCACCCGGCAGATTGAAGACTATCTGAAAAAGGATGCGTGGAAATGTTATACGCTGTCGACAGATTCCTGTTCCATCTGTGAAAAATGTACCTATCCGAAAAAATCCTGTCTGCATCCGGAACAGATGCACCCCTGTATTGAGAGTCATGGGATTTTACTTACCAAAAATATTGAGGAAAATCATATGGATTATTACATGGGAGAGCAGATGGTTCTCTGGTTTTCTATGATTTTTCTGGAACAGGCATAAAGTTTTCGTTTTTTCATAGACTGGAATAAATAGTTGTTGATGCTCAGGCCAATCATAGAAAGGGCTGCTGTAATCCAACAGTGAAGCCGGAGGTGCCCGTGAGTAAACGAAAATCAGTTCCGTGGAAGGAGCGTCTTGCCCAGTCTCTTCAGATTCCCAGAGATCTGATCTGTCAGGAATCTGTGATCACTCTGATGGGGGCAAGAGAAATTCTTGTGGAAAATTACCGGGGGATCCTGGAATATACCGAAGATCATCTTTTAATCTTAACCCGCCAGTGTAAGATTCGGATTCAGGGAGAAAATCTGGAGGTTTTGTACTATACCAGCGAGGAAATGAAGGTGTCTGGACGGATTCTGGATATCACATATGAGAATCTTTAGGTATGGGAGGCGCAAACTGATGGAAAAACTTGGAAAATATTTGCAGGGCTATGTGAAGATTCGTCTGGAAAGTTCCATGCCGGAGCGTTTTTTGAGTCTTTGCGTACATAATCAGATTCCTCTTTGGAATCTAAAAAACAAAGATCTGTACTATGAAATGGAAATTTCCGTAAGGAATTATTTTCGTCTGAATGCTTTTCGAAGAAAAACTCAGTCAAAGATTCTTCTTCTGGAAAAACACGGACTGCCTTTCTTTTTTCAAAAAAATAAAAAGAGAAAGGCTTTTTTTCTTGGTTTTTTTCTTGGAGTTCTTTTGTTATATGTTTGCTCTCTGTTTATCTGGGACATACAAATTCATGGAAATCATTTCTACTCCCAGGAGACGGTGCTGGAGACGCTGGAAGCTTTTCAGATCAGAGACGGAATCTTGAAAAAGAACGTAGACTGCCAGAAAATTGCCGCAAAAATCCGTACATCCTTTCCTCAGGTGGTGTGGGTTTCTGCCAAAATACAGGGAACCTGCCTGATGATCGAAATGAAGGAAAATGAAGATTCTTATACCGATGCTCCTGCTCCTTCTGAGACGAAAGGTTATGATCTGGCAGCGGAAAAAGACGGAACGATTGTGAAGATGGTTACAAGGAAAGGAATGCCTTTGGTACAGGAAGGAGAAACATGCAAGGCTGGAGATCTTCTTGTTTCAGGCAGACTGGAAATACTGGATAATGACGCCCAGGTGCAGCGATATGAATATGTGAGAGCGGACGCTGATATTGAAATTCTCACGGATTATGCTTATTATGATGAATTTTCTTTACAGCATACGGTAAAGATTTATAATAAAAAAGAAAAACGGTATGGAATGCTGCGGCTGTTTGGAAAAGAATTTTCTTTGTGGAGGGATGATGCCTCTCAGGCAGAGATTTACCGGACGGAGCATCCGGTGTTCTTGACGCCCAGTTTTTGTCTGCCCTTATCCTATGGAAGTATCCGTGTCGTACCTTATGAGACGAAAACGAAAATCCGTACCCCAAAAGAGGCGAGAGAACTGGCGGCGGCTCACCTGCAGGTTTATCTGGAAAATCTGGTAAAGCAGGGAGCCATTATAAAAGAACAGAAGGTGCAGGTACAGATCGGCAAAGAAAAATGTATCGCAAAGGGGAGGATCACGGTGGTGGAGAAGATAGGAAAGCCAGTTTCCACCGAGAAAATTCCACTTCCGGAACCGGAAAAACTCCAGTAAATTACTAATTTTTACAAAAAGGGGGTTTTCATCTGGAAAAAAAATGCTAAAATAGAAGCTAGTGCAATGAGAAGAAAGGATAGCAGACCTATGACAAATACGATCATTGAACAACAAATAGAAATTCCAGCAGAACATGAACGAAATATTTTCGGACAGTTTGATGAACATATAAAAAAAATAGAGCGATCTTTGCGGGTTACGCTGATTTCCAGAGATGGAGTTTTAAAAATTGTAGGTCCCGCTCCCAGCGTAAAAAAGGCAGCCGGGATCTTCCGGGAACTTCTGGGACTTTCTGTCCGGGGAAACACCATTCAGGCGCAAAATGTGGATTATGCTCTTTCTCTGGCTTTTGAGGAGAAGGAAGCGCCGCTGGTGGAGATGGATCAGGATTGTATCTGCCATACCATCAATGGACGTCCGATAAAACCGAAAACACTGGGGCAGAAGCAGTATGTAGATCAGATTCGAAAGGATATGATTGTTTTCGGGGTAGGACCGGCAGGTACCGGTAAGACGTATCTGGCAATGGCAATGGCGATCACTGCATTTCGCAATGATGAAGTAGGAAGGATTATTCTCACCCGACCTGCCATAGAAGCCGGAGAGAAGCTGGGATTTTTACCGGGAGATCTGCAAAGTAAGGTGGACCCATATCTGCGTCCGCTGTATGACGCTTTGTATCAGATCATGGGACCGGAAAGTTTTGCCAAGAATATGGAAAAAGGGCTGATCGAAGTAGCACCTCTGGCCTACATGCGAGGCAGGACGCTGGATAACGCTTTTATCATTCTGGATGAGGCGCAAAATACTACCCCGGCGCAGATGAAGATGTTTTTGACGCGTATCGGTTTCGGTTCCAAGGTGATCGTTACCGGTGACTCTTCCCAGAAAGATCTCCCCTCCGGTCAAAAGTCAGGACTGGAAGTGGCGCTTCAGGTGTTAAAGAAGGTGGAGGGTATCTCTGTCTGTGAACTGACCAGCAAGGATGTGGTACGTCATCCGCTGGTTCAGAAGATTGTACAGGCTTATGATGACTATGAGAAGAAACATCCGGAGCCAAAACAACAGCCGCGGGGAAATAACAAAAAGAGAGGATATGGATATGACCGTTGATTTTGAAAATGAACAGGAGCAGAGTTTTGACTTTGATTTTCAAGAGGTAGCTTCTCAGGTGATCGAAACTGTTCTGGATCAGGAACAGTGTCCTTATGAAGCGCAGGTAAGTCTGGTACTTACCGATGATGAGACCATTCATCGTACGAATCTGGAATTTCGAAAGATTGATCGGGCTACAGATGTTCTTTCTTTTCCTATGGTAGACTTTCCCGCTCCGGCAGAGTATTCTGTTTTGGAGGAAGATGAAACCTGTTTTCATCCAGAGAGTGGAGAATTGCTGCTGGGAGATATTATGATCTCTATTCCAAGAGCTGTTGAGCAGGCGCAAAGTTATGGGCACAGTATCAAACGGGAATACGCTTTTTTGGTTGCTCACAGTATGCTGCATCTGCTGGGATATGATCATATGGAGGAAGAAGAGCGGCAGATTATGGAAGAAAAACAGGAACAGGCGCTGCAGAAGCTGCACATCGCCAGAACTTAAAAGGAGAAATGGATCATGAAAAAATATGCAAAACTGATGCTTATGCTGGGATTGGCAGGAACCATGCTTACCGGATGTAAAAAAGAGACTTCGGAAACGGCAGATACCACGCCGACGCCCACCCCTACAGAGGAAGCCGTTGTCACCGAGGAACCGGAAGCTCCCGTTTTAGCCCCGGAAGAACCGGAACCGACAGAAGAAGCGGTTCCAGAAGGATGCGTGGTCAGTTATCTGACAGGAGAATATGTTCCGGAGGAGATTGGAAGAAGACGTCCTGTAGCAGTTATGCTGAACAACTTAAAACCGGCCTGCCCTCAGGCTGGAATTGCAAATGCAGGCGTGGTATATGAGGCTCCGGTGGAGGGCGGAATCACTCGTCTGATGGGTGTCTTTGAAGATTACGATAATCTGGAAAAAATCGGTTCTGTGAGAAGCTGCCGTGATTACTATATCTTTTATGCTTCTGGTTTTAATGCGATCTATACGCATTATGGACAGTCGCCATATGCGCTTCCTTTCCTGGAACTTCCGGAGGTCAATAACCTGAGCGGTCTGGCTGGTTACGGGGATCAGGTATTTTATCGTACCACCGACAGAAAGTCTCCCCACAATGCCTATACCAGCTTCGAAGGGATTCAAAAGGGAATTGAGATTAACGGCTATAGCCAGGAATATTCGGAAGATTTTACGCCAGGATACGCTTTCTGCGGAGTGGACGAGGAAGTAGAATTGCCGGGTACAACGGAGGCTTCCGTTGTAAAACCGGGCTATTTCCTGAATGAACCCTGGTTTGAATATAATCCGGAAGATAAAATGTATTATCGTTTCCAATATGGAGATAAACAGATTGACCAGCTTACAGGTGAGCAGATCGCATATAAGAATATCATTCTTCAGTATTCTTCCTGGAGAAACTATGATGAGAATGGATATCTGAATATTGACGTGGATGCGCCAAACGTAGGAAAATATATCGTAAATGGAAAGGCTATCGATATTACCTGGAAGAAACATGAGCCATGGGGCGCTACTTTCTATTACGATTCCAACGGAAATCAGATTACAATGGATACAGGAAAAACCTGGGTTTGTATCATTCAGGATACGTATGCAGATCGCGTAGAGATTCTGGGATCTAATGAACAGCCGGCAGAAAACACGGAGAGCGCAGAAGACGCGGCGGCGCAGGAAGCTGCTGAAGATGCGGCGGCAGCCGATACAGATTACTGATTTTTCAGTTTCATGTATATCTGAGGAAACATAGCCGATACTATAAGAAAAAGGAGTGTGTTCTATGCGAAAATTTTCTTATGCTATCGGCATTTTTTGTACCGTATTCCTTCTCAGTCTTGGATTTTATGCCAGCTACCAATACGGCTGCTCGAAAGACAGAGAATATTCCGATCCGGCTTTAGAAGCGGAAAATCCTCTTTCCACCAGTTATTATATTCAGTTGGAGGATGGCAAAGTAATTGTTCGTCTGGAAGATGGAACTGTTTATGAAACTACGGAAATTTCCAAGGAAACTCTTCCCGTATCGGTACAGGAGAAAATTTCTCAAGGCTATGTGCTTACTTCCAAGCAGGAATTGTACAGCTTTCTTGAGAATTTTTCCAGCTAATTGTTTTTATAGTACACACAGGAGAAAGATTATGAATACTTTACTTAGGGAACAGCTGAAAGAAAAACAGCGTATTGTGATCAAAATAGGATCTTCTTCTCTGACGCATCCTTCCACAGGAGCTTTGGATCTGATTAAACTGGAGATTTTAGTGAGAGAGATCAGTGATCTGAGGAATCAGGGAAAAGAAGTGATCCTGGTTTCATCTGGCGCGATCATGGCAGGAAGCAAAACCATGGGATATGACAAAAAACCGGAGAAGCTTTCGGAAAAACAGGCCTGCGCTGCCATTGGACAGGCGAAGCTGATGATGATTTATCAGAAACTTTTTTCAGAATATAATCAGGTGGCCAGCCAAATCCTCATGACGAAAAATACGTTTCTGGATGATCTGAACCGAATCAATGCGAAGAATACGTTTCATGAACTTCTTCGTATGGATGCAATTCCCATTGTGAATGAAAATGATACTATTTCCACCTATGAGATCGAGTTTGGCGATAATGATACGCTTTCTGCCGTAGTGGCAGCTTTGGTGGAAGCAGACTTGCTGATTCTTCTTTCGGATATTGACGGTCTGTTTACGGATGATCCCCATCAAAACCCGGATGCCCGGTTTATCGATGTAGTGGAGGAGTTGGACGAGAAGCTTCTTGCTATGGGAAAAGGAACAACAGGAAGCGGTGTGGGAACCGGAGGTATGGCAACAAAACTTTCCGCCGCACAGATTGCCGGTATGGCTGGCGTAGATATGGTGATCGCAAACGGAAAAGATTTCCATATCATACATAAAATTATGCAGGGACGCACATATGGAACCTTGTTTCTGGCACAGCCCAGAGATGAATTTCATCTCTTAAATTATCTTGAAAAATCATTGTAGGAGGATATATTATTTATGGATCAGAAAGGAATTGACCGTATCAACGAATTAGCAAGAAAAGCCAAGACTGTAGGTCTTACACCGGAGGAAAAAGAGGAACAGAGAAAGCTTCGCAGTGAGTTTATTGCAAGTATCCGCATGAACCTCCGTTCGCAGCTGGATCATATAGATATTCAGGAAAAAGATGGCTCCATTACAAATCTGGGAGAAAAATATGGAAACAAAACAAGTCATTAGGAAAGAAATCTTCAAAAGAAGAAAAGAGGCAGAAACGACGCAGATAGTAGAAGACAGCCATGCGATTTTTCTTGCGTTACAGTCGCTGCCAAAGTTTCAGCAGGCAGAGTGGATTTATCTGTACATAGATTGTAAAAATGAAGTTCAGACGGGAGAAATTATGGATGAGGCGCTGCGTTTGGGAAAACGGGTTGCTGCTCCAAGAGTAGAAGGGCAGGAAATGGTTTTTTATGAGATTTTTTCCCGTGATGATCTTGCTCCGGGATATTTTGGGATTTTAGAACCGAAAGACGGTCTGCCGGAAGCAATAGCAGAAGAAGGTCTGCTGCTTATGCCAGGGGTCGCTTTTGACAAAGACTGTCATCGGATCGGGTATGGAGGCGGTTTTTATGACCGTTATCTGCAAAAGCATTCTGGATTTTATAAAGTTGCCGTGGCTTTTGAATTTCAGATGTTTGCCGAGGTACCCACAGAACCTACGGACATCGTACCGGATCTTCTGATCACTGAGAAAACATATTATACCTGATGGATGAGGGAGGTGCATTTTCATGGAATACCTGATACAGATTGGAAAAAAAGCAAAGGCTGCCAAAGAGAATATCCGTCTTCTGGAAACTGCCAGAAAGAATCAGATTCTTCGCCAGGCTGCCGCTGATCTTTCCGCCCATGCAGAAGAAATTTTAAGGGCAAACGAAAAAGATATGGAGCAGGGGCGAAAAAATGGAATGTCGGAGGGGCTTTTGGACAGATTGTTACTGACCAGGGAGCGGATTGCCGGTATTGGCGAGGGACTTTGCCAGATTGCTGATCTGGAAGATCCTGTTGGAGAGGTTATCGGCATGAAAAAGAGACCGAACGGTTTGTTGATCGGTCAAAAACGAGTTCCCCTGGGTGTGGTGGGGATCATCTATGAGGCGCGGCCCAATGTGACGGCGGATGCCTTTGGTCTGTGCTTTAAAACGGGAAATGTTGCAATCTTAAAAGGGGGAAGCGACGCCATCCATTCCAATCAGGCGATCGTCCACTGTCTGCGGGCAACGCTGAAAGATCAGGGGGTAGAACCGGATGCTCTTCTTCTCATCGAAGACACTTCCCGCGAAACTGCTTCTGCTTTTATGAAATTGAACGCATATGTGGATGTGCTGATCCCCCGGGGCGGCGCAGGACTGATTCGGGCGGTAGTAGAAAACAGTACGATTCCAGTGATAGAGACAGGTACGGGAAATTGTCATATCTATGTGGATGAGACGGCAGATCTCACCATGGCAGCAGAGATTATCCTTAATGCAAAAACTCAGCGAGTAGGTGTGTGCAATGCCTGTGAATCGTTGCTGGTACATAAAAAGGTAGCGGAAAAACTGCTTCCTGCGCTGGCAAAACGATTGACAGAAAAACAGGTGGAACTTCGCGGAGATGAAGAAGTACAGCGGCTGGTCAAAGAGGCGGTACCTGCATCGGAAGAAGACTGGGGAAAAGAATATCTGGACTTCATTCTGTCGATCAAAACAGTTGCTTCTGTAGATGAGGCGATCGCCCATATCAATCACTACAATACCGGTCACTCAGAAGCCATCATCACGGAAAATTATACCCATGCTCAGAAGTTTCTGGACGAGGTGGACGCTGCCTGCGTCTATGTGAATGCTTCTACTCGCTTCACCGATGGGTTTGAATTCGGGTACGGCGCAGAAATTGGTATCAGCACACAAAAGCTTCATGCCCGTGGACCTATGGGACTGCTGGCTCTTACGACCACCAAATACATTATTTATGGAAATGGTCAGATCCGTTCTTAAAGTTTAACAAGGCAACGAATATTCTGGGGGCTGTCGCGTTCAAGATTATTCAGAAATATTGATATATATTTCGGAATATGTATAGAATGCGACGGTTCTTTCTTTTTATTTTCGGGTTCTATTTTTCTCATTTTTGCATATAGATACATACAAAGAAACTGCAAAAGGAGGAACCAGAAAATGGTGCTTAACAAACATTACTATTATGATGAAATTTTTCGGGATATCAGGGAATTATCTCAGACATACACGGAATTTACTACCAGCCGTATCGTGGGGACAAGTCATGACGAGCGGGATATTCCCATGATCCGTATTGGTCTTGGAATGAATGCTCTGGTGCTGACAGCCGGGCTTCATGGGAGGGAATCAGTGAATCCGGTACTTCTTACGAAACTGGCAGAAGAATATTGTCAGGCTTATGCGGATGATGCGGAGATCGATCATTATCCTGTAAAGGAGCTTTTGAATAAATGTTCGCTCTGTATTCTGCCTTTAGTCAATCCGGATGGTTATGAGACGGCTCTCAGAGGTTTTGACTCCATTCGCAACCCGATTCTCCGTCAGTTGTGCAAAATGCGGGGGATTGGAGCAGAACATTGGAAATACAATGCCAGAGGCGTAGATATCAACAGAAATTTTCCGTGCAAATCTTACATACAGCAGCAGTTGGGGGAATATCCAGCCAGCGAAAATGAAACCAGAGCGCTCATGAAAGTATTTGAAGAGTATGAGACTGTGGGTTACATAGATTTTCATTCCAGAGGCCGGATTATTTATTATTACCGTCAGGCGATGCCTTTTTCCTATAACCAGCGAAATCATAAATTGGCAAGATATATGCAGAAACTTTCCGATTACAGTATCGGAAAGCGGGAAGAAGAGTATATGTCCCGTCTCAATGGAGGCACTCCGGTAAATTATTATTCGGAACTTTTGCAAAAACCGGCGATCACTGTGGAGACGGTGGAAGAGACGGCAGGTTTTCCGTTGGATCCGTCTTATCAGGAGAAAACATATCAGGAAATTCATACCCTTCCGCTGGAAATTATTAATAAAACTTGAAAGTAGGCAGGCAGATTGGTATAATGCAAGATGGTATATTTTGATAAAATGCAAAGAAGTTTTTACGAAAAGGAGAACTTATGGAAGAATTTACATATATGCAGGAGCCATCTGCGGAGCTTACGGAGGCAGAACGCCAGTATTTTTTTATGGAACAGGCAAAGAAAAAACGGCTGCAAAAAGAGGCAGAGGTGGGGCATCCGCTGACATTTTGTGTGACAACTTTTGGCTGCCAGATGAATGCCCGGGATTCGGAAAAGCTGGAGGGGGTTCTGGAAAAAATAGGGTACGAGAAAACAGAGCGGGAGGAAGACGCAGATTTTGTGATCTATAACACCTGTACTGTTCGGGAAAATGCCAATCAGAGGGTGTATGGTCGCCTGGGATATCTGGGAAATATCAAAAAGAAAAAACCGCATATGATGATCGCGCTCTGCGGTTGTATGATGCAGGAGCCTCATGTGGTGGAAAAGTTAAAGAAGAGCTATCGTTTTGTGGATTTGATTTTTGGAACGCATAATATTTTCAAATTTGGCGAGTTGCTGTGCCGGGCGATGGATTCCGATCGAATGATCATTGATATCTGGAAGGATACCACCCAGATCGTGGAAAATCTTCCGGTAGACAGAAAATATGCTTTCAAATCCGGGGTGAACATTATGTTCGGATGCAATAATTTTTGCAGTTATTGTATTGTTCCGTATGTTCGGGGAAGAGAACGCAGCAGGAATCCCGAAGATATTTTGGCGGAAATCCGCCAGTTAGTAAACGACGGCGTGGTGGAAGTGATGCTTCTGGGACAGAATGTCAATTCTTATGGAAAAAATCTGGAACATCCTATCACTTTTGCCCAGCTGCTTACAGAGATTGAAAAAATAGACGGACTGGAAAGGATTCGTTTTATGACTTCCCATCCGAAGGATCTCTCAGATGAGCTGATTCAGGTGATGGCGGAGAGCAAGAAGATTTGTAATCATCTTCATCTTCCCCTGCAGTCAGGAAGCAGCCGGATTCTAAAGGAAATGAACCGCCGCTATACGAAAGAAAGTTATCTGGAGCTTGTGGATAAGATTCGCCGGGCAGTCCCGGATATTTCTTTAACTACGGATATTATCGTGGGATTTCCGGGAGAAACAGAAGAAGATTTTCAGGAGACTTTGGATGTGGTAAGGAAAGTGCGATATGACAGCGCCTTTACTTTTATATATTCCAAACGTACCGGAACGCCTGCTGCCGCTATGGAAGATCAGATTCCCGAGGATGTAGTCAAAGATCGTTTTGACCGCCTTCTGACTTTAGTACAGGATATTTCCAGAGAAATGTCCAGTCGGTTTGAAGGAACGGTTCAGGAGGTGCTTGTGGAAGGCGTGAATGAGCAGGATAGTCATTTGGTTTCTGGAAGAATGACCAATAATCTGCTGGTTCATTTTCCGGGGGACGCTTCCCTGATCGGCAAATTCTGCCGGGTACATCTGGATGAATGCAAGGGATTTTATTATATGGGAACGCCCGTATAAGAGAGGAAGGACGAAAGCTTGGGTACATTATCACCAATGATGCAGCACTATGTGCAGACGAAAGAAGAATATAAGGACTGTGTTTTATTTTACCGTCTGGGAGATTTTTATGAGATGTTTTTTGAGGATGCGGTTACCGTATCCCGGGAACTGGAACTGACTCTTACGGGAAAGGACTGCGGTCTTGAGGAACGGGCGCCCATGTGCGGCGTTCCTTTCCATGCGGCGGAAACTTACGTAAACAGACTGATTGAAAAAGGGTATAAGGTTGCCATTTGCGAGCAGGTAGAAGATCCCAAACAGGCAAAAGGAATGGTGAAGCGGGAAGTCACTCGTGTGGTGACTCCGGGAACGAACCTGAACATGCAGGATTTGGACGAGGGCAAAAATAATTATCTCATGTCCATTGTATGCATGGAAGATCATTACGGAATCTCTGTCTCGGATGTAACCACCGGAGACTGTTTTGTTACAGAGGTGGATAAGACGAGAAAGCTTCTGGATGAGATCAATAAGTTTACACCTGCAGAAATTATCTGTAACGATGCTTTTCTGGTCAGCGGTATTGATGTGGACGATCTGAAAAACAGAATGCATATTTCTGTCTCCGCTTTGGATTCCTGGTATTTTGGAGATGAACTGTGCCATAAAACGCTTCTGGAGCATTTTCATATTTCTTCTCTGGAAGGTCTGGGTCTGGGAGACTATGACAGCGGTGTGATCGCTGCCGGAGCCATGTTCCGTTATCTTCTGGAAACTCAGAAAACGGCTCTGGTCCATATGAATAAGATCATCCCTTATGTGACAGAAAAATACATGGTTATTGACAGTTCCAGCCGGAGAAATCTGGAACTTGTGGAAACTTTAAGAGAAAAGCAGAAAAGAGGCTCTCTTCTGTGGGTGTTGGATAAGACAAAAACCGCCATGGGAGCGCGTATGCTTCGCAGCTTTGTGGAGCAGCCGCTGATCGATGCAGAAGAGATCAATGAAAGGCTGGATGCCATAGAAGAGCTGAATCTTCAGGCGATGCTGCGGGAAGAGATCAGAGAATATCTGAATCCTGTCTATGATCTGGAACGGCTGGTGAGCAGAATCAGTTACCGTTCTGCCAATCCCCGGGACCTGATTGCCTTTAAAACGTCTCTTGGCATGCTGCCTCACATAAAAAATCTTTTGAAAAATTTTACCAGTCCACTGCTGAAACGAATCGACGAACAGTTGGATGGATTGGAAGATCTCCATGCGCTTATTGAAAAAGCGATAGAAGAGGATCCTCCTCTGGCGGTAAAAGAGGGCGGGATCATCAAGGAAGGCTACAATGAACAGGTAGACAAGTATCGCAGCTCCAAGACAGAAGGAAAATCCTGGCTGGCGCAGTTGGAAGCGGAAGAAAAGGAGAAAACGGGAATCCGCAATCTGAAGATCAAATACAATAAGGTATTCGGATATTATCTGGAAGTTACCAATAGTTTTAAGGATCTGGTGCCCGACTATTACACAAGAAAACAGACTCTTACGAATGCGGAACGTTATATCACACCCCGGCTGAAAGAGCTGGAAGATATGATTCTGGGGGCGGAGGATAAGCTGTATGCTCTGGAATACGATCTGTTTTGTCAGGTTCGCGATAAGCTTGCCGAAGAGATTCCCAGAATCCAGCAGACGGCGAAGGCAGTGGCTTTGCTGGATGTCTTTGGTTCTCTTTCCGTGGTGGCTCAGAGGAACAATTATGTACGTCCTACGGTAAATACCAAGGGCGTGATCGACATCAAAAATGGACGCCATCCAGTGGTGGAAAAAATGATCAGCAATGATATGTTTATTTCTAATGATACATATCTGGATAATGGCAGCCGGAGAGTCTCGGTGATTACCGGTCCCAATATGGCGGGAAAATCCACCTACATGCGCCAGAGCGCATTGATTGTTCTGATGGCACAGATTGGTTCGTTTGTTCCGGCAGATAAAGCGAAGATCGGTGTGGTAGACCGGATCTTTACCCGGGTGGGCGCTTCCGATGACCTTGCCAGCGGCCAGAGTACGTTTATGGTGGAAATGACAGAAGTTGCCAATATTTTGCGGAACGCCACCTCCAAAAGTTTGCTGATCCTGGATGAGATAGGAAGAGGAACCAGTACCTTTGACGGTCTGTCCATCGCCTGGGCGGTGATCGAGCATATCAGCAATACGAAATCGCTGGGAGCAAAAACGCTATTTGCAACCC
>PPYF01612598.1_pt1 | contig 13200 bp, 10 predicted proteins | sample 1559871 | NCBI WGS metagenome assembly PPYF01 (sample SAMN08240021, study PRJNA423297) | Human gut metagenome, whole genome shotgun sequencing project. | reverse complement strand
TTTCTATTTTACCATTTCTTTCCATTTCCTGTTTGTTATCCAGTATTAGCATAATAGTGTCATATTCATTACGAACAATCACCTTATTAACCTCGCCGGAAACGCAAACAGTATTTATGTGATTTGTAAACATGTTAGGCCTCTTTTAAAAAACAAAAAGAGACCCAAAAGGAGTCTCTTTTTCTCCTTATGGATGTGTGATTAAACAAAATTTAGAAGATGATACCTTTTTATAAAGGACAACTTTTATAGTTGAACTCCATGAATAAGATAAGTATCAATTATAGCCAATGAAGTTCATAATAGTTGAGATTCCGAAATAGAGAATGGCAACACAAGCAGCACCTTTCAGTACTCTTGATACCGTATTATCATATCCCTTTACAAAACTATTATTTTCTACAGCTTTAATTTCTTGAGCTTGATTTGTTTCCATAGCTGCTTTAGCTTTCATTTCATCATCTTTCAATGATGCTTCAAGTTTAAGCAGTCGTGGCATTAAATCTGCAACTACAAAATCAAAACCATTTACTTTGTGAATCATCATCTCGTTAAATGATAAGTCATAGTATTTGTCTTGAAGCCCGAATTCACTCATCAAAGGCTTCAATTTACCATAAAGGTCATTGAGGTCCTCATGACGAGATTCAACGGTCTCAACAAAGTGCTGACGTTTATAAAAAACATGCACCTCATCAATAACCATATCAAGCCATTGACTTACTTTAACAGCACCCAGCTTGGTCAGTTTATCTTTACCGAAGTGAAGAGACTCTGAAGTAACAATGGAGCTGATATTCAACTCAACAAGCTTTTCATCAAGAGATGATAAAAAAGCTTCGAGGGTTTTTTCACGTGGGATGTCGGGAAATTCTTCAAGAAGTTGTTCAGCCTCATCGAGGTTGATCTCATTAATGAAGACATCACCAACATTCACGCTGTAAATCACAGAACGTTCACAACCAACTAAATGCTTCAGTTTAGAACTTTCTTCAAGCGCCTTTAACTCAATTACACGGCTGACAGATTCTGTCATATACCAGATGTAACTCTTATCGTCATCGGTGCCTTTTTCTATTTTACAAATATCACTGCCAGTATTCGATGGTGGAATTTCTTCACCATAAAACGCTTTGGAATAAGCCATCAAAATTGAATCTTTCTCAATTTTGTCAGCAGCCGGGCGTGACGGTTTAGCACTGGTGGCGGTTTTAGCACGTGTTGGGGTTTTGTCGTTTATCACCCTGAAGCAACAAACCGCCTGAGTTTATACTTTTCTGGCATTAGAAAGTCCGTAGAAAGTTACTTTTTGAAAGCAATTTAACTACGAGTTGTGGTAAGACAGATGTGAGTTATCGCACCAGCGCCATTCTTTTGGAAAGAGGCTCTGGTGTCGAAACTCAAAATTGAGCTACCCATTTATGGATATCTTAGAAGGTATAAAGGTATTAAAAGTAAAACTATTGAGAAATTTATACATCAACCCTGTATCATTGTAAACACATATCTTCACTTCCCTCAATAATTGGTATTTCTTCAGCTAACTCAACTACTTTCGGGAACGACTCAGTGATAAACTCTGACGGTTTCCCATGCCAGGTAATGTAAAGCTCAAGCTCTGCCCTTGTCATCCCAACAAAAAATAAACGACGCTCCTCTTCTATCCCTTCATCACCGATAACCTTCGGTGAGGGTATTTGGTCGTGGTTGCAGTTGATGATTAGTACTTTTTTCCATTCCAGTCCTTTGGAACCATGGAGCGTGCAGAGACAGATTCCACTTTGCTCTGTTTCACTAGATTCCACTTTGTTACCCATGGTCATGCCAGCTGCAATATTTAGCATCTTAAGCCATCCATCTTTCATTGCCCAACGGTAGCATGACATTAAAGAAATCCGGGTTACTGACGAATCACCTTTCGTATTGGACATCTTGTATCCGGCCATTTCTAACCATTCTTTAATTTTTTTAAAACGGTTTTCAATTTCTTCTTTGACTCGTGTATCAGTCATCATCGGTGCCATGTGCTTGTGTAGGGTTTTGGTAAGGACTGATGCATCAGGAGGTAAATCAGTTTGTTGAAAAGTAACTTTTTTGGAACTCATATGCTTCCACACTGTGTCCAAAACTTGTTCATCCTCATTGAGGAAAGATAGAACTCGTTTCATCAGACCGATGTTACCTGGCTGTCGGAAAAAGGAGAACAGATGGAGAATGTTACTTGGCTCTAATCCCTCCCAGAAGGATTTTCCCCCTATCCTCGTAACCGGAACTTCAAGATAACTTTCCATTTTGTCGAGTGTCGTGTTGTTTCGGCTTAAAATCGCCCAATCATGAGGGTTTTTCTCCACCAGCTCCTTGATCACATCAAATTGGTCGTCTGCCTTATCCGATCTTATAAAAGTTACTTTTCCTTTATCCCCATTTCTGCCTGACACGAGACTCTTTTCATAGCGGGCTTTGTTCTTTCTGATCACTGTATCAGCAAATTTAAGGATCAATGGTGCACACCTGAAACATTTGGTCAGGTGAAAAACGTTAGGATTATATGCTTTATCAAACTGACGAAAGATCTTAACTCCACCTGCATCTCTGAAACTGTATATTGTCTGGTCATCATCGCCTACGATTGTGGTGTTGATGCCCCTCTTTGCGTGCTCAGATATCCAAGTGAATTGAATACCATCGGTGTCCTGTACTTCATCAACAATCAGATGAGTAATACTTAAAGGCCTCATCTTATCGGCACTCAACATGCCCACTACATACTTTGAAAGTGAGTTAAAATCTGCAACATTATCCTTTTTGCAAAAGCTCATGTACTCGTTGTAGAACGCCACCTGGTCGCGTGTATATTTAATCCTGATAATGTCCGGGTTAAGCTCCCGGCCAATGCCGTCGATGAATGGCATTATGTCGTTCACACTTTCATGGTAGTTAAGATGTTTTTGTACCCGTGATACCATCGCCATTTGTTTGTGTCCGATTAGAAGCCCTCCTTTCCAACCGGTCTGGTTTACCATTTTTTTTATAAAACCGTGAAAGGTATCAACCTCTATACGGTTGAGAAACCTCGGCTCTATCATTTTCTGGAGGCTATTTTTTAAAGAGTCTGTGGCCGCACGGGTAAAGGTTACCAGGGATACCCGGGCCAATGGATGACGTTGAAAAATGGCTTTTGTTCCCTCCTTCATGGTGAAGGATTTGCCACTCCCTGGACAGGCAATGACCATCGTGTTTTTATCCATATTTTGTATAACACGCTCTTGTTCTTCTGTACTCGATGACATCTTAGCTCCTTCCTGTTCCGGCATAAATCATGTCACATTCAGGAAAGAATTTTCTGAAATAGAGGCTGTTTTTCGTTTTATCTTCAGTATTTTGTATCATTGACTGCTCCCCGCCCAGAATGTACTGCACCTTTACTCAGTTGGAGTTCAACTTTTGGGATGCAGTTCAAAACAGGGCGAGGATTCCAACCCGCACGGGACGAGATTTCTAGGGAACTTAACTGATAAAAGCACCTTTAAAAGCACTCTTAAGCGTGCTATAATTGAGACTCTGAACAGGAGGTTTTTTTATGGCATTTCAGGTACTAACCACTACTGCAGCAAGCATCACAGAGCTTAAACGTGATCCTATGGGCACTTTCAATGCAGGAGAAGGTGCCCCTGTAGCCATACTGAATCGCAACGAACCCGCTTTTTACTGTGTACCGCCTGCTCTGTATGCTCAACTGATGGAGCTTCTTGAAGATCAGGAGCTGGGTCGTATTGCTGATGAGCGAATTGGTGAGGCGGTAATCGAGGTCAGTCTAGATGACTTATAAGCTGGCCTTTAATGAATCAGCTCTGAAAGAATGGAAAAAATTGGGCCATACCATTCGGGAACAATTCAAAAAGAAGCTCGCTGAGCGCCTGTTGAACCCACGGGTGCCCGCATCGCAACTACATGGACGCAAAGACCAATACAAAATAAAGCTCCGTGGCGCAGGCTACCGACTGGTTTACAGTGTCAACGATGATGTTGTGACGGTCACCGTAATTGGCGTCGGTAAACGTGAGAATGATGATATTTACAATTTAACCAAACACAGAAATTAAGAGCCCATTCGTTCAGGTATTTAGTCACAAAAACAATCTTTACATGTAATAAATAGTCGGAATACCGACTTCTGTTTATTTCCTGCACCTGTTGACTCCGTGATATATATATGGTTATTTATACAGGTTGTCTCAATACACTCTGAATGCAAAATGCTAATCCAGAAAGCGTATAAATACAGACTCAACCCGACAGATGCACAGGCGCAACGACTGCGTCAGATGTGCGGCTGCGCCCGTTTTGTCTGGAATTACGCCCTGGCAGAGACGCAGCGTATTCTTGAGGCCGGACAAAAACTCCCTTCCGCCTTTGAGCTGAATAAGATGCTGACAGGATGGAAGAAACTCCCTGAGCTGGCGTTTTTATCAGATGCCTACACCGACAACCTTCAGCAGAAACTGAAAGACCTGCACGGGGCATGGGAACGGTGCTTTGATAAAAAGCTGGCAGCGAAAGCGCCCGTGTTCAAACATAAAAGCCACGGCAATGACTCTGTTCGTTTCGTCAATTTTGACAAATACTGCCAGCTTCAGCACAGACGCGTTAAGTTACCCTCGGGGCTGGGCTGGGTGACATTCCGGCAGTCCCGCGCCGTTGTGGGTAAAATCAAAAACGCAACGGTCAGCCAGCACGCTGGCGGCTGGTATATCTCATTTCAGGTAGAAATGGTGGTCGAACAGCCCGCGCACCCGTCAACGTCTGCTGTCGGCCTGGATGCCGGTATCTGCAAGCTGGTAACGCTGTCAGACGGCACGGTGTTTGAACCTGTCAACAGTTTTAAACAGAACCAAAGCAGACTGGCAAGGTTACAGCGCCAGCTTGCCCGTAAAGTGAAATTCAGCGCAAACTGGAAGAAGCAGAAAGCAAAAATTTCCCGCTTACACGCGCATATCACCAATATCCGCCGCGATTACCTTCATAAAGTCACGACAACAATCAGCAAAAACCACGCGATGATCGTTATTGAGGACTTGAAGGTCAGTAACATGTCGAAATCGGCAAAAGGTACGGCAGAGCGGCCCGGACGAAACGTCAGAGCCAAATCAGGCTTAAACTGTTCGATACTGGACCAGGGCTGGTATGAGATGCGCCGCCAGCTTGAATACAAACAGCTCTGGCGCGGTGGTCAGGTACTGGCGATACCTCCGGCATACACAAGCCAGCGTTGTGCGTGCTGTGGTCATACGGCGAAAGAAAACCGTCAAACGCAAAGTAAATTCGTGTGCCAGGTATGCGGCTATACCGCGAACGCCGATATCAACGGAGCACGTAACATTTTAGCGGCAGGACATGCCGTGCTCGCCTGTGGAGGGATGGTGCAGTCAGGCCGCCCGCTGAAGCAGGAACCCACCGAGGCGAGTCAGGCTCCGGTCTGAACGCTGTAGGAATCCTCGCCCTTCAGGGCGGGGAGGATGTCAAATCCTTCCCCCTGTAGAGGTAGAGGGTTCATACAACGTTCCGACCAGTCTCGAATGCTTGTCCCCCGCATGCGGGGGTTATTGTCGAACAAACGCAATGGTCAGCCATGGTCATCTGTTTGCCCCCCGCATGCGGGGGGTCACGCTAACTGCTGTTTTTGCAAAAAGTAACTTTTTCCCCTTTGCCCCTCAGTACAAATTAGGGCTTGGTGAAGCGTTCATTGACGGCTGCTAGGGAGACTCTTTCAATTACTGTGCGTCGGTAGTGGTTTTCCATTTAACATGCCATGAAACCATATGATTCTCATTCTGAAGCGCCAATGTTGGTTGAAAGCGCACTAGATAAAAAAAATAGATAACAGCGCATATCATTTTGAAACAAGAATCCACTAGTGACTGCTCCACGCCCTAAAGGGCTTGGTTTCCCACTTCACAGGCCGCAACCGTTGTTAAAACGGACTTACGCAGGCCTCCGTGGGCTTTGACGACGTGACCCGCCGCCATTAGTTCTGTTATGCCCTTCTGTCTGATGTTCATCGCCGCATTGATATCGCGGTCATGGTGAGTCAGGCAGACAGGACATTGCCATTTGCGTATTTTCAGTGGCATTTCTGCCATTTTGTGACCGCAACAATGGCAGGTTTTCGAACTGGCGAACCATTGTTCCAGCTTCACCAGATGCACGCCTTTTTCTGCTGCTTTGTATTCCAGTTTTGTGATGAATCCAGCCCATCCCGCATCGCCTATCGAACGAGCCAGATGGTGGTTTTTCATCATATTCGCCACTTTCAGCGTCTCGACAATTACCGCTTGGTTTTCGTCAACAATTGCGCGAGATAACTTGTGCTGAAAATCGGTACGCGCATTGGCTACCCGTTCGTATTGTGCCGCCAGGCGAATACGCGCCTTGCGACGATTCGCGCTTCCCTTCAGTTTACGGGATAGCGCCTTGCTATCGCGGCGTAAGCGGCGATAGGCATTGACCAGATGACGTGGGTTAGAGATTTTTTTGCCGTCATCGCGTATCAGATAATCTTTCAACCCAATGTCATAGCCTGTCAGTTTGGTGATGAAGTTCGGCTTCGCTGGCGCTTCCTGTCCATCATCGGAAAGGATTGAGGCGTAGTATTTGCCAGTCGGTGCGCGACTGATGGTGATGCTTTTCACCTTGCCGACAATCTCCCGGTGAATGTTAGCCCGGATAGGGGAAATCTTCGGGATCTTGATTGTGTCGGCCGTTATTTTCAGGCTACTGCAATGGTAGGAGGATTGCGGCCCGTGCTTGCGTTTGAACTTCGGGTATTTCGCCCGTTTCTCAAAGAAGTTTTGGAAAGCACGATCCAGATTGTGCAAAGATACCTGCAATGCGTTGGAGTCTGCCTCCTTAATCCAGCTATAACGGCGGGATTTTTTGGCTATAGGTAGTAACGGCTGGATATGCTTTGCATTATTCAGCGATACACCGTGCTTTTTGTACCAGTGCGAGCGGATATGCAGGGCTTTATTGTACGCGAACCGCACTGCTCCGAACTGCTTATCCAGCAATTCAGTTTGCTCTTGCGTTGGGTAAATACGTACTTTTGTCGCTCTGTACATAATGAGTGCTCTGCGATAATATCCCTTTATTATATATTTCTGTTTAGACATTTTGACATCCTCGCCGCCCGATTGGGCGAGGATTTATACAACGTTCCGACCAGTCTCGAATGCTTGTCCCCCGCATGCGGGGGTTATTGCCGGACTAACGCAATTGTCAGTCATAGTCATCTGTTTGCCCCCCGCATGCGGGGGTTATTGTCGAACAAACGCAATGGTCAGCCATGGTCATCTGTTTGCCCCCCGCATGCGGGGGTTATTGTCGAACAAACGCAATGGTCAGCAATGGTCATCTGTTTGCCCCCCGCATGCGGGGGCTATTGTAGGACTAACGCAATGGTCAGCCATAGTCATCTGTTTGCCCCCCCGCATGCGGGGGTTCTCGCTAACTGCTGTTTCTGCAAAAAGTAACTTTTTCCTTTTGCCCCTCAGTACAAATTAGGGGCTTGGCGCGGAGTATCGATCGGATATAATCGGTTAGGAGCTGGTAAATCAATCAGTTCCGAAAGTTAACTCCCCGCTTGATGGGGTTAGCAGGTTTTCTGTTCCAGCAAAAAGTTACTTTCTTGCTTACAGAATTAACTAAGCACTAAGGAAAAATAGGGGATTGGCTTTGGTTTAAATTAAGCTATAATCTAATCATCAATCTAGGATTGAGGTGAGATATGTTACATTTTTTGGACTTATATTGGGATGAAATCTCTTTTGTATTTTATGTGATCTTTTTTTCTACGATTGCTATAGGTAAATTATTTTTAGTTTTTCGCAAAAATAAAGGATCATCCGAAATTAAGTTAGTGCCAAAAAGTAAAGTTAATGTGCAGAGTTCGCAATTCCGAAAAAATATTGACTTTTCTTTTGGTACAGATTCACACAATCAGTTGAGAGATGAAATTTTTAATGTACATGACCATTTGCGGTTTACCAAACCAAAAGAAGATGATTGGTTAAATGGTAAAAAGAATGAGACACTCAATTTTGATGCTCATTACGCTCCTGTACCTCACGATCTTTCAGACCCGCGTTCTGCGGCTATCTACCCAGCAAATATGTTTGATACACATTCCACGATGAGCAATGATAGCATACCTGATATTAGCTCAAGTTGTGATGAAAGTTTTTCTAAATTCTAAATGGAAAGCGATAATTGGCCGACTATAAATCTGCCATTTTCATTTTATTTGTTAAAGTGTTTATCCACAACCACCCTTATCATATTCATACCCTCTTTAACACCAGTATTCTTTGCCAGACTGGCTATAAATTTTGGACATACCTTAGGCGCATCAGGCCCATAACGATAATATTTTGAAAGAACATGTTGAAATTGTCTCGTTAAAATCTCGTTTTGATCCACCATTCTAGTAAATTTTTCATCGTTCATACCTGTAAAACTTGCCCTAGCTGGATATTATTTCTGATATTTGCGTTGAGAGAACCTGTTGCCTTATTATCACTGATTAGCATTGCGTTTGGTAAGTTTCTTTGAGAACCAATATCTGGTACCAATGCATTCCCACCAGAGATGATACCCGGAATACGTTGGGCTAATTCTGAATCGAGCTCATGGCCAGTATTAAGGGTAAAACATCGTCTGATAACCCTGCCCAGAAGGGCAGAGTTATATGGAGAACTTGATAAAGCAGCAATGCCCCTCTCTCTATATATTATCTGAAAGCTATCTGCAGTTTGAGGTACTTCACGAAAATATCGCCAAAAGCTACGCCTATTACTGATATTATGATTTTAAACGTCATTAATTAGTTATTGTGAAAGTCTACACTTTTAAACATAATGGCCTAAATTTTCAGGCCATTATTTTATCTAAGTTTTAACTTTTCCTATGTTTATCAAGGAATTCTTTAGTCTTCGCTATTCCCTCGTTTACTCCAATATCCTTTGGCAGGTTGGCTATAAATTTGGGATACTCGGCAGCTACATCAGGCCCATAACGAGAATCATTTGAAAGAGCATGTTGAACCTGCCGGGTTAACATCTCGTTTTGGTCCGCCATCCTGGTAAATTTTTCATCGTTCATACCGGAATAGTTACCTGCATTATTTAATGCTTGCCCTAACTGGATATTATTGCTGATGTTTCCGATGAGAGAGCCTGGCGCTCTACCACTACTTATACCCATTGCGTCCGGCACATTGTCCTGAGAGCCTATTTTTGGTGCGATAGCATGACCACCAGGGATAGCACCAGCAACTCGTTGTACGATATCTGACGCGATCTCATGGCCGGGCAGTGAGTCCCCGGTAGCTTGCCACGCTGCTGAAGCCTTATCCATTGGATGCGAACTGGCTCCATTATTTTCTCTCAGTTCTTGGCCTAATGCTGCATCTGCACTACCTCTTGCTGCTTTTCCTGTCGTACCGCTTCCAGTGACTTCTGCATTTACGACATCATTGAGCCCGCCCCTGAAACCATTATTTTTCCCATCCGACGCTTGTCTTCCAATCCGTTCAACTCCTGATTCGGACATTGTTGCACCGGTGATTTCATTATACTTATCGAGGTATGCTTTGCTTTCTGCCAGGCTTGCCTCACGCTCTTGCCCGATTTGGTTACGTGCGTTTTCACTATGCAATGTTGCCTGAGTTAATGCTGCCTTAGCATCCTGTGTCTTGTCACCGGTACTCCTAAAGCTATCAAAGCTTTTAGGTGCTTCACTTGACTGCAGGTTCCTCATTGTTTGCTGAGTTGAGGCGTTGAAATCGTTAGAAGGTGCGTCACCAAGAAGAAGAGGTTGGACCCTTCCTGTGGTTGCGTCTCCTACAGAACCAGCCTGTATTCCTCTCTCTATTGTGTCATTTGTTGACCCCATTGGAAGATTATTTTTAACCTGGTTAAGAGTATCTCTGTCTGCCTGAGAAAGTACTCGTCCTTCACCTGCGCCACCTTCATTTGCAACGTGCAAACGGCCATTGTCCTCGTTAAGGCTTTGAGCCGTAATTCCGCCAATTGTATTACCTGGTTGTGCTGTGGAGGCATCTCTGTGTTGACTCAGGTTCGCAGTAGCTTGAGCTCTCTGCCCGGCAACATTTCCACCAATCTCTCCTGCTGTTGGCACAGCTGAAGTATCGGGGGCCATTTGAGCTTGTTCTTGGTAGTTGGCATACTGACCGCCACTTCCCAAAGCCACAAACTGATCTAATTTTTCTGCAGCTGGTGCAAGAATTTGTTCATTGGCTCCCATCATGCTGACTGCATTTTTGAACATCGCAGATGTCTGTTTAATATCAGCCAGATTTTTGGCGACGGTTTCCCCGGATTCCATTTGAGTTTTAGCTTGCGCCTGGTCAAGTAATACCTTTGCAAAGGCATCATTACCATTTTTATCAGAACCGAGCGTGTTACTCCTGTTCATCATATCGCGGGTTGACTTCCACTGACCAGCTATCGCATCTGCATTTAGACCTGAAGCTGACGCCCAGGCTCTTACTGAATCCTCGGTTGCCGGTGTTCTCATGGTATCTGATATCATATTTCCATCAATATTTAGGCTATTACTCATAGCCAGCTGGGATGCCTGACCACCAGTTTTGTTGAATGAATTTGTTTCGGTATTGCTGATTGACTGGCTATATTGGTCCATTTTCTGAGCGGCTTTCTGATATGTGTCAGAGCTACTAAAACCATCTTGAGTAAGATTTGTTGCTAATTTCGAAATATTATTTGAAAAGCTGCTCCCATCTTTAATTAAGTTAGAAAGGTTTTCAGTCATTGCCTTTTTAGCGCCATCAGTGAGTGAAGAGTTGCTATTTATTTGACCGTTTATCAACCCAGTCAATTGCCCTGAGATACCTTTTCCAGCTCCACCAAGCCCCAATGATGCACCTATACTACCTGCAGCCTGGAGCACAGCACTGATTGCACTACTTTTTGCAACATCAGTAGAAACACCTACATTTGACCCTACCCCATTACTGATTTCTGACGCTATATTTTGGATTAATTGTTGGATTCCCTGGGTACCGGACGAAGCTATTTGTGAATGCTGCCCCTGAAACGCAGAGTTCCATGCCTCACTAAAAGCTTGTGTAGCAGTTCTGCTAGACATTCTTGTAGTTCCAATATCATTCCTGCCTGCTGCAGAAACAGTATCCTGCAAGTTATTGCCAACGAAGACTATCAGTTGAAGGTATTTTGCAGCTGAAGTTATGCCTTCACCTCCCAGGAAGAGGATCGCAATCAGAGCAAATGGCGCAACCATATAACTGAACATCTCGAGAAAACTGATTGCAGCGCCTGAGATGTTCAGCCAGAGTTGCCCCTGACTGACCATGCCATTGGTCCGTTTCATGCTCGCTTCGAAGAGTTGGTAATCTGCGGCGATACCCAACGACTTGCGATACTGCAGCACACCTTTATCTATTTGGTTGAGGACAAAAGCCCCTGTGGTGATATCGTGAGCCTGACCAGCGCTTCCAAAAAGCGAAGAGGCCACACCTTGCAGAAAGTCACTTTTTTGTCCGGTTTCTTCTTTAGCCGGTTCAATAAACTGATTCATCTGCCCTATATGTTTCATGATAGATACGCCCTGTGGCGAGGCGAACGAATGTCAGTGACCTGGCCCACCGGCGTAAGCGGGTCAAACGCTGCTCGCCAGTCCGTAATGAGCCCGTGCAGTAATCCGGTTGTCAGTTCACCGGTTGACGCGATAAATAACGGTACATCGTCTATGTTCCTGACCTCCCCCGTTTTAACCGATTCCAGAGTGACATCAGCTTTAATTACCGCGATGGAATAGAACAACAACCCCATTATCCATGAGAATATAGGGACATCGTTTTTTGTGGGGGCAAGGACCCATTTCATTGATTTATAGAAGAGCCCAATTGCTGCTGCATATGCAGAAAATCGGAGCCATTCATTTGAACCATGGCTGGAAAAAATCAGTGCGATCCCGTTAAAGGCCGTGTAAACAAAATCAATATCACCAATGGTATAAATCGTAAAATTGCTCATCAAAAATCCCTCCGGACACTGAGCCCAATTGGGCGGGGAAGAATGAGTGAACTAACTGAGTATGATGGTTGCATTAAATCGACTCCTGGCAGCACTACTGAGAAAAGTAACTTTCCTAAAAAAGTAACTTTTTGATAGTTGCTCATCGGAGGATTCGAGGCATTGTGTAAAGCACTTTTGCCTCCTGGTAGAGGGGTCATTTTTTTCGCGTAGTACAAACGTTTGACGTAGCTGGCTGCTATTCTATGTCTGGTCATCTATTCTGCTCCTTAGTGCAATTAATAGATTTTCACATAGAAGAAGTTTAATTTTCCCAAATAAGAGGGGGAAAACTCAAAAGTTAAATATTTTTTTTCAGTTCTTCTCAACTTTAACGACTGTTTTTGAGTTTGGTTTCTCTAGTCCCAAAAATTAGTATCTTGCACAGCCATAATTTTCTGAAATAATGATCAAAACAACCACTGGGACGCATCAATGAAAAAAACAATGACTGCTGTACTGGCCTGCTCTCTTCTTGCAGGATGCGCGACACAACCAACGAGTCCGGATAATCGTATGTACACGAAAGAGCATGGCGTTTACTGGCATTCTGATCCTCAAAAGTCAGTTGCAACGAACGCATACTCACTTGCAGGTGTACCTGTTAATGTAGATGAAGCAGAGAATTCAGCCGGGGGAGTTGATGAAGGTCTTGCTTCAAAAATGCTCTTGAACACTACGACAGGTGCTATTACTGGTGGTCTCAAGACAGGGATTGGAATGTTCACAGCTTCATTGTATAGCGAAGGTGATGCGGAATATATACAGGTCATGCAATATGTGGTCTTTGTTCCAAACGAAAAAAACTTACCGATTGACGATGAATCACTGGTAAAGGCCGGAGCTAAAACTATTATTGAGTCATTAAAAGATAAGCCACAAATCGGTGATGCTACCTATGAAGCTCAAATGAAAGCATTGAAAGAATGTAAGATTAGCAAAGCTATTGTTGGTATGTGGGATAGTTGCGAGACAGCAAAACATATACCAGGTTCTGGTAGCAATAAAACGCGCTTTTTCGATTTCCAGGTTATTAGACCTGCTACTGGTGATGAATTGAAAGAGATGA
>PPYF01671454.1_pt1 | contig 13201 bp, 15 predicted proteins | sample 1559871 | NCBI WGS metagenome assembly PPYF01 (sample SAMN08240021, study PRJNA423297) | Human gut metagenome, whole genome shotgun sequencing project. | reverse complement strand
GAGCGGTGATGGTATCTATGCAGAGTATACATACAACGGTGATAAGCAGGAACTTTACGAAGATGTGTACAAGAAAGTGACAAATACATGCTATACGGAGGAATAAGTGATGAAAAGAAAAATAGCAGCATTGCTGGCACTGACAGCAGTGAGTTGTTTTGCAATGACTGGATGCACAGAAGCGGATCAGGTAAGTACAAATATCTCCAAGGAAGCTGATAACTTCAATGTAACGCGAAAACTTACCGTTCTGAATGCACGAACAGATACTATTTTGCTTGAACTGACCGGAACGTTTGCACTGAAAAATAATTCAGACAACGAACTGGAAGTAATTATTGAAACAGCAGCAGGGAAATATCAGAAAGATTATGTATATCTTAATAATTACACCATGTATGTTGTTGAAGATATCTCAGGGGCTGAGGTAGATAAGTATCATTACGAGATTAACTTTCTTCCAGAGTTCGGACTTAAGGTTACACACGATGACTGAACACTACACAGTCACAAAAGACGCAGACAGGCTTGCACCGAACTGGCTGGCGAGCCTGATCAATTACAAGACAATCAAATTCTTATATCGGGACATTGACGGACACGCAGAGTTGAAAGGGGTGAAGATTGGCGATGAAGTGGCACAAATTGGCGACACGGTACAGTTCAACGGCAGACGGTTATCCGTAGAAAGGCGGTGATCCAGGTATCTCCCTTTAAGGCACGGGGTCAGGTGTCTTATTTTTATGCCCTGCCATAAGGCGTAAAACTGGGCGGCTACCCGGCCGGAGGTCTAACCGGCTATATCCCACACCGCTGAAAGAGCGGTCAATAAAACATTTCAGGAGGAACGAAGCAATGAAAAATATCTATGAGATTCTGAAAGATTACGGTCTGGAGATTCCGGAAGAGAAAAAGGCAGATTTTGACAAGTCATGGAAGGAAAACTACCGCACCAAAAATGAGTACGACAAAGCAGTGAACCAGCGGGACGAGTACAAGACGTCACTGGATACGGTAAACGAGAAGCTCAAGGAGTTTGACGGCGTGGATGTCGCAGACCTCAAAGGGCAGATCACAAAACTCCAGGACGACTTGAAAACGCAGAAAGAGACGTATGACGCAAAGGAAGCAGAGCGTCTGTTTACGGATTCCGTTAAATCTGCAATCAAGGAAGCAGGAGGAAGAAACGCAAAGGCGGTCATGGCACTGCTTGACATGGATGCCCTGAGGGAATCCAAAGACCAGAGTGCGGACATCAAAAAAGCACTGGATGCTGCAAAAGAGTCTGACGCTTATCTGTTTGGAACAGATGAACCTTTCAAGAATCCGGTCGGACCGTCCGGCGGAAACGGCGGCACGGACTCGGCACTTGCTGCCATGAGGGCAGCGGCAGGATTACCACCTGCGGAAAGCAAATAGAAAAGGAGAGATGAAACATGGCGAATACGATTGAATTAGCAAAAAATTATCTGGATATCATTGACGAGGTGTACAAAAGTGCATCTGTGACCGCAGATCTGACCAGTGCTCCGAGCATGATGCGTGCCGGAGCAAATGTAAGCGAGATCTTATACCCGCAGATCGAGGTCGGAGGACTGGGAAATTACGACCGCAATTCCGGTTATACTTCTGCGGCTGTATCACTGAAATGGGCAACCGCACGCTTCAATTATGACCGTAGTGCCAAACTGGAAGTAGATACGATGGACAACCAGGAGTCTATGAACCTGGCATTTACGAGGGCAGGGGCAGAGCTGCAGAGGACCAGGGTAGCACCGGAGGCAGATGCATTTACTTTTGCGACCATCTGCGGATTTGACGGCATCACAAAGAAAGCGGAGAACCTGGCGGATGCAGAAGCATTCCTGAAAGCCCTGATCGAGGCAAAGAACGTGATGGATGAGGACGAAGTGCCGGAAGAGGGCAGGATCCTGTATGCGACCTCGACACTGATGAACGGGGTCATGGCACTGGACACAACGAAGTCCCGTGAGATCCTGAATGCATTCAACATCAAGAAGAAGGTGCCGCAGTCCAGATTCTATACCGCGATCCATCTGCTGGACGGAAAGAGCGAGGGCGAGGAAGCCGGCCATTACAAGAGAGGCACGGCAGCCTACGAAAAGACGAAGGATTCTTCGGTGGTATCCGGGAAAACCTACTACACACAGAGCGGCAGCAGCTATGAAGCAGTCAAAAGCCCGGCAGCGGGAAGCATTTCCACCTACTACGAAAAAATTTCGGAAGAAGGCAAGGACATCAACTTCATGATCATCCATAAACCGGCGATCATCAAATTTGATAAGCACATCGCAAGCGACATCATCCCGGCAAGCCTGAATGCAAATGCAGACGGCGATATCCTGAAATACCGCAAGTATGGCCTGGTGGATTACTACCGCAACAAAGCGGCCGGCTTCTACGTGTCACACAAAGCCTGAGAGGACGGGATTATGACACAGTATACCGATTATACATTCTATACAGGGCAGTATGGCGGCGAGCTGACGGAAGAACAGTTCCGCAGGGTGATCGTGCCGGTGTCGGCACACATCCGGCGGATCACGTTTGACCGGGCAGACAGATCCATGGAAGAAGTGCAGCATGCCGCCTGTGCGTGCTGTGACCTTCTGTACGCAGACCAGGCAGCAAAGGCAGAACACCAGGGCAGGGAGGTCGCATCAGAAAACACAGACGGCTATTCTGTTTCGTACGTACAGGAACAGGGCGGCAAAACCGCCCAGGAGATACTGGCGGGCAAGATCTACCAGACGGCGGCGTTGTACCTGGAACCGACCGGCCTGTTGAATATGGGGGTGTATGACGATGCTGACCAACACTGACGCAACGCTCTACCACCGTAGTTACAATCCGGCAACCCGTCTGGATGAGTGGGAGCGTGTATACATCCCGGCTGTGTGGTGGTACGAGGCAGAACAGTCCAGCGTCACCACAGAAGGCAGGAAGACCGCTGATACTTTCATGGTCCGCATCCCGGATACCACAGTCCTGGTGAAAAAGGATGATTACCTGGTAAAAGGGCAGTGCAGCGTGCAGATGAAGACGGCGAAAGACCTGGCCGGCACAGAGCATTTCAAAGTGTCGGCGGCAAACTACAACCGGTACGGAGGCAATCCGCACATCAAGGTGACAGGGGGTGCATGATGGCAGAGACCAGGAAAACGTTTCAGATCCAGCAGCCGCAGAACGTCCGCTACAGTGGTCATGGAAGCGGTGGAATGTTCACGGCAAGGATGGAATGGGATGCCTCCCTTGCGGCAAGGCTGAATGGCAACCTTGCAGAAGCACAAAAGTATGTGGATACGACGTGCATAACCCGTATGAAACCGGAAACGCCGTTCCGAATCGGTGTACTGAGAGAGGCGGCAAAACGTGATACGGTCACCGGTTCCGGTCTGATCGTCCAGTCCACACCGTATGCCAGAAGGCAATACTACGAACACAAAAAGCAGTCCAAATGGTTCGAACGCATGAAGAACCGGCACAAGGACAGCATCCAGAAGGAGGCGGGTAAAATTGCATGCGGAAAGTAGCATCATCGAGAGCATCCGCACATTCTTCCTGACCTGTCCGTTTTTACATGACGGCCGGGTCAACGTGGATTACCTGGGGGAGGAGATGAGTTACTCTATCGACCCGCTCCCGTGTGATCCGGTGATCCAGAAATATGTGGATGGCGGGAAAAAGAAACAGTACCAGTTTGCGGTCTGTTCCAAGGAAGTCTATGACGAGGATGCCAGGGTGAATATTGAGAACAGCGGCTTCTACCAGGAGCTTCAGGAGTGGCTGGAAGAGTCCTCGGACAATGGGGAACTTCCGGAACTGGCAAACGAAAAACAACATGCAACAGCAGTTGAAACCTTAAACAGCGGTTACCTGTACGATGCCGAAGCTAATCTTGCTACGTATCGTATCGAGTGCCGCTTAATTTATGAACAGGAGGCTTAAATTATGGCAGGAAAAAATAATAAAACGAAATTAGTAAAAAGAACCGGCAGGGTGTCCTTCTACGGCGTACCGGCCAGCGATGGGGCAGAGCCAACAGAATACACCCGCATGGAGAAGTTCACGACATTATCAGAGTCTAAGAACCCGACCACCTATGAACGCCAGTACGTGGACAAGGATTCCAGCGACAGCGATGTTACCGGTTATGGCACTTCATGGTCCTACAACTTCGATATGCACGAGAACAACCCAATTCTGATGGATATCGCATCCGTGCACGATGATGAGCTGACCGGGGAGACCAGAAGCATCGTTGTTGTGGACTTCTTTGATAAAGGAGAAGCGACCAAAGAGGATGAATTTGTGGCAAGAAAACGAGAGTTCTCCATCCTTCCGGATGCATCCGGTGACGGAACCGATGCATTACAGTATTCTGGATCGTTCGGTGTGAAATCCGAACCGGTAAAAGGCTATGCGAAAGTTGCAGCAGACGGTAAGAGCTGCACGTTCCTGGAAACACCGACCGTCTGATGATCTATGAATCCATTGTATGAACCACTGCCGAAGAAAGTGGAGGTTGGGGGCATCCTGTACCCGATCAAGACAGATTTCCGGGCAGTGTTGAAGCTGATCGGAGAGGTGAAACAGGCAGAGGAGCCGGGCAGCCGGCTCTTTCTGATCCTGAGACTATATAAGAATGAGATTCCACCGGACATCCAGGGAGCCGTCCAGGCAGTCACGGATTTCATTGCCGGCATCCGGTCAGCAGAAAAGGAAAAAGAGCGTGAAGGCAGTGGAAAGCAGACGTTCAGCTATGAGAAGGATGCACCGTATATCGTCAGCGATTTCCGGAACTATTACGGCATTGACCTGCTGGCCTGTAAATATCTGCACTGGCAGAAGTTCCAGATGCTGCTGGAAGGCCTGCCGGATGATTCCGGCACGAAAACCCGCATCGGCTACCGTTCGATCGATGCCGGAAAGATCAGGGACAAACAGGAACGCAAGCGGATCCAGAAGATCCAGCGGGCAATATCCCTGGAAGACGAGCGGGATGAGGAACAGATCGGTGACCTGTTCGCGGCTGCGATGTGGGGTGACTGATAAGAAGATGGGAGGCAGGAAATGGCAGACGGAACATTAAGATTTGACACGGAGATCGACGAGAGCGGTTTTCAGAAAGGCTTAAAGCGGATCGAACAGGCAGCGAAGGGTGCAACGCAGCAGACTGCCTCCGATGCACAGGACGCGGCAAAACAGGCAGAGCAGGCCGTTTCCCAGGCGACAGAAGAAGCAGGGAAAGACGCAGAAAAAGCAGCAAAGCAGGTGGAAAATGCACTGGAAGATGTGCAGGACGCAGCAGAAGATGCGGCGGATGCGGTCACAGATGCGGCAGAAGATGCCGGGCAGGATGCTGCAGAGTCCGTCCAGGACGCTGTGGACAACATTGTGGAATCTGTGGAAGAAGCAGGCGAGAGTGCAGCGGAGGCGGTAGAGGATGCCATGTCGGACGTTGCGGACAGCGTTTCGGATGCGGCAAAAGACGTGGGAGACAGTGCCTCTGACATAGGCGACAGCATCGGGGACGGGTTCGAAGAAGGAAGTGACCAGGCAAGCACCGCCATTGATGCCCTTGCACAGGCCCTGCTGGCTGCCGGGGTGACAGCATCCGTCAAGGCGATCACGGACGCACTCATGGACTGCACGCAGGCAAGCATGGAGTTCGAAACGGCGATGGCCAAGGTCGGCACGATCGCAGACGAATCACAGAAGCCGCTCGGTGATATGCGGAATGAGATACTGGCATTGTCCAGTGAAACCGGCAAGAGTGTCGGGGAACTGGCAGAAGCGACCTACCAGGCTATTTCTGCATCGGTAGCAACCGAAAGTGCGGTGGATTTTGTCGGTACGGCAAATAAGCTGGCTGTCGGTGGATTTTCCGACACCACGACCGCCGTGGACATCCTGACGACCGCCATCAACACTTATGGCATGTCGGCGGATGATGCAGCGAAGATCTCAGACGTCCTGATCACGACACAGAACTTAGGTAAGACATCCGTTGCACAGTTAGGTGCCAGCATGGGCATGGTCATCCCACTGGCGGCGGCGTACAACATGAACCTGGAAGACCTGGCAGCCAGCTACGCATTGCTGACCGCCAACGGTACGCAGACCGCACAGGCAACGACCTACGTCAAGGCGGCACTGAATGAGCTTGGAAGCACAAGTTCCGCTGTTGGATCAACGCTCAAGAAGCAGACCGGCAAGACTTTCGCGGAATTGATGGCAGAGGGCAATTCACTTGGAGATGTGCTGCAGGTACTGGCCGACAGTGTGGACGGTGACACGACCGCGTTCAACAACATGTGGTCGAGTTCCGAGGCCGGCGTCGGTATGCTGTCCATCCTGAACAGCGGAACGTCCAAATACAACAGCCTGGTGCAGGCGATGGAAGGAAGCACCGGGGCGGCAACCACTGCATTTGAGAAGATGTCAGAAACCGGGAAATTTGCCCAGCAGCGTTTCCAGAACGCCACCGAGAACCTGAAGATAGCGATCGGTGATGAGCTTGCACCGGTGCTGATGGAACTCCAGCAGAGTGGGGCAGATGCGATGGAATGGGCAACGGAGTTCGTCAAGGAACACCCGGAAGTAGTGGCGGCAGTCACGGCACTGGCAGCAGCCCTTGCAGTACTGGCAGCAGCACTGGTCGGGTTGCTGGTCGTAAATCAGGTATCAAAAGCGTTTGAGGCATTTTCAGCAGCACTTCTTGCGAATCCATTCGGACTTGTGGCACTTGCGTTGGTATCGCTTACGGCAGCAACTGTAGCGTTTGGCAAGGTTATGAAGGACAGAACATCCGATGCTGCAAAGAACCGGAAAGCGATCGAGCAGTGCCGGAAATCCTATAATAACCTGAAAGACAGCATAGAAGAACATGAAGAAACTGCAAAAGAAAATATCAAGAGTGCCGAAACAGAGGCGGCAACCTATCAAACACTTTCGGATAAGCTCTACGACTTAGCAAATAAAACGAGCAAAACGGCAGCAGAAAAAGCACAGATGAGTGCAATGGTTGACCAGCTCAATGAAGCCATGCCGGAATTGGGACTTTCCATTGATGAAACGACAGGAGCATTGAATAAAGAAAAATCCGCAGTGGATGCCGTGATCGATTCCATGAAGCAGCAGGCTCTTGCTAGTGCATACCAGGAACAAGTGAAGCGGGCAGCCACGGATGTTGCAGAGGCAGAAACGCAGCTGTCAGAAGCACGAAAAGTTTACAATGGGTTTCTGGTAGAGTCGAGAAACGAGACGCAGGAATATAACAAAGCCATGCAGGACACTGGCAATATGGTTGAATCTACGTCTGATATCTACGATGCTCATGGGGTAAAACAGACAGAACTGAATGAACGACTCCAAGAACAGAAAAAAGTAATTGAGGACTTGGAGGGAACTTACAGCGAGGCACAGGAGAAGTTAAGCGAGGCATCCGAAAAAGCCGGAGAATACAAAGTTACCACCGAAGAAACAAATGAAGCCGTATCAGACTCCGCAACAGAAATGTCTGACGAGGTCAAACAAGCCTACGAGGACATGAAAACGTCCATCCAGAACAGTCTGGCGGGTGCAACGGATGCGTTCAAGAAGTTTTCCGGAGGCGAAGAGATCGACAAAGACAAGATCATAGAGAATCTGGAAAGTCAGGCCAAAGGAGTAGAAGAGTGGGGACAAAACCTGAAAGCTCTTGCAGGTCGGGCAGGGGAGGGGATGACCAAAGAACTATATGATTACCTGGTCAAATTAGGACCCCAGAGTGCAAATCTGGTCAAATCCTTCACCCAGATGACAAGTGATGAATTACAAGATGCAGCAACGGCGTTTTCACAGGCTGGTGGTGAACTTTCAGAAGGCATTACGAGTGAACTGGCCACTGCATCTGCGAACTGGGAGAATGCAGGGCAGGAGATTGCCCAGAAGGCTGGCGAAGCCGGAGAGAAGAGTGGCAAGGAACATACGGAAAAGGCGAAAAGCGAGATCGAATCCGGCCAGAAGGAAGTCACGGAGGCGGCCAAGAAAGGCGGAGAGGAAGCCGGTAAAGTGTCGCAGAAAGCAACCGCGGAAGGAATCCAGCAGAATTCCGGGCAGGTGTCACAGGCGGCGAGCAGTTCCATCCGGAAAGCGGAAGACGCAGCACTGGGATATTACAACGGGTTCTATAACGTTGGTGCGAACCTGATGCGTGGAACCGTTGCCGGTATGACAGCCAATTCCCCGGCAGTCGAAGAAGCTGCAAGGGCAGCGGTCAGAAATGCAGTTACCGGAGCAAAAAAAGAAGGTAACATCAAATCCCCATCCCGTGTCATGCGTGACGAAGTCGGTGAGATGCTGGCGGCCGGTATGGCAGTCGGTATTGATGAAGGCAGCGGGGATGTTGAGAAGAGTGCCAGAAATCTCGCAAAAGTGTCTGTGGATGCCACTAAAGACAAACTTGGCATCCATTCCCCGTCCAAGGTTTTCAAGGACGAGATCGGTAAACACATCGTTAGCGGCGTGATCAAGGGCATTGAAGCCGAAGTCCCGAAGCTGAAAAAGACCATGAGGAAGATGTCCGAGGAAGCTGTCAAGGCAGCCGGTGAAGTAGATGCGGCAAAGGGCGGTTATTCCGATGCGTCGTCTGCGATCATGGAATCCATCACCAGCGGGCTTGACAAGCGTCAGGAGATTCTGGTTTCCAAGTTGGATAACAAGATTGACGGCTATGTGGATGCAGTTCTCAAGGAGTACGAAAAACAGGCCGAAGATATAAAGAAAAAGGCAGAAAGCAAGAAAAAAGAAGCAAGCAACACGAAGGACGCAACGCAGAAGAAAAAGCTTCAGGACGAAGCTAAGAAGCTCCAGGATGAAGCGAAACAGATCCAGAAGAACGCTAAAAAGATCAAAAACTATGCCAACAAATACACATCAACGTTCATGGATGCCCTGAAAGAGGGCACAGAAGAGGCTTACAGCAAGATCGAAGATGACTTGGACAAGAAGTTAGATGAGATCGCAGGCAAGTACCAGAAAGCTTACGACAAGATCATCTCATTTCGGGACGACATGAAAAAGAAGATGTCAGAGCCGGTCAATATGTACGATCTGGATACCCAGCTGACGCAGGTCGAAAGGTACCAGGAAGGTCTGAAAAAGCTCAAGGACAAGATACCGGAAAGCCTGATGGACCAGATCCTTGGCATGGACTTGAACGAGGCAGACAACTTCGTGGAGCACCTGAACGCAATGTCAGCGGAAGAACTGGCGGCGTACAAGGAGAAATGGGAACAGCTGCAGAGTTCGTCCGAAACCTTTTCGAAAGATTTCTTCGAACAGCGTCTGACAGATGTAAAAGCCGGATGGACGAAAGAAGTGGAAGAGGCAGCCAAAACCGCACAGGAAGCAGCCGAAGAAGCCGGAAAGAAGATCGCCAAGAGCCTGATCAAGAGTCTGAATGGCGAAAAAGAAACGCTGAAAAAATCCATGCGGGGCATTGCAAAGGATATGATCGAAGCATTTAAAAAAGCGTTTGGGCTTGGAAAAGACGGCAAAAAAGCAGAAGGCAGCAAAGCGACAGCAGAGGCAAAGGGGACTGGAACTGCAGCTTCTGGCAAGACATCGGCAAAAAAAAAGAAAACGACTGCCAAAACCAAAAAGGAAGAAAAAGAATGGCAGGTATACCGGGAAACAAAAGAATATGAAAAAGCCAGGAAGAAAATCGAGCAGGGCACCCAGGCGGAAATGCAGGCAGTCATGGCAGAAGTGGAAAGGATGCAGAACACAATTGCAAGCCTGGAATCCATGGGTGCAAGCCCGACGGTCAACGTGTCATCACCACAGATCAGCCTGGCAAATAATCAGCCGGTGCAGTTACAGGCTGAGATCCATACCACGGTCGACCTGGACGGCAGGACGGTAGGCAAGGCGGTCACACCCTACGTCAATGAAAACATGAACACAATACGGAACCGGCAGAGGAGGGGAAGCTGATGGATGTACAGATCGGAAAGTATAAAATGGGCGATTTTGGGCTGAAACTGCTGAATGTGGATCTCGGTACGCCGTCCGTCCGAAAAAGTACCGTGACCATCCCGGGCAGGAACGGTGCACTGGACCTGACGGAAGCCATTACCGGTTTCCCATTGTACGACAATGCAACGCATAAGCTGACGTTTGACTTCAAGGACGGCACTTACAGCACCTGGCTGTCAAAAGCCAGTGACATCCGCGGGAAACTGCACGGCAGGCGGCTTCCGGTCATCTTCGGGGATGACGGCTATTATTACGATGCCAGGGTAAGCGTGGACAGCAGCAAGCTCAACCAGCATTACAGCCAGATCGTGGTCACGCTGGATGCAGAGCCGTACAAGCTGGCACGGAAAACGTCACTGGATGACTGGGAATGGGACAGCTTCAATTTTGAAACGGATATCATAAGAGACTATAAAAATATCCAGGTACCGGGTGAGGTCACGGTCGTAGGGGATGTGATGCCGACGGGGTGTGTTTTTGAAGCTTCGGCGGCGGTCACAGTGACATATGACGGAAAAAGCTACCAGATCCCAAAAGGGCACAGCACGGTGCCTGATATCCTGATCACAGAGGGTAGCCATACCATGCAGTTCGAAGGGGATGGCGGCACGGTTTCCGTAGAATACAGAGGGGGCAGGTTCTAATGTATAAGATCACGCTGGATGGTTCCAACCTGTACCATCCGTGGATAAGAGGCCGCTGTATTACAGAAGGGGCACTGACGCAGGAAGTCAACAAAAACGGTTCCTGTGATGTCTCGATCGTCCTGGACCATCCGCTTGCGGCATCCGTCCTGCGGCGAAAGTCCATGCTGGAAGTAATCCGGTTCGGCCTGACGGGCAGTGAGAAGACGATCTACCGGGGTGTTGTGATGAACACCGTCGAAGACAGGAACCTTGAGATGGAGATCCAGACAGAAGGTGACCTGGTATTTTTTCAGGACAGCATCATCCGTCCATTCCACAAGACCGGCACGGATGTACCGGGAAAGACAACGCCAGGAAATTATTTCAAGTGGCTGGTTAAGAAGCACAACGAACAGGTGGATGATTTCAAGCAGTTCCTGATCGGTCAGGTGACTATTACCGGGGAAGCGGCAGATCGGGAGCGGAACGATTACAGCACCACGAGGGACATAATGGATGAACTCGTCACAGAAAGCGGCGGGTATATCCGGACACGAACCGTCGGCGGTGTGCACTATATTGATTACCTGGCAGAATATGAACAGGCAGGCGGCCAGGATATCCGGCAGGGGCAGAACATAATTGATGTTACCAAGAACGTCAAGACGGATGATCTTGCAACGCGTCTGATCCCGCTCGGGTCATCGACATCAAACAACGAATGGCCGGTCACAATCGCAGGCGTGAACGATGGCAAGGACTACCTGGAAGACGCAGCAGCCGCCAAAGAATACGGCATCATCACGAAGACCGTGGAGTTTTCCGAAATACAGGACCCCACGAAGCTGAAAGAAGAAGGCGAAAAGGCATTTAAGAAGATCAACGGGGTAAATCTGGTGACAGAATTATCTGCAATCGACCTGTCGGATGCCGGTTATGATGTGGATATGCTGCGGATCGGTGAAAAGGTTTTTTGTGCAGCACCCACGTACAACATACAGCAGCAGCTGCAGATCACGAAGAAGGTGACAGACCTGTTAAAACCGGCAAACAGCAAGGTCACGCTTGGCGGTACGGCATTAACATACACACAGCAACAGCTGCAGGCAGGGCAGGGGCGTACGGGATATGCCGCACCGGCGGCAATCACGAAGGCACAGATTGACAAGATCTGTATATAAAACAGGGAAGGAGGTGGCAACATAGCATCACTGGATGAAGAAGGGCTGACGTACCTGTGGGAAAAGATCAAGTCCGCACTGTCTGGGAAAGTAGACAGAGTAAGCGGTAAAGGACTGTCTGCGAACGACTATACAACAGCAGAGAAAAACAAACTGGCGGGAATCGCAGCCGGTGCGAACAAATATGTGCATCCAATCCATAAAGCAAAAACGAGCGGACTGTACAAAATAACAGTGGATGAAACCGGACACGTATCAGGGGCAGTGCAGGCCACAAAAGAAGATATTGAAGACCTGGGGATATCCGGGGCAATGTCCCCAATAGTATCAAAAGCATTATTCCAGAGGATAGAGGCAGCAGGGAAATGGTATTACGGCAGCGACAGTAACCTGCAGAAATACAGCGAGATACGGCTGTGGGTTGAAATTGCTGACGGTTGGAAAGGCTGGGTGGTATTGACGGCAGACGATCCCGCCGAGGCGGTCATCACGGTATACCTGACCGCCGCATATAACGCACGGATCCACCTGAAATGGGATACAGGTGCGAACGAAGTAGGCATCTATGTAAGGAATATCGGGAGCGGCTGGAATGCCGCACAAGTATCTGTAGGGCGTATGGAATATATAAGGTAAGGAGTATGAGGATGACAGATATAACAGAGATTTTAAAGAAAATTCTAACGTCAGTCTATGGAAGGGATGTGCGTCAGTCCATCCATGACGGCATCCTGGATTGTCACAATGATATCGAAGCATGCAAAAGCTATACAGATGAGCATGTGAAAGAAGTGGAAACGAAGATGGCAGGTATTACAGGGCGGTGCGAGGCATTGTTATTAAAAACACGCAAGGATGTCCGGAATGTACAGGCAATTTTTTCAGTAGAAAAAACAGTTTCTATCACAGACGGCAAACTGTGGGAAGCACAAGATGCTGGCAGTTCGTGTGTACTTATGGAAGGGGCAAAAACACAGTGTACAACACTGAATATACAACGAGGCGAACGGTATATCATACATACGAGCATGGTATCACGATCCAGTAGTGGACGCGGAAAATATCCGATTATTTTTGCAGTTGATAACAGCAGTGCCGGATTCACAATGGTTTCAGCTGTAGAAATCGAAGAAGAAGGGGACTGTGATTATATCGTTACTGTTCCGGATAATGCAAAGTATATGATGATATCAGCCAACGAAAACGGCGAAGGTATCTGGGTGCGAAGAATCAATGTTCTCACAGAGTAACGAGAACAGAAAGCAGGTGAAAAATACATGATAACAGCAGTCATAGATGCAGGGCAGCATTACTGCCAAGCAGTCAGCGACCTGTGGCAGTGGGATTATG
>PPYF01548302.1_pt1 | contig 13202 bp, 7 predicted proteins | sample 1559871 | NCBI WGS metagenome assembly PPYF01 (sample SAMN08240021, study PRJNA423297) | Human gut metagenome, whole genome shotgun sequencing project. | reverse complement strand
GTCGAGCAGCACCTGCGAATATTGCCCCTCCAATCCGTTGATACGCAACTGCGGTACTACGCAGTTGCGTATCAACGGATTGGAGGGGCAATATTCGCAGGTGCTGCTCGACAGCCGGCCGATTTTCAGTTCGCTGGCTTCGGTGTACGGGCTGGAACAGCTGCCCGTGGCCATGATCGAACGGGTCGAGGTGATCCGCGGCGGCGGGTCGGCTCTGTTCGGCGCCAACGCCATCGGCGGCGTGGTCAACATCATCACCAAGGAGCCGCTCTACAACTCGGTGACGCTGGCCAATACGACCAATATTTCGGAGGGCGGTACGGCCGATTTCAATACGTCGCTCAACGGGTCGTTCGTCTCCGACGATTACAAGACGGGCGTCTATCTCTTCGGGATGATCCGCGACCGTGACTCCTACGACCGCAACGGCGACGGCTTTTCGGACATTCCGGAACTCAATTCCGAGACGGTCGGATTTCGTGCCTACTACAAGACTTCGCCCTATACGCGGCTGACAGCCGAGTATCACCATATCCATGAATTCCGCCGCGGCGGCAATGCCTTCGATCTGCCTCCCCACATGGCCGATATCGCCGAACAGCTGAACCACAAGATCGACGGCGGCGGTTTGAAGTTCGACTGGTTCAGCCCGGACGGCCGCCACCGGCTGGGAGTCTATGCCTCGGCGCAGCGCATCGGCCGCGACAGTTATTTCGGTACGGACCGCAATCCCGACGCCTACGGTGCGACCGGCGACGAGACGTTCGTCGCCGGCACGCAGTACACCTGTTCGTTCGAGCGGTTGCTCTTTCTTCCTTCGGAGTTGACCGCCGGCGTGGAGTACAACTACAACGCGCTCGACGACAAGTATCTCGGATTCGGCCGCGATTTCCGGCAGACGACCCGCAGTACGGGGTTCTTCTTCCAGAACGAGTGGCGCAGCGAGCGGCTCAACTTTCTCGTCGGCGGTCGTGTGGACAAGCACAACATGATGAAGAACGCCGTTTTTTCGCCGCGCGTCAACGTGCGTTACAGTCCGACGCCGGCGGTGGGCCTGCGGGCCAGTTATGCCAGCGGTTACCGTGCGCCGCAGGCCTATAACGAGGATCTGCATATCGACGCGCTGGACAACAAGGTGGCCGTCATCCGCCTCGACCCGAACCTGAGGCCCGAATATTCGCACAGCCTCAGCGCATCGGTCGACCTCTACCGCAATTTCGGACGGGTGCAGGGAAATCTGCTCGTCGAGGGGTTCTATACGTTGCTCGACGACCTCTTTACGCTCGAAAAGGTCGGCGAGGACGAACAGGGCAACGTCATCAAGGAGCGCCGCAATGCGGCGGGCGCCACCGTCGCCGGCATCGGCGTGGAGGCCAAGGCCGGTATTCCGGGACGTTTCGAGTTCCAGCTCGGCTATACCTTCCAGCGCAGTCGCTACGACGAACCCGAACGGTGGTCGGACGAGGTCGCGCCTCAGCGGCGGATGTTCCGTTCGCCCGACCATTACGGCTACCTGACGGCCGTCTGCACCCTGACCCGCGGTTTCACGGCGTCGCTCTTCGGCAACTATACCGGACGGATGCTCGTACAGCACAACGCGGGATTCATTGCAAAGGATACCGAACGGCTGACGCCCGATTTCTGGGACATGGGTGCGCGCCTGTCGTATACCCTGTCGCTTACCAGGCAGTTGAGACTCGAACTGAATGCGGGGGTGAAGAACCTTTTCGACAGTTTCCAGCACGATCTCGATTTCGGTCAGAGGAAGGACGCGGCCTACATTTACGGTCCGGCCGCGCCGCGCACCTATTTCATCGGTGCGAAATTCGCGTTATGACGCTGCGGGGCGTTCTGCCGAGGGAATCTCAGCCGGTGGCGGAAAACGCACGGCTTCCGTCGTATGAACTGCGGCGGGAACCGTGCGTCCGAGCTGTTTCCGGTATCAGTAACCGGTCTCCACTTCGGGCAGGGGCTTCATGTCCGGCATACGGGAGATTTTGTCGCCGCAATAGGTGCGGAATCCTCCCGGTCGTAGTAGGGGTCTGCCACTTCGAGAATGACGCTCGGCGGCATCGTGTCTTCGCCGTGCCCGAAGCGGAGTGCTGCACAGACCTCGCCGCCGTCGACGGCCTCCTGCGCACTGCCGAGCAGCTGCCGCATCAGCGGCTTGGCCATGTCGATAGACAGCCCGCGGCTGGGCGCAGAGTTCATTTTGGGCAGGTATTCCCGCAGGTTGGCCACGCGCCACAGGGCGAACCGCTCCTCTTCGGTGAAATAGTCGTAGAACGACAGCCCGAATTCGGTATCGGGCGTGATCGCCGCCAGTGAATAGAGGACGGCCATGAAGACACGCGGGTCGGGGATCGCGGCGGAGCAATTCGCGGATGCAGACCTGCTGTGCGGCGTGTATGCCGAATGGGAGGCACGAGGAGAGAGGGAAGCGTATTTTTCATGCCGAGTGGATGGTTGGGATCGGAGGGATCATCGTTCGTGATCGCATGCTTTGGTGGATTGTTTGGCCCGAAAAGTTTTCGTGTTCGCGGTTCCGTGACGATTCTGTCGGGCGAAACGAAATACATTCGGGACTTCGGTCCGGTCGAAAAACGTGGACGGCCGGCTTTGCGTCACGCAGAGCCGGCCGTCACCATGCAGGTTTGGAATCACTGCTTTTTCACGCAGTCGTATACCAGAATGTTGGCGTACCGGTTGCTCGACGATCCGTCACGGCATGCCATTCCCAGATAGAGTTTGCCCTCCTTGACTTTGATGCATTCGCCTTCGGCGTAACCTGTTTGCGTGAAGCCTTCGGAGGCCAGTCCGTTCACATCGGAGATAGCGGCTACCTCGGTGCGTGGTACGACGATTCGGCCGTTGTAGTTGAACACGGTGACATAGGCCTTCGATTGATAGGTACCGGGATCATCCGAATTCTCGACGGCATTTCCTTCGTAGAAATAGATGTAGTCGCCGTTGATTTCGTGTCCCTGATGCGAATAGGAGTAGACGTCGTGCTCCTTGTCTGTACCTGAGGAGAACGAGAAATTGCCCAGTACGCGGCAGTCGTTCAAATCGTGTCCCATGATCTTGCGTTCGACGGTCTGCTTCTCGCCGTCGCCCGTACCTCCGCCTACGGTGACCGATACGGTCATCTCCTTGAGTGGAAGGGCCAGCACTTCGTCGAGGTCGAAAATCCAGAAATGGCGCACGCCCGATTTACGCGAACCCACCAGCAATCGGCGTGCATCGAAATCGACGGCCACCTGTTGATCGTACTGCTGTTCCTTGTTCAGAAAGAAGGTATCGCCGGCATAGCCGTCTGCTTCGTTCGTTCCGGGTACAAACTCCACGCGCGAGAACGACCAGTTGTTGCCGTATTCGCCGCTGTCGTCGACCGAGGCATTGCTGTTGAGCCAAATGTAAGTCTTTCCGTCTGAGGCTTTCTCGGCGACGATCTGCGTGCCGTGGCCGAAATGTTTGAGGATCATCACTTCGTCCTGGGCGTTCTGGTTGGGGCCTGCTGCCCGACAGATATTGAGCGTGTAGGCGTTGCTGCCGACCTGTGAGTAGTAGATCTCGCCGTTCGGGAGGATGTCGAAACCCTGTAAAATGCGGCGGGGTGCATACAGCAGGACGTTCTTGCTGTGAACGATGTCCGATGAGAGCGGAGCCGCGAGAGCCTGCGAAGGATCCCAAACTTGTTCTGCGTTCAGCGTTACGGAACATTTGGCCGAGTAACTGCCGTAGCGTGCCGTGACGAGGGCGGCGCCGTAACCTGTGCCTGTGACGAGTCCTCGTTCGTCGACCGCCGCCACCGCCTCGTTGGAACTGCTCCATTTGATTGGTACGCCGGCGTCGGCAGGTCGGGTCGTGGCTTCCAGTTGAAAGGTTTCGCCGGGTTGGAGTGTAAGTTCCGTGCGATTGAGTTTGAGCGAGGTAATTTGTGCCGGACTATCGTCCGTACAACCGATGTTCGACGCCGTCGTCGTTAATAGGAGCAGCGTCGCAATGATCTGTTTTTTCATGCTATTCGTTGTTTTTCGATTACTCGACTACGGAAACCGACCATGTCTTTGCCAGACGGTTCGAACCTCCTCCGCCCGTCGTGATGGTGTTGTTCTGTGTGATACGGATGTTGGCCGAGACCCGCAAGCGGATGTAGAGGTTGCCGTTGGGAATATCCACTTCGACGGGGAACGTGCAGTCGAACGAACATGCCGCGTCGTCGGGGAATTTCGGTACGTCGCAAGCCTGCACGTGATAGATGGCCTCGACCGGCTTCTCCTTGATGGTGAAGGTCTCCGTCTTCGCGCCGTCGGCCTGATGCCATGTCAGGCCGTCAGCCGAGTATTCGAGCAGGAAGAACGCTGCGGCCGAACCCGATCCGCCGAAGCAGCCTTTCGCATTGAGGACGGTGCCCGAAGCGACGTATTTGACCGGAATGGTCATCAGCCAATAGTCGTTGTAATAGAGACCTTTGATGTAAGCATGGCCGTTGTTGTAGCCCCATGAGTTCAGTGCTGTCGCGGTTTTGCCTTCGGCTTCGACGACCGTGATGGTGGCCGAACCGACATCGGAGTTGAGCGTATGTTTGTCGGTCGTCCACTCGGGCTGACGCTTTTGCAGATCCGTTTTTTCGGGATCGCCGCCCATGATTTCGCTGAAACGCCACTGTACGGGCAGTCCTTCGACGGGCATTTCGCTGACGGAGTAGACCTTGGCGCGCACCTCGCCGATCGGCTGATCGTCGACGCTCACGGCGAAGGTGCCGTAGGCGTTGGAGTAGGTGAACCGGATGCTGGCTTCCGACGCTTCGCCCTCGATGAGATTTCCGTCAAGCGTCGGTGTGCCGTAGATGATCGCTCCGTTGGCTTGTGTCACCGTAATCGGATATTGTACGCCGTTGCATTCCAAGTAGAGCGTTGCTGTGCGTTCGGCCGAGCGGTTGTGCGTGGCCGAAACGGTGATCCATTCGAATTCGCCCGTACCGACGCCCTCCGAAGGAGTCGTCGAGAGCCACTGGGCATCTTCGGGTACGACCGAGCGCCATGCGCCGTTGCAACGCAGCGTGATGCGCTGCGAAGAGGCCAGATTGCTCGAAAACTGGATGACATCGGTTTCGCGAACGAGGTAACTCCCTTCGTCGTCCTTGCACCCGACGGCCAGTACGCAATAACTTGCGGTCAGCAGCAAGGTCCATTTATTGATTCGTTTCATGGTGATATTCGTGGTGTTTGGTACGTTATTATTTTTCCCATCCGTAGTTCTGTCCCAGTGCGGGGTTGTCGTTGAGTGCTGTCGTCGGTATGGGGCGCACATATTTTTTATCGTCCCACTTGCGCGTCATGCGGATGTAGCACTCGATGTAACCACTGTCGCCGTCGGTCAGCGAGAAATCGTCGCCCAGCACGCGATAGGTGATGCCGGCCTGCGGGCGTTCGGGCTCCTTGCGCACGAAGCAGACGTCGTCCTTCCCGTCGCCGTCCATATCGTATGCTTTGTCCAGCTCGCCTACATAGACGCCGTACCAGGGCCGTTCGGCCAGTTTGCCCATACCCCAACGCATATCATCGTCCCAGCGGACGTTTTCCAATATCAATTCGCAGCCGCGTTCGCGGCGAATTTCGAGCAATGCGTTGTCGGTGACGGTACCGAGGAAATATTCGATCATGTAGGGATCGGCCGTAGCAGGCATCGTTCCGTCGACACCGGCGCGTTCGCGCAGAGGTTTGATCGTCTCGTTCCAGACTGTTTCGTCGAATTCGTCCAACTCGCATTTCGCTTCGGCGTAGGTCAGCAGGATTTCGGCGTAACGAATAATCGGGATCGACGTGGAGCAGGGCGAGGTGTTGCTGTCGAGACTCGTGTCGTCGATCACCCATTTGATCGGCTGGTAGCCTGTCACGCAGTAGCCGAAATCGGGGGCATAGCGGGTATCCGTTCCGTTGTTCTTGCGAGTGTAGCCTGGGTAGCGGACGGTTTGCATCAGGCGGTAGTCGCGATTCTCGAACTCGTCGATGAATGCGGTCTTTTCATAGCCGGGTTTGTCGGTGAAACGCGAACCGTCGAGGTTGAGATAGGTATTGATGAACTGTTTGGTCAGCGAGTAGCTGCCGTACTGTTGCACGATGAAGTTGGAGTTGAGGTTGTGTGTCGCGTTCAATTCGGCATTGTAGACGCGGGCCCAGATTACCTCTTGCGTGAAGACGGATTCGCTCGTGAAGAGCTTCCGGTACTGCGTCGAAACGTTGGCCGGATCGGAGACCAGCGAATACTTTTTGCTGGTCATCAGTTCGTTGCAGGCACTCACGGCTGCACGCAGATAGGTCTCCGCTTCGTCCGCCGTCCATGGTTTCCCTGTCGAGGGATCGTTCGCGTGATATTTTCGGAAGGTGCCTTCATAGAGGCAGATACGGGCTTTGAGTGCCAATGCGACGTATCGGGTGATCTGCACGGAGTTGACTTCCAGAGCCGAACTCGATGTGCAGTACGTGCTGGCGAATTCGATGTCTTCGAGTACCTTGCGCATCACGTATTCGCGACTGTCGCGAGGCTTGTAAAGCGCCTCGTGGTCGTTGGAATCGATCGTCGAATCGTACCAGGGCACTGCCCCGAAAGTCTTGACCTTGTTCCAATAGAAATAGGCACGCCAGAAACGGGCGACGCCCTCGTAGTGAGCGAGCGTTGTCTCGCTGACGGCCGCCTGTCGGAAGTTGTCGAGAAAATAGTTGATGTTGCGCAGATCCTCCCAATCGCTCGTTCCCCAGCCCGACTGGTCGTCGGCATCAAAGTTGTCCGTGAGGAACTGGTATTCGCCGCGCCATGCTAGGCAGTCGGTACGGGCGTCGCCCGTGGCCACGGAGGCGGCGGTAGGACTCATCGTTTGCAGAAAGCCGTTGACGTAGGTTTGCAGATCGGTTTCGTTGCGGAAATAGCTCGGCGCGTCGATTTTGTTGGGATCCTCCTTCGAGAGAAAATCCTCGCAGGAACCGAAGAGCGCGACGCTCGCCAAGAGCATGAATATCTTTTTCATCGTTCGTATTTTTTGCAGGTTAGAAGGAAAGGTTGACTCCCAGTGTCACGGTACGCAGCATCGGATAACTGTAACCGTCGCCTTCGGAGGTGCGGAAATCCGAGTCTCCGGCGTTGATCACTTCGGGATCGTAGTTGTCGCAGTGTTCGAACATGGGCGAATAGGTCCATAGGTTCTCGCCCGACACCCATACTTTTAACCCTTTGATGTGTAGTTTCTTGCAGATGCGATCGGGGAAGGTATAGTCGACCGTGATGTTTTTCAGCCGGATATACGACACATCCTGCATATAGCGGTCGTTGTTGATCGTCAGCGGACGGTTGACCGATGACTGGTGGGTCTGGTAGGTCGTGTAGCGGGGCCAATAGGCCGTGTCCCAGTTGTCGAGCTCTTCGCGATAGACCTTGTCGCCCGTGTGCTGTTTGAGCATGTAGCCGAACGGACGGTTGTACTGGCCCCAGAAGAATCCCGAGTCGTAACGCGGATACCAATCCTTTTTGCCGACGCCTTGCCAGAAGGTCGAGATGCCGATACCGTTCCAGTTGAATCCCAGATTGATGCCATAGCAGTAACGGGGTGTTTCGTTGCCGATGACGGTAAGATCGCCCGGATCAGCGGTCGTGTAGGCGCCCCGATCGATTTTACCGTCCTGATTCAGGTCGGCGAATTTGACTTGTCCCGGTCGGGTCACCTTGTCGAGCGTTTGCAAGAACGACTGCTCGGCGTGCGAGTCGATGTCTTCCTGATCGCGGAAAAGACCTTCTACGCGGTAGCCCCAGATTTCGCCCAGCTCCTTGCCTTCGTAGTAATCGCCCAGTGCGCCCGTCGGGTTGATGTATTCGGTCACCCATGTGCGGGCATCCCATACCATCGCTTTGACGTTGTAGCTGAAAGCCTTGCCGCCCAGTTCGAAACTGTCGCGCCAACCGACCGAGAGTTCCCAGCCGTTGGTTTTGAGCGAAGCGTTGTTGCCTTTGGGTGCGTCGGTGCCGTAAACGGAGGGCAGGCTCACGCCGACGGTGTACATGTCGGTGGTATAGCGACGGTACCAGTCGAATCCGATCGACAACCGGTTGCGGAACAGATCCATGTCGAAGCCTACGTCGTAGGTGGTCGCCGTCTCCCACGTCAGCGAGAGCGGAATGGCTCCGGGAGCCGTCGTATAGGAGCCCAGTGCGTCGCCGATGACGACCGTCGAGGTTTTGATGGTCATGTAGTCGATGTATTTGTAGGGGTCGATGTTGCCATTGCCCATCGAACCGGCCGAGAGACGTATCTTGAAATTGTCGAGCCAGTTGCGCGACCACTCCATGAATTTCTCTTCCGACAGGCGCCAGCCGATCGAAGCCGAGGGGAAGAAGCCCCATTTCGAGTTTTCGGGGAATTTCGAAGAGCCGTCGTAGCGGCAACTGAATTCAGCCAGATATTTGCCTTGATAGCCGTAGTTGGCACGGAAGAAGGCGCCCACGTAACTCCAGTCGTATCCCGAAACGACGGGATCGCTGGTAAGACCGTCCATCAGACCGAAACTCGGTTTCGAGGGTACGGTCAGCCCTTCGCGCTTGATGGTCGTTCCGCGGTATTTCTTCGTTTCGAGGTTCCAGCCGGCGAGCAGCTTGAGCGTATGGTCGTCGCCGAGTTTCGGCGTGTATTCTCCGTAAATGTTGCTCGACAGGTAGTTCGTGTCCTGGCGCAGATTTTCCAGCGTACTGCCTTGACTTTCGTTAACCGTGATCGGAGTGTCGGGGCCTCGGTAACCGGTATACATGTTGGTCACACGCTCGCGTTTGTTGCGGGCGAAAAGGTAGGAGAGATCGCCCGATATTTTCAGTACGTCCTTCACCACGTCGATCTCGATGCCCAGTTTGTCTTTCATGGTGAATTTGTCGTCCTGCTGGTAGCTCGATCCTTCGGCGAAGCCTGCGTAACCGTTCAGTACGGCGGCATAAGTCCACGTCCCGTCGGGGTTGGTGATGGGGTTGATCGGCTGTCCTCCGTGTTCGATCATGCGCTGCGGAAGTTGGAGACTGTAATAGAGCATCGGTTGGTGGTAGTCCACCACCGTGAAATCCATGTTGTTATTCAACCGCAGCCAGGGACGGATGCGGATGTTGCCTTTGGCGCGGACGTTGTACTGTTTATAACGTTCGTCGCCCACGCGGTAAATGCCGTCCTGATCGTAGAAACGGCCCGATACATAATAGTCCGCATTCTGATTGCCGCCCGATACGCTGATATTGTGCTCGTGCGAGTAGTTGAAATCCTTGTAGAAAGCGTCCATCCAGTCGGTGTTGGCGAAGTATTCGTACTGATTCTTGTCGTTGATGCGCACGCGTTCGAGCGACGGATCGGTGCTGCGGCGTGCCAGTTCCTTGTACCAGCTATCGGAATAGGGGGCGATGTTGTTGATGTAGGATGGCAGCGGATTCTGTCCGTTGTAATAGCCGTTCCATGCGTTTATATAGCCGGTCGTCCATTCGTAGCCGTCGGTTACCAGCTGTGGCTTGACCGTGCGCGCGTGAAGCGAAAAACTGCCGTTGTAAGTGACTTTCGTTTCGCCCTCTTCGGCCGATTTGGTCGTTACCAGAATCACTCCGAATGCGCCGCGTGCTCCGTAGATCGCAGCCGACGAGGCATCTTTGAGCACCGAGACGCTGGCGATGTCCTGAGGGTTGACCGTTTCCAGGTCGCCTTCCACGCCGTCGATGAGCACCAGTGCCCCGCCACCCGAACCGATCGAACCGGTACCGCGGATGTTGATCGTTGCTGCACGCGAGGGTTTGCCGTCGCGCATCGAGATGTTGAGGTTGGGAATGGCGCCTTGCAGCGACCGCGAGATGCTCGGATTCGAACGTTCGGAGAAAACCTTGCTGTCGACTTGATCGACGGCGCCGACCAGATCGCGACGCTTCACTGTACCGTAGCCGACTACTACTACTTCGTCGAGCATCTGTTTGTCCTCTTTCAGAACGACGTCGATGCGGGTCTGCGTGCCTACGCGCCATTCGGCTGAACCGTAACCCAAATAGGTGAATTGGAGCACGTCGTCGTCCGCAACGGCGATCGAATAGATTCCGTCGATATCGGTCGACGTCCCTTGCGTAGTGCCTTTCACCAATACGTTCACGCCGACGAGGGGTTCGCCTTCTTCATTGACCACGCGCCCTGTCACGACCGGCTTACGGTTGGCGGAGGGAGAGGGGGCGGGGCCTGTCGACGTGTTTTTTTTCGACGAGGGTATGGCGGTGAGAGCCACCACGTGATCCTTGATCTTCCAGGAGATGCCCGTGTCGTAGAACAGCGTATTGAGCATCTCTTCGAGTGAAGCGTCTTGGATGACGACATGCACGTCGGAGAGCGTCCGTTTGCCGAGCGAGGTTTCGTAGGAGAAGACCACTCCTGTCTGCTCGGTGAATGCCGAGACCACTTCGCGCAGCGATGCGCTGCTGAACGACAAGTTCAGGTTGAGACGCTGGTCGGCGAGTAACTCGCCCCTTGCACCGAGCGACGCCGACGGCAATGCAGCCAACCCGACGCACAGAAGCATCCGACACCATCCCGTCAGGGATAAACCGATTTTTTTCATGGATGAGTAGTGATTAGGTTGTTAGTATGAAAGTTTGTATGAGTTTGGGCAATCGTCTGTTCCTGTTCCCTTGCGGTAGCCGACAGGGATCGCAACCGATTCCGGCGCGCGGATTCAGTCGGAATCGGGATACCGCAGGATTTCGAAGCGTGTGCCTGAGATGAATTGTAACAATTCGATCACGTCTTCGATCGGGGTGTCTTTCTGAAAACTGAAATTGTAGTTGGCATCGGGTGCATCGTCGTCGACCAGACGCAGTTTCACGCCGTAGAGCTCCTCGATGCGGTCGGCGATTTGCCGGAGCGGAACGCCGTCGAGTGTGATGATACCGTAGCTCAGGGCCAGATGATCTCCGACGGGGACCTCCTTGATTTCGAGTTGTTCGTCCTGCGTATCGTAGATGGCGCGCTGGCCGGGGTGCAACCGGATCAGATTGCTGGTACGCGGCGTTCGTCGGTGGGAAATGTCTCGTCGTAGCAGAGCGTCGATCCGGGTGTAAGCCAGATGTCGGAGCCATCGGGCATCGCTACGTGCATGATTGTCGTGTCGGCATTGAAGTAAGTGATCGGCGCGGGCATCAGGGCGGTACGCCATGCGAACATACCGGTCAGGGCCACGACTGCGACGACCGCAGCCGTTCGGAGCAGGGAGTGTATACGAATGTGTCCGAAAAGGTTCGAGAGACGATGGGGCCGTTGCGCCGTGCAGGGAGCGTTTTCGAGCGCATCGATCCGACTGTTGAGTCGGTTGAGCGAACGGATGAAACGCGCCGGACCGTAGAGGGTCGAACGCCACTTTGCGAATCGTTGTCGGACGGCGCGTAGTTCGGCAACTTCGCACCGGTGTTTTTCACTGGTTGCTAACCACTGCGACAGTTCCTGTTCCTCTTCGGAAGTAGCTGTCCCGTCGAAATATTTCCAAATGATCCGTTCGTCGAACGGATGTTGCGAGTCTTCGTTTTTCACGGTCGTGCGTATTGACTTTCCGATTATAATACACACGAGTCGGGGAAAGCACCTATTCGTCGACCGCTTTTATTGTCCCAAGATGTAAATCGTCAACAGCAAAAACATTTTCAGATGGCCCAGTTTGCCGCGTAATTGCCGCAACGCATTGTTGATATGATTCTCGACGGTCGAAACGCTGATATTCAGCCGCTCCGAGATCTCTCTGTTCGACAGCCCCTCGAAATGGCTCATACGGAATACTTCGCGGCATTTCGGCGAGAGCGTTTCGACGACTGCGTCGAGTTCGTCGGCGATCTGCCGTGCGTAAAGATTCCTGATAATTTCGTTTTCGTCGGGGTCGTAATAGGTGCAGAGTTGCTGTTCGATTTGCAGTTTTGTCTGCGACCGGTAGGACGAGGCATAGTTTTTCGACCGTAGTACGTTGAGCGCGGTGCGGTAGACCGCACGCAAAAGATAGCCGCGCAGCGAACCGTCGTTGCGCAGTTTGTCGCGGCCGACCCAGATGCGGACGAAAACCTCCTGTACGACGTCATCCGCGTTTTCGTCGCCGACGATGAGCTCCGCATAATTGACTAATGGTGCCCAGAATATGCCGTAGAGTTCGTTGAAAGCCGTGCGTTCGCCCTTCTTCAATCGTTCGATCAGTATCGATTCCTCTGCCTTCATTGGTCTAAAATCCTTACAAATAAGGACAGGAATCGAACCTGCACGCCTTGCGGCACACGCACCTGAAACGTGCGCGTCTACCTATTCCGCCACCTGGGCATGGGTACGCACCTTGTTGGTTTGCGTGGTGCAAAGGTAATACTTTTTTGGAAACTTCCGCTATTTTCCGCGAAAAAAATTGACGGTCTGCAATAATCTCCTGCCGTTTGCCGGTTCAAGGCTGCGGTAGAGCGTGTCTGCGCTCGTCAGCGGGCATCGGCGAACGGCGGTCGGTCGCTGCCGTCCGCCGGTGCGGAGGGGTCTGCGGGGGTGTGCTTCCGCGAAGGGAGCGGCGGATTTCTCGGATCGTTTGCTCCAAACCGCGTACAGGGACGAACTCGTTCGAGCTATGCCGGCGGAAAAACGGTCGTTTCTTTGCAATCGTTTTTCTGTGGCATCGTAATGCGGTAGTAGGAGCTGCCGTATCCGCTCCAAATGCCGCGGGCGTCGCCCTTGATGTTCGACGGGAGGTTTTCGTAGGCCGGAAAGACGGGGTTCATGGCGTTGAGCATCTCGTTTTCGAGCCGGCTCCAAAAATTGAATGTCGGGGAGGAGATATGGCTGAAACGGACGTCGACCGTCTCGCCGGGCCGGAAATACTGTTTGTAATCCTTGATTTTGAGGTATTGGAGCGGCCGGTTGACGGTCAGCGTCACCGAACCGCCGTTGTCGAGCACCGAGTCGTCGACCACGCCCATCAGTGCAGGGGAGTAGGCGCCGGGATCCGTCGTGCGGCACTCGGCGAAGTAGGCGTTCTTGGCCGGAGGATCGTCGAAGAGGGCTTGCAGCGTGAAGAGCGAGTCGCAGACCGGTTCGGCGCGCAGTTCCCGCAGGGGGATCGGTTCGGGGACGGTCGTGACGGCCGTGCAGGTTCGTCCCCGATAGTCGACCGTGAGCGTATAGGTGCCGCCTG
>PPYF01671453.1_pt1 | contig 13205 bp, 15 predicted proteins | sample 1559871 | NCBI WGS metagenome assembly PPYF01 (sample SAMN08240021, study PRJNA423297) | Human gut metagenome, whole genome shotgun sequencing project. | reverse complement strand
CCAAACTGTTTCTAATTCTGGACTTAGCTCAACTTCAATATTTATATCGCCATCTGTAAATAAAACAATTTCATTTTTCTTTATGAATCGCGCACGGGATAATCTTGCCCTGCGCATCCATTCTGTAAATAAGAATTTTTATTCCCAGTCAAATTCATCAATAGCCGCTTGAACTTCTGTAGAAACTGATTCCTCGTTTTTTAGCTTCTTAATAACTTCTGCAAATTTTTCGTGCTTTGGATTATTAATATCATTGTAACAACGATGAAGCATCCAGATATTGTGCGGGGTTGGCTTTTCACTTACCGAAGCAATTAACAGTTCTTCATACCCATTTTTATAGAACTGTTCAACAAAATATACCAGTTCTCCCGGCATTCCAAAATCTACCGAAGGATTGTCCGCAATAATTTCTAAAATCGGAGCTACAAATTCGTAAGGGTTAGAATATGTATTTATAGCTTCCATTACTTCGTCATCAATATAATACTCTTCATATGGTTTTGCTGCCGCTTTCAGTGCACCGATAATTTGTTCCTTAGTCATATGTTTCTCCTCTTTCAGAATCCCGATTTGTATGTCTCTATTATACCATAATGACACTATTATAAAAAAGGAAAAAAGAGCTCACGGTTTATAAATTTTATAAGCTATCCCTTAATCGACTTCGCCAGACTCGTCAGCAGAGCTGCCATCTCCGGATTTCCAAGCACTTTCATAAGCATATCCGCATCTACCCCCTCCGGAACACTTATCATATTATTGTTATTATTATTCTGTATACCTGATGCCCCATGAATATCAGGATTTAAGTTTTCCTTATTATAAAAAGCATTTTCCATAAGCTGGGCATTCTTTTTGCGGTCCTCGTCCAGAATATGTCCATATACCTCTGTTACCATGTCTGCCTGCGCATGACCAGAATCGCCCTGGACCGCCTTTATATCACCGCCACTCAGTTTCAGCTTGTATGTCACCGATGTATGACGCAGGCTGTGAAATACCACATCCGGCAATCCTTCCTTTTTAATAATCTGCTTCATCTTGGTACAACATGGCTTGCGCCAATTGGCATACCAAAAGTCGTGGCAAGCACCAGGTTATAATCCTTATATTCATTTCCAAGGATTTCCTTTGTATGATCCTGCTCTGCTTTCAGCTCCTTCAGACATTTTCCCACATGACTTTGAATATACACTTTTCTGTTACTTGTTTCTGTTTTCTGAGTCTTCATCACGACAACTGTGGTGTTATTCCTTTTCTGCGTAGGAAAAATCGTAATAATATCTTTCCTGTCCATGAAATCCAATGCCTCAACACTTACACGCTCAATAATCTTGTTGATGACAATATAACAACTGTTTGTCTCTATTGCCTGCATTAGCATCTCTGCTGTCCATATTTCACGTTTTTTCTTATTACGTTTCGGAAGAGTTGCATCTATCGCCGGATTTTTTTCCATGATTCCCCATTTTACAGCTTGACGAAAACAGCTTCTGAGAATCTTATGTATTTCAAAGATTGTGTTTGGAGAAACATTTCCCTTGCTTTTTTTGTTGTTTGCGCCATCAACCGCTGGCATATTGCTCAAGGTTCTATAAAATTTCTCCACAAAATGATTATTCACGGAACTTACGTCTGTTTTTCCGATAACCGGTAAAATGTAATTATTAATGAGTCCCATGTTAGCGCTGTATGTTGTAACCGCCAAAAAGCAGCTTGCCATGGACACCGGATATGATCCGCGCACTATCCGCCGCGTTGAGTTAGGCGAATGCTGTCCGTCCGCAAAATTCATGTTTGATATGTCCGACTATTTCGGAGTCCCGATTGAGGAAATATTTGCACTTGATAAATCTACAGAATCAGTACAGAGAGGAAAATAAGGATGAGCGATGCAGAGGTCAAAGATTTAAACCAGATAAGTAAGAAGGATATCTACCACACTCCATCCGGCAAATATATCCAGTTCATCCATGATCATTCGGAAAAAACATTTGATGCGTGGGAACTCCTACCGGACGGAAGTCATTGGCTGCTCGAGAGCCAGAGCACTACTATTGAGACATTTGATGAATTTAAAGAAAAAATTTTAGGTAAAAACTAACATTAATCGTTATTCTTTGCTTATTCTAAATAAACGTTTTTGCATTCCCACAATCAATATAAGATGGGGACACGGTAGACACAACGTAATCTGTTCGTACAATACACTTTAATGACCAAAATATGCCTCGTGGCGCTGCCGTACAAACAAAGAAACAGAGCAAATCGTTTTTTTCGATTTGCTCTGTTTCTTTAACTATCTCTGATTTTTTTGCATTTCTTCCATTTTCTCACAAAATTCATCCTGAGATATTTGATCCATCACATATTGTTGAAATAATATGCCGGTCTTAGAGATATCCTTCATTGGATTTGAAGAAAACGGACGTTCCTTCAATTCAACATGATTCACATAATCCTGAAAGACCTGAAATCCTGGGATATCCAATTTTTCTTCACGAATCACATCAAGTCTGGCCGGAAGACGTTTCATGCATTCTGCATAAGCAATATTTCCTTCTCTGCTTGCGGCATATTTCAGGAATTTTATTGCCGCTTTCTCATGCTCAGATGCCTTGTTTAACACATACTGCCATGTAGCGATGTTGGTAGCATTCTTTCGAAATCCCGGTAATGGTGCCACCTGGATTTTTTCCATTCTGTAAGCTCCGGCACATTCAAAAGTGTTTATGGCTCCGCTATACATAAAAATACTGCCGTATTTTCCATCCAAAAATTTCTGTTCAATTTGTTCATACCGGTCTGTGATCTGTGAAATCGGAACTTCTCCGTTTGCTGTCAGATCGTGAAGAAAGCTGAGTGCTTCTCTCGTGTTTTTATTCTCCCAGTCGTAATAGTCTCCTCCGAAGAGATTTACAAATTCCGAAAGTTCATTGTACACATAAGACTGATCCCATGCTCCTCCATATCCGTAGACATCGTTGCCCAGGTTTTCTTTCAAAAAGGCAGCAAAATCTTCCTGCGTCCGGATCTCCCGGTCTCCTGTGACTTCCCGGTTTACCCAGAATACCATAATATCCATAAGGTAGGGGACAGAATAAACTTTACCATCTTTCATCGTTACATTCTGCATATAACTTTCCGGATAACTGGATAACAGTTCTTTCGTCATCACCGTATCGTTCAATGGTTTCAGATAATCTTTGTATTTAAATTCACTGATCATCTCATCATTGACAGAGAAGATATCGATTGAAGAATCTCCGGCTTCCAGAATCGTGGAGATTTTAGCCTGCCGCACATCTGCATCTGCAGGGCAGGCTATCGTCTCTATCTCAAGATTCAGTTCTTTTTCTGCATTTTCTATAAATTTTCTGAATCCGGGAGATTCTGCATCTACGTGCATGATGGTTAATTTTTCTTTCTGCAAATCCGTATCCTCTGTATGGACTCCATCCTGTCGATCCCTGCATCCGGACATCAACAACAAAAATCCAATAAAAGCACCTAATACATACTTCTTCAAGTTCTGCTCCTATCTAGGCCAGCGTTCTTCTTTTCCAGGAAGTTCCGGGAAGCTGTTATGTGGTTCTGCCTGATACCAGTATGCCACACTTGCCACATCATCCTGTCTCTCAAATAATCCTCTGTAGCCCACACCGATCTGCTGGATCGTCACTTTCAGATCCTCGTCAAAACAGATCGGATCCTGAATATGCCAGCGATAAAAACCTCTCATCGGCATAACATCGTCATTGTGATAGAAATTGTGAATCAACTCATCGTGAGAAGAATAATATGGATATCCCAGATAAGGTGTACAATAATTCTGTTCCACGGTCTTACCATCTACCTGCTTAGCAAAGCTCCATGAACCACCGAAATAATCTTCTGTTCCTGTTCCGCAGATGGTAGGATATTCTTCATCTCCGTCGATATAGAACTTAACCTCACCTTCACCCCACCAGTAACGCTCCAGAGTTGTCAGTGCCATATAAGTACCTACATAGTGACCTTTTCCTTTGACATTATCAAGGATTACATAATCTTTCTGCAACTGAGTGATCTTTTCTCTTCTCCACTGTGCATGGAAGTAAGCGATATCCTCCGGCAGTCCCTCATCATACAGGCAATAATCCACCTGGTAGAAGAATGCTGGAATTGAATTGACATGCTGGTTTTCCAGAGTGATTCTTGCTTTTTTTCTGAAAGGCATCTGGAAATAACAGTTCAATCCTCTGCTTGGCACTACTGCGATCGGCATAGAATTTATATTGCATTCTCTACCAAACCCACAGCAGAAAAAGTCTCCCAGCGGACTTTCTACAGACGGTTCGTCTTCATCATCCCAGTACATACGAAGAACCAGATCTCTCAGTACAAAGCAATCTGCGTCTGTGGTTTTCGCATCCACTGTGATCCAGATATGATTGATTGCGCCAGGTCCCTCGATTTCTGCCAGTGTCACTGTCTGACCACTTGCGATGTCATTAAGACACGGGCTTCCCTTTCTGGATGGTCCAAGATCACTGGCTGCCATACCTCCCTTTCCTTTTTCTCCTCTTGGATTTTCTGCATTGATTGCACGGCTTTTTCTATGTTTTGCTAATGCTAGATTACTTAAAGTTCCACCAAATTCGTTATACATTGTTACATCCTCCTTCTGGTTGGCAAATTATATCAGGTTTTGTATTACTGTTCACTTCATTCACAAGAACTCGTTTCACAGGTTAATACTCCTATGAACAATTACCAATTAAGCTTTTACTCCTCCTGCCATTATACCATCCATAATCTGTTTTTCAAAGACTGCTACGAAAATAATAATCGGTAACAGGATGATCCAACCCATGGCACTTACCAGATCCCACGGAACACCATACATGTTATCTCTCAGTGGCAGCTGTACAATTGCAACAGACAGCACCTGGATATTATTTGAGTAATACAATGGAGTAAAGAAGTTATTCAAACAGGTGATAAAGTTAATGATACAAACTGTAGCGATTGCAGGTTTCATCAGTGGTAAGACCACTTTGAATAATCTCTGGACAAAATTCGCTCCGTCGATGGTTGCTGCTTCTTCCAGGGAAATCGGAATCTCTGATGCAAAGTTCTTTAAGATCAATACAGTAAATGGAATGACTGCACTGATATAAAGAATGATCAGACCCGGATAAGTGTCATACAGTCCTACTGCTCTCATGAAATCATACAACGGTCTTGCTGTTACAACTTCCGGAATCAACATTGTTGCAATAATGAACGCGAAGGCAATGCTGATCCCCTTTGTTCTGAATCTTGAAAATCCATATGCCGCCATGGCACAAATAACAGTACTTACCACAATTGTGACACCTACGATCAGAACTGTGTTTCCGATTTTTTCCAAAAGTCCTACGTTCTCTATCAGGAATTTGTAGCTTTCCAGTGTCGGGTGATCCGGAATATAGTCGATTGGCATCTTGAACAATTCACCTGGCGGTGTGATCGATGATACGAAAATCCACAGAACCGGAAATAAGATCAAAAAGGAAACGATTGCAAATAACAGCCATTTGCCTACTGCAGTAATGGCTTTATATACTTTATATTTATTAGTATCCTGCATGTCAATACCTCCTAATCTGCCAGTTTATTCATGAATTTGATGTTGATAAAGCTAAAGACCGCCATTACAATGAACAACATAACTGCCAGTGTAGATGCATACCCCACATTTAGATTGGTAAATGCTTCTGTGGTAATTCTATATGCGATCAGGGATGTATCCTCACCAGGACCACCGGAAGTCATAGCATATACCAAGTCGAAAGCTGTCAGTCTCCAAAGTGTAAACGGAATACATAAAGTGATAACATTTTTCAGGATCAACGGTAATGTGATACGGAAAAAGATCTGCACTCCGTTTGCCCCATCCACCTTTGCAGCTTCGTAGATATCACCGGAAATAAACTGAAGTCCTGACAATACCAGGATTGCAAAGAACGGAAGGTCTTTCCACAGGTCCATGGCGATAACCGCTGCTCTGGCGGAACCGGTGTGGATCATCCAGTCATACTGAAAATTTGGTACAAACCGTCTTATAAAATCGTTCACCAGACCGTAATCGTTGTTGAATCCCCATTTTGCTGCCATACCGATAACAACAGCCGGCATAGCCCACGGGATCAGTACGATGGTTCTTAAGAATCTTCTGCCCTTAAATTTCATATTCAGGATCAAAGCCAGGATCACACCTAAAACCACATGGAATACCATGGAAACAACCACAAATTCCACGGTAAAGGATATGGATGTCTGCACTTTGGGATCTTTAAACACATTAACGTAGTTTGCCAGTCCGACAAATTTGTTGACTCCTGATAAAACCTTTACGTCAAATAAACTATTTTTCAAAGTTACTATAATCGGATATAAAGTAGTAAAACCACGGATAATCACAACCGGAAGAATTAAAATCCATGGAATCCATTTCATCGATTTTTTACTGATTGTCACTCTTTTCTCCTCCTGTCATCTTAGGAAAACGCACCATAAATTGCTATGATGCGTTCCCTTTTACCAAGCAGATTTTTTCAATCCGCATTCATTGCCTATTGCCAACTGTTTTGTTATTCATCAGTTATTTCTATCATTGTTCAGCTATATTACTTGCTGTATTTTTCAACCAGGCCCTGAGCTTTCTCACAGAACTCATCTACAGAGATCTCATCTTTCATACATGACTGGAAAATAGTTCCCATATCTGTGATAAATTCCATTGTCTGAGGAAGCATCGGACGTCCGTTAACGTTGCACTCAGAAGCATAGCGGGAATACATTTCTTTTGCAGGATCTGTATCCGGAACAACTTTTTCTGCTATATCTGCTCTTGCAGGATATCTCTCGAATGCTTTGTAGGATGCTTCCATTCCGCCTTCTTCTGTCATGTACTTAAGGAATTTGATGGCTGCTTCTTTGTGCTTGGAAGCGGAATTCAGAACATAATTCCAGGAATCTGTAAAGATTGCTCTCTCTCCTTTACCGCTGAAGTCAGGAACCATAGCCATATGGATCTTGTCATCTCCCAGCATACCGGCTTTCTTGTAATCAGTTCCAAGTCCCCACATGAAAAAGCTTCCAATTTTTCCATCATTGATCTTCGGGTTCATCTGCTCATATTTGTCTGCGATCTGATCGATCGGTGTCTGGTTATTATCCACCATATCTTTCATGAACTGAATGGCTTCTTTGTTTTCAGCCTTTGTCCAGTCAAAATAATCTCCACCGAACATATTTACAAACTGTGCAATCTCATTGTATGCATAGGTTTTTTCCCAGGATCCGCCGTATCCATATCTTCCGTCACCAGAAGCTGCTTCCATATATTTCATGAAGTCTTCTTTTGTATTGATCTCTGTAATTCCGACTTCATCCATGATTTTCTGATTTACCCAGAAAGCCAGGTATCCGGTATATCCCGGAACACCGACAATGTTACCGTCTTTATCTGTGATCATATTCTTCAGATAACCCTGTGCAAACTGACTACGGACATCTTCTGTCATAACTGTGTCGTTCAGACCTTCCAGCCAGCCTGAGTTTTTGAATGACGCAGTCATCTCATCATTGATTTCGATAATATCAATAGAAGCATCTCCTGTAGATAAGACTGTCGTAACTTTCTGCTGACGGGTATCGGAATCTGTCGGAGCTGCGATTACATTGATGTTCAGTCCTGTGGCATCCTCTACATTTTTCAGCCATTCATCAAAGTCAGGATCTGTTGTCATGACGCTGTACAAAGTCAGATCATAATCTTTGGATTTTCCTGTACTTTCTCCTTTGGAGCTGCCACATCCTGCCAACATTCCCACTGTCATGACGCCTGCCAGTAACACGCTCACTAATTTCTTTTTCATTTAATTACCTCCTGTTTGTTTGTAGCCTTACACCTATTTCTTTGATGAGTTAAGGATATCAAAAAGTCTGTTTTCTCAAAATACAATATTTTTCGATTCGTTTATATTATTTTTATCCTTGTTAAAAGCATTTTTTTAATCTATAATTAAGAATAGAAATTGATCATATATAATAGTGTTCTGGCATGAACATGCCGAAATACAAACGATCACATGCAAGATTTCATTGACGAAAGCGTTTTTGATAGATTTTGCCCGGATACAATACAAGGAGATTTTATGAAACATTCAAAAAAAGGGTCCAGAGGTCCACGATTATACTTTTCCCATTTTCAAAACAGGATTTTATGTGCGTTTTTGCTGTGCACATTGATTCCTATTTTCATCATAGGCGGAATTTCCTATGCTGTTTCTTATAACATTGCTAAAGATAAGATTCTGAATGCATCTATTTCCGCTGATGCACAGCTGCATACACAGTTTGATAACCGCTTGCAGCAAGTGGAAAATATAGCCGATACGCTTCAATATAATATGTACAACCTGATGCAGGCAGATGCACCCATGGACACTCTGGCTATGTTTTCCGAGATTCGGAGCAATCTGTCCATGTTTAAGACATCCTTTGATCTGGCCTATATCAATATATTTCTTCCGGACGAGCATATGGCATCCAGCGAAAGCTTATACTTTTTCCCTGTGTCTAAGCTTTCTGACTTTCAGATTCCAAAAGAAGTTCTGGAAAATCCGGGAACATCCTCTGTCTGGTTTTATCAGGATCTGCTGTCTGTTCCGTTTCTTGTGAATAACAGCTACCATATTACGAATTCTGTTTCCTGTTGCAGAGTTTTAAAACATCCGGATACAGACAGCATAAAGTATGCTTATATAATTTATCTGGACGCATCTGAATTTTCCTCCATTCTACAGGAAATTTTCCAGGATAATCAGATCACCAGCTATATCCTTACAGACAACGGAAAAATCGTTGCCAGCAACAATCCTTCTTTGCTTTCTGCATCTCTTGACGAAGAAAAACTGGATTTCTTATACAACAAGGGAGATTCTCTAAAAAAGAGAGCTCACACTAATTATCACACTACTACTTTACGAAACGGCTGGCTACAGGTGACAGAGATACCGGATTCTTATATCATGCAAAACACGCATATACTGATCAAAAGTATCCTCCTGACAATCCTGATCTCTCTTCCGCTGACGATTCTGGTTGTGGTTCTGATCTCGAAGAATCTTACCAGACGAATCAAGACACTATCCAGGGCTATGGAAACACTACAATTAGATGCATCCGACACCAACATGAAGGCACTGGTACCACAGGATCGCGCACCTGAAACCTTCGATGAGATTGATAAACTGGGGATAACCTTTGAAAAAATGCAGCATTCCCTGAATGACAATCTGCAGTCTATTCTGGAACTGTCACTGACGGAAGAACGGCTAAAATACCAGCTTCTCCAATCCCAGATCAATCCACATTTTCTTTATAATATTCTGGGATCCATCCAGACCTGTCAGTCCCTTGGAAAGCTGGATATTGCCAATCAGATGCTGACGAATCTTACACGTTTTTACCGCATGACACTCAGAAAGTCGGAAGACCTGATCTCCATCCGGGACGAACTGACCATCGCACAGCTTTATCTGGAAATGGAAAAATTATGCCATAATGATAATCTTACCTGGGAGATCAATATGGAAGACGGCATTGACAACTTCCTGATCTGCAAATTCACACTGCAGCCATTTCTGGAAAACAGTATTATGCATGGTCTCTCTCAGAAAACGCCGGAGGTTCATATCTCCATTGATCTTTCCTACGGAGATGATACGGTTATTATTGTGATCACAGATAACGGAATCGGAATGGCAAAAGAACAGCTTTTAGAATTGCAGAAAACATTGGATGAAAAAATTGTTAATTATGAAAAACACTTTGGTATTGGAAATGTAAACAAACGAATCTCCAATCCTTATTTTGGAAATGGTAGGATATCTGTAGAAAGTTGTCTGTATGAAGGCACTTCCATTACCATTGAATTTGATCAGATGGAGAAATATGATGAAGAATGTAATGATTGTAGATGACAACTGCCTCACCGCAGAAGGCATCGAAAAAAATATTGACTGGAGTGCTCTGGATGCCACTGTGATCGCCGTAGAATATAACAGTCTTTCCGCTCTGGACATCCTGAAAGACACCCATGTAGATCTGATCATCTCGGATATTGAGATGCCGGATCTAGATGGGATCTCCATGAGTCAGAAAGCTCTGGAGATCCAGCCTTTCATAAAAGTTATTCTTGTAAGTGCCTATGACAAGTTCGAATATGCCAAACGGGCGATCCGCCTTTGTGTATATGACTATATCGAGAAACCCTTGGATTATCATTATCTTACGGAAAAATCAAAAATGCTTTTACGGATATCGACCGTACACAAAAAAATACGGAGTTGGTAAAAGCAAGCCGGCCTGTTATGACAGAAAAATTCTTTCATGATCTGCTCCATTATCCCGGTGAGGATCCGGCCACTCATCTGAGCCAGTATCTGAAATATCTGGATCTGAGATCAGACTATGACTTTTTTGACGTATTGATCCTGGAAACAGAACCAGATCCTGCCAAATCCGAACTGGACTTTACCCAATACCAGATCCAGCTTCTGAATATCCTGAATCTGGTAAAAGAAGAAATGGAGATTTTTGACAATGTTTTTTATTTAAAAGAATTCAGCGGAATCGTCTGCATCATCGGCCAGAACTCAAAACATCCCCAGCATTTTCTTCAAGTCATACACCAAGTAGCCTCCACTATTGTCGAGTCCTGCAAAAACAATGTACTTTCTCTGAACATCGGAATCGGAAGTCTTGCTGACAGCATCTGGAAGCTCCCGGTGTCCTTTGCCAGTGCTTCCCACTCGCTGAAATACCTATTTTTCTTCCCACACAAAAATATTTTCGATGCGAGAGAAGCACTTGGTAAAGAATTAAATCTTTTGTCCTTTTCCGAAAATACCGACGAAGAACTGATACGTCTTATCTGTTCCAAAGACATGACTGCTATCGAAGAATGGATTACCTGCTATTTTCAGAATCTGTTAGGACAGGTTCAGGACAAAAATCTGGTTTTCATCCGAATCTACTCCCTTTTGGGACGAATTCTGAAATTCTTATACGAGATGAACCTGGATACCGGAGATTTGGAGAGGGAAATCATCCAGGTCTATACCCGGTTTGATTCCTTCCGCACCTACGAACAATTTGTAAAATGGCTGACGCAGTTATGTGCCTCCGTATGCGAAAAGATGGATTCATCCTTACAGAACTATCACAATCAGATATATACCATGGCTCTTGGATATATCCGGGAAAACTTTGAAACCAACACCCTGTGCCTGAATGATATCGCACGACATGCCAACATCAGCCCTGCATATCTGAGTTCTCTGTTCAAAAAGGTATCCGGGCAAAGCATCAGTGATACCATCACTGCGCTTCGCATCGAAAGTGCCTGTCATTATCTGGAATCCACCAGTCTTTCGTTAAAAGAGATCAGCACAAAGTGTGGTTATACGAATCAATATTATTTCAGCAACAGTTTTAAGAAGAAACTGGGGATGTCCCCTTCTGCTTATCGGGAAGCGAGAGGCACGCAGGGGCAGTGATTTCGTGCAGGCACGGACTTGGGCTCCTTGCTCGCATAAAATACAATAGCCGGGCAGCTCCTGCTCGACTATATTTTCTTACTTTATACAATCCTACCGGAAAATCATCTGCGCAAAATCCGTAAAGCACGGTCTCCACACATTCCAGTCATGTCCGCCCGGATAGATTTTCCTGATTTCATGGACACCTTTCTCCTGGATGATTGCATCCTCTTCCAGAAATCTGGAACGGAAACAGTCATTATCTCCGATGCACCGGAAAAAGGTATGAAAATAGTTATTAAAGTCCGGATCGTCCATCGCCTTCAGATGGGTCTGCTCATAAGGTTTTCTTCCGACCGCCAAACTGATATTTTTTCTCTGCCATCGGAATAATTTCCTCTACCAGCATACGTTCCAGCAAAACATGGTTTAATCGTTCTTCTGAGCCGACCTTTTCCTGTACCATGCCGTCACTCATCACAAGTGTAAAAGGTTTTATTTTTCCCATTTCGATCAGGTTATCCAGTATGATATTGGCTTTTCCGGTTGTTGTCCAGGAAATCTCACTCTCACCGAATCCATGCTGCATTTACCAGCGGAAAGCATGCGTTATTAGCAAAGTTAGAATCGACACAAGCCAAAATCAAAAATTTATTGGAAATCCACGAAAAAACAGGAGATGAACTTCTTCTTGCAGTTGACTATCCTGCAAAAAAATCAAGGATCTGACAACAGATATTGAAGAAACTCATCCTGTCGGTCGCCTTTTTGATCTTGATGTGATTGATATAAATGGTCAGAAGTTATCCCGTCCTTCTTTCCGAAAATGTATTATCTGTGGGTGTCAGGCTCAGGAATGTGCTCGTACACGGAAGCATAGTGTGAACGAAATGCAATCGAAAATTGAAGAGATGCTAATGGAATTTGATTGTCAAAAAAACGGATAGTGCACCGTCGTTCCAACTTTAAAATGTATATACATGTGTATATCAATATTAATACATATATATACTTAGAATCTCACAAAAAAGCCTCACAGCACTAATGCTTGTGGGGCTTTTTTATTATTAGCAGTCCGTACGGGAATCGAACCCGTGTTTCCGCCGTGAGAGGGCGGCGTCTTAACCGCTTGACCAACGAACCGTTCGTTATATTATCATGGTCAAGAGGATATTGCAAGTATTTTTTATAACTTTTATCTGTAAAATCCTATACAAAATGAGAACATTACAGTTGATCATAGTGATAGAAATATATGGACACAATATGTCCCAAATTTTCCACATGATATGTGGTGAAATGGTACTATTATACAATTGTATCAAATTTGTCCAATTGTTATAATTGATAAATGTGGATGGAAGTTCCACCATTCACATTTGTCAATTTCAGAAGCTCCTTTAAATAGTTTTAAAGGAAGGAAACAGCCGGTCAATTATTGGCCGGCTGCTTTTCTGGTTGCATCTTTATCATTTAAAAATAAAATATACATATGTATTAATTTTGATATACATATGTATATACATAAATTAACAAATAACAGAACGTTAAAGCAGTCGATTAGTGGCAACCGGCTGCTTTAATGATTTTTTAGTATGATGTCTTTTATAGTTACAATAATTTTTT
>PPYF01526014.1_pt1 | contig 13208 bp, 8 predicted proteins | sample 1559871 | NCBI WGS metagenome assembly PPYF01 (sample SAMN08240021, study PRJNA423297) | Human gut metagenome, whole genome shotgun sequencing project. | reverse complement strand
GGAAGAATGTTTTTCTCAATTGCGATGCAAAAGTAGTAGGTTTTTTTGAAATATGCAATATCTTTGCAAAAAAAATATTGAGAATGGACAAAATAATAGGATTGGGCAACGCCCTGATAGACGTACTTGCAACCCTGAAAGACGATACACTCTTGGATGAACTGGGACTACCCAAGGGAAGCATGCAACTCATCGATGACGCTAAGTTACAGCAGATTAACACAAAATTTTCACAAATGAAAACGCATCTGGCAACAGGTGGATCGGCAGGAAATGCCATACTTGGACTCGCTTGTCTGGGTGCCGGAACAGGGTTTATTGGAAAAGTAGGAAATGATCATTATGGCGATTTTTTTCGGAAAAATCTGCAGAATAATAATATTGAAGACAATTTATTGACCTCCGAACAGCTCCCTTCGGGAGTGGCATCTACTTTTATTTCTCAGGATGGAGAGCGTACTTTTGGTACTTATCTGGGAGCGGCCGCTTCTTTGAAAGCTGAAGATCTGACATTGGAGATGTTCAAAGGATATGCATACTTATTTATAGAAGGATACCTTGTTCAGGATCACGAAATGATTCTTCATGCCATCGAACTGGCTAAAGAGGCTGGTCTGCAAATCTGTCTCGATATGGCAAGTTATAATATCGTGGAGAATGATCTGGAATTTTTCTCCTTATTAATAAATAAGTATGTGGATATCGTTTTTGCAAACGAGGAAGAAGCGAAAGCATTTACCGGCGAAGAACCGGAGGAAGCTCTGAGAGTGATAGCCAAGAAATGCAGCATTGCTATTGTGAAAGTTGGAGCAAACGGATCTTATATCCGTAAAGGTACGGAAGAAATTAAAGTGTCGGCTATTCCTGTAGAAAAAGTTCTGGATACTACCGGCGCAGGCGATTATTTCGCTGCCGGATTTCTGTATGGTCTGACGTGCGGATACTCGCTCGAAAAATGTGCAAAAATTGGTTCTATTCTCTCGGGAAATGTTATTCAGGTGATTGGAACAACAATCTCTCCGGAACGCTGGGATGAAATTAAGTTAAATATTAACAAGGTTCTGGCGGAATAACCAAGGTTTGAGTTACTTTTACGTCTCATTTTAATGAAAGATATATGAAAAAATTGCTGAATAGGCGGATAGCTCTTGTTTTGGTGGCTGTAATAGCTACTGTAGCTTTCTTTAGTTTTAAGAGTGGAGACGACCGCAATTTCCAGATTGCCAAGAATCTGGATACATTTAATGCGATTGTGAAAGAACTGGATATGTTCTACGTGGATACCATTGATCCGAACAAGACCATTCGCGAAGGAATCGACAATATGCTTTTCTCGCTGGATCCTTATACAGAATATTACCCGGAGGAAGATCAAAGCGAACTGGAGCAGATGGTGAAAGGAAGCTTTGGAGGTATCGGTTCTCTTATTACCTATAATACGAAGCTGAAGCGTTCCATGATTGCCGAACCGTTCGAAGGAACTCCGGCGGCCAAAGCGGGACTGAAGGCGGGAGATATCCTGATGGAAATAGACGGAAAAGATCTCCTTGGAAAGAATAATTCGGAAGTCAGCCAGATGTTGCGCGGACAGGCGGGTACGAGCTTTAAACTGAAAGTGGAGCGTCCTAATGAGAAAGGCGGACAAACCCCGATGGAGTTTACTATCGTACGTGAATCTATTCAGACCCCTGCCATCCCATATGCTACCGTGATGGATAATAAGGTGGGATATATCAGCCTGAGCACATTCTCCGGCAACCCTTCCAAGGATTTCAAAAAAGCATTGCTGGATCTGAAGAAACAGGGAGCTACTTCTCTGGTCATCGACCTCCGTAATAACGGTGGCGGTCTGTTGGATGAAGCAGTGGAAATTGCCAATTACTTCCTGCCCCGTGGAAAAGTAATCGTAACCACCAAGGGAAAGACGAAACAGGCAAGCAACACATACAAGACTTTGCGTGAACCGCTGGATCTGGATATTCCGATTGCCGTATTGGTAAACAGTGGTACGGCTTCTGCTTCAGAAATCCTGTCGGGCTCATTGCAAGACCTTGATCGTGCCGTTATTGTTGGTAACCGTACATTTGGAAAGGGACTTGTACAGGTTCCCCGTTCTTTACCTTATGGAGGAATGATGAAAGTGACTACTTCCAAATATTATATCCCAAGCGGACGTTGTGTGCAGGCGATCGACTATAAGCACCGGAACGAAGATGGAAGTGTGGGGACGATTCCCGACAGTCTGACTAACGTATTCTATACTGCTGCCGGACGTGAAGTACGTGACGGAGGTGGTGTAATGCCTGATATTACTGTCAAGCAGGAAAAACTCCCGAATATCTTGTTCTATCTCGTACGTGATAATCTGATTTTTGACTATGCAACTCAATACTGCTTGAAGCATCCTACTGTAGCTGCTCCTGAAAAGTTTGTAGTGACGGATGCTGATTACAATGATTTCAAGGAACTGGTGAAGAAGGCCGATTTCAAATATGACCAGCAGAGTGAGAAGATTCTGAAAACACTGAAAGAGGCTGCTGAATTTGAAGGCTATATGACAGATGCTGCCGAAGAGTTCAAGGCACTGGAAAAGAAGTTGAATCATAATCTTGACCGTGACCTGGATTATTTCTCTAAGGATATCAAGAGAATGATTGCTAATGAAATTATCAAGCGTTATTATTTCCAGAGAGGTGGTATTATCGAGCAACTGAAGGATGATGATGATTTGCAGGAAGCAATAAAGGTATTGAATGATCCTGCGAAGTATAAGGAAATGCTGAGCGCGCCGATAACGAAAGCTGAAAAGAAGTAACGTTGATTGTTATATATAAAATGCGGTGGACATTAGTAAGATGTTCACCGCATTTTATATATGCATATTATATTGGTTAGCCAATGGGAGCCCGGTGTAAGTGTTTTTTTTATAAAAAAGAAGGATAGCTTTTGCCCTACTAATCAGAATGTTCTATCTTTGCATCAATTACATTTTAAATGATTTACAATATGTCTACAGAATTATTCTCTACTCTGCCTTATAAAGTGGCAGATATTACACTTGCTGATTTCGGACGCAAGGAAATCGATTTGGCAGAAAAAGAAATGCCCGGCCTGATGGCTCTACGCGAAAAGTATGGAGAATCCAAACCGTTAAAAGGTGCCCGTATCATGGGATCATTACATATGACCATCCAGACCGCCGTACTGATTGAAACACTGGTTGCATTGGGAGCTGAAGTCCGCTGGTGCTCTTGTAATATATATTCAACACAGGATCATGCTGCTGCTGCGATTGCCGCTTCCGGTGTTGCAGTATTTGCATGGAAAGGCGAGAATCTTGCCGATTACTGGTGGTGCACATTGCAAGCATTGAATTTCCCCGGCGGAAAAGGTCCGAACGTGATTGTAGACGATGGTGGTGACGCTACTATGATGATTCATGTCGGTTATGATGCAGAGAATGATGCTGCCGTATTGGACAAGGAAGTGCATGCGGAAGATGAAATCGAACTGAATGCCATTCTGAAAAAAGTATTGGCTGAGGATAAGACTCGCTGGCATCGTGTGGCTGAGGAAATGCGAGGCGTATCGGAAGAGACAACGACCGGTGTACACCGTTTGTATCAGATGCAGGAAGAAGGCAAATTGCTATTCCCGGCATTTAATGTGAACGATTCGGTTACCAAGTCTAAGTTTGATAATCTCTATGGATGTCGTGAGTCACTGGCTGACGGTATCAAGAGAGCGACCGATGTGATGATTGCCGGTAAGGTAGTGGTGGTATGTGGTTACGGTGATGTGGGCAAGGGATGTTCGCATTCAATGCGCTCTTATGGTGCGCGTGTGCTTGTGACGGAAGTCGATCCGATCTGTGCGTTGCAGGCTGCTATGGAAGGTTTCGAAGTCGTAACGATGGAAGATGCCTGTGCCGAAGGTAATATCTTCGTGACTACTACGGGTAATATCGATATTATTCGCATTGACCACATGGAGAAAATGAAAGATCAGGCGATCGTATGTAACATCGGACACTTCGATAATGAAATCCAGGTGGATGCGTTGAAACATTATCCGGGCATCAAATGTGTAAACATCAAGCCGCAGGTAGACCGCTATTATTTCCCGGATGGTCACAGCATTCTTTTGCTGGCTGACGGTCGTCTGGTGAATCTGGGATGTGCGACAGGCCATCCGTCATTCGTGATGAGTAACTCATTTACCAATCAGACACTGGCTCAGATCGAGTTGTTCAACAAGAAATACGAAGTAAATGTATACCGCTTGCCGAAGCACCTGGATGAAGAAGTAGCTCGCCTGCATCTCGAAAAGATCGGGGTGAAACTGACGAAGCTGACTCCGGAACAGGCCGCTTATATCGGTGTATCGGTAGACGGACCTTATAAGGCTGAACATTATAGATACTAATTTAATTGACAATTGACAGTTGACAAATGACAATGAACAGCTATATGGAACGAGTGATCTGCCGGGCTGTTATTGTTGACCTTCAATTGTCAATTGTCAATTGTCAATTGTCAATTGTCAATTTTATGAAGAAGTTCCTTCCCGACTTAATTGCTATTTTAGCTTTTATCATTCTTTCTTTTGCTTATTTTTTTCCGGCTGATATCGAAGGTCGTATTCTGTTTCAGCACGATACGGTGGCTGGAGTGGGAGCCGGTCAAGAAGCTCAGGAATATCTTGAACGTACAGGAGAACGTACCCGCTGGACAAACTCTCTTTTTGGTGGCATGCCTACCTATCAGATGTCTCCGAGTTATGATTCTACCAAACCGCTGAAGTGGATAGAAAACATCTATCATTTGTATCTTCCGCCTTATGTGGTGCTGACTTTCATCATGATGCTCGGGTTTTATATCCTTTTGCGGGCATTCGGGCTATCTGTCTGGTTATCTGCTTTAGGGGGGATTATCTGGGCCTTCTCCTCCTATTTCTTTATTTTGATATCGGCAGGGCATATCTGGAAATTTGTCACATTGGCTTATATTCCGCCTACGATTGCCGGTATTGTACTGGCTTATCGGAAGAAATATCTGTTGGGAGGGATTATTACCGCTTTGTTTATCGCGCTTCAGATTCAGTCGAACCATATTCAGATGAGTTACTACTTCATGTTTGTCATCCTGTTTTTTGTAGGAGCTTACTTTGAAGATGCTTATAAGAAGAAGGAACTGCCACATTTTTTCAAGGCAAGTGCCGTTCTGGCATTGGCTGCGATGATAGGAGTGTGTGCGAACCTCTCCAATCTATACCATACTTATGAGTATAGTAAGGAGACTATGCGCGGGAAGAGTGAACTGAAACAGGAAGGGCCTGCAGCTAATCAGACCAGCAGCGGACTGGACCGTAACTATATAACGAACTGGAGTTATGGAATTGGTGAAACGCTTACTTTGCTGGTTCCGAATGTAAAGGGAGGAGCATCGGTTCCGTTATCCAAGAATGAGACAGCTATGGCAAAAGCGAATCCGATGTATAGTAACATCTATTCGCAGCTGACACAGTATTTTGGCGATCAGCCCATGACTTCCGGACCGGTCTATGTGGGAGCTTTTGTTTTGTTTCTGTTTATATTGGGGTGCTTTATTGTCAAAGGACCGCTGAAATGGGCTTTACTGGGAGCTACCATCTTCTCTATTCTACTTTCGTGGGGAAAGAATTTTATGGGACTTACGGACTTTTTTATCGATTATGTACCGATGTATAACAAGTTCCGTGCCGTATCTTCTATCCTAGTTATAGCTGAATTTACGATACCTTTATTAGCGGTCTTTGCCTTAAAAGAAGTGCTGGCTAAACCGGAAATATTAAAGTTGAAAGAAAATCGGACAGGAGTAATTATCACTTTGGTATTGACAGCCGGTGTTTCACTGATTCTGGCTGTTGCCCCGGGAGTTTTCTTCTCTAGTTATATTCCGGCACAAGAGATGGCAGCTCTGCAGCAAGGACTGCCTGCTGAGTATTTATCTCCAATTATTACGAATCTGGCCGAAATGCGTAAGGCGATGCTGACTTCGGATGCATGGCGCAGTTTCTTTATTATAGTAGTAGGATGCTTCTTATTATTCCTTTATCAGCAGAAAAAGTTGAAGGCTTCTTTTACTATGACAGGTATCGTGCTTCTGTGTCTGATTGATATGTGGACTGTCAATAAGCGCTATTTGAATGATGAACAATTTGTATCAAAGTCAAACCAGACAGGAGCATTCGTTAAAACTCAGACGGATGAGATAATTCTTCAGGATACGGCTTTGAATTATCGGGTGTTGAATTTCGTAGGATTTCCCGGCAATACTTTCAATGAAAATAATACCTCATATTGGCATAAGAGTGTGGGTGGTTATCATGCGGCCAAGTTGCGTCGTTATCAGGAAATGATCGATCATCATATAACTCCGGAAATGAAGGATGCCTATCAGGAAGTTGCCGCCGCAGGCGGTGCGATGGATAGTGTGGACGCTTCTAAATTCCGTGTGCTGAATATGCTGAATACGAAGTACTTTATCTTCCCTGCCGGACAACAAGGGCAGACGGTTCCTGTTGAGAACCCTTATGCGTATGGTAACGCCTGGTTTGTGGATAAGGTGCAGTATGTCAATAATGCAAATGAAGAGATTGATGCGCTGAATGATATTCTTCCAAGGGAGACAGCAGTGGTCGATGCGAAGTTTAAAGATCAGTTGAAGGGTGTGACAGAAGGTTATAAGGATTCCTTGTCTGTCATCCGTCTGACCAGCTATGAACCGAATCGCCTGGTATATGAGACTTCTTCTGCTAAGGATGGGGTGGCTGTTTTCTCTGAGATCTATTATCCGGGCTGGCAGGCCAAGATTGACGGACAGCCGGTGGATATTGCCCGTGCTGACTATATCTTGCGTGTAATGAATGTCCCCGCAGGCAAGCATACGATTGAGATGTGGTTTGACCCGCAGAGCTTGCATATAACGGAAAGCATAGCTTATGCATCACTGGCTTTATTGCTGATCGGGGTGATGATTCTGATTTGGTTCAGCAAGAAGAAGTTAACAACTCCGAAAAAAAAGGAGGCTGAGAACTCTTAAACTTTTTTCTGATCTTGTACTATATTGTACTCTATATACCTTAAGCGGCTCTCTTCATCCCGAAGAGAGCCGCTTATGCATTCACTAAAAAATTATGAAAAACAAACGCTGTTTTGCTGTTAATTGATTTTATATTCCAAAGTTAAGTGGTTCTTTAAACAGAAGAAAAGGAAATCGATAAAGGACGAAGATTTGTCTATTAATATAGTGACATTATAATAATTAAGGCGGAAATCAGGACTGAAAAAGGAAAATATGAACATAAACAGTTGATATATGGATAGTCCCATTTTGTCGCAACCCATTAAATTTGTGCCTGAATATAGAGCGATTATTATGAAAAGACTATTGTTCATTTTTACCTTTTTTTGCCTCCCTGCCATTCATGGAGGCGCACAGAATATTCTGACTCTGGAGAACTGCCTTCGTATAGGGATTGAGAACAATCTCTCTTTACAGGGAAAACGAAAAGCGATGCAGAAAAGTAAGTATGGCATTTCGGAGAATCGGGTGAAGTTGTTGCCGCAAATCAATGGCTTTGCCAACTTTAATGATAATATCGATCCGCCTGTCTCAGTAACAGACGGCTCTTCCTATGGAGTACCTTATAATATCACCCGAACGCTGCAATATGGTGCCAATGTCGGGGTAGAATTGCAGATGCCGCTTTATAATCAGACTCTCTATACTTCGATTTCCATAGCAGAGATTGTGGATGAGATGAGCCGGCTTTCGTATGAAAAGGCACGGGAAGATCTGATCTTGCAGATCAGTAAAATGTACTATCTGGGACAGGTCACTGCGGAACAGATTGCATTGATAAAAGCCAATATCACCCGATTGGAAGAACTGAGAAATATCACACAGGCTTTCTTTGATAATGGAATGGCGATGGAAGTTGATCTGAAGCGGGTGAATATTAATCTGGAAAATCTGAAAGTGCAGTATGACAATGCACAGGCGATGATGACACAACAACTTAATATGTTGAAGTATATCATGGATTATCCGGCGGAAAAAGAAATCGGTTTATTGCCGGTAAACACGGACAGTATCGCTACGGTTGCTTTGACCGGGTTGTCGGAAAACCTCTATGAGCTTCAGTTGCTTCAATCACAGGTGCAGCTGGCAGAGCGGCAGAAACGATTGATCAGTAATGGCTATATTCCTTCTCTCAATCTGACGGGAAACTGGAGGTTTGCCGCTTATACTGATGAGGCTTATCATTGGTTTCATTCCGGTCCGTCCAATCATTGGTTCCGTTCTTATGGAGTGGGACTGACTTTGCGTATTCCTATTTTTGATGGTTTGGATAAGAAGTATAAGATCCGGAAAGCAATGATCGATATTGAAACCATGAAACTTTCACGGTTGGATACACAGAAGAATCTGCAAACACAGTATCTGAATGCTGTAAATGACTTGATGAATAACCAGCGGAACTTTAAGAAACAGAAAGACAATTATCTGCTTGCCGAAGAAGTGTATACGGTTACTACCGACCGCTACCGGGAAGGAATCACTTCAATGACTGAAGTTCTGCAGGATGAAATGCGGATGAGCGAGGCACAGAACAACTACATTAGTGCACATTATAATTATCGGGTGACCAACCTGATGTTACTGAAACTAACCGGACAGATCTCATCCCTGTTCAAATAACAGATAACTAATTGAATCATTCATATGGAAACAAAGGAAAATAATACAGTCTCTAGTACGCATCAGGAGAAAGCTAAGAAAATGAGAAAATTACGCCGCTGGCAGATTGTAGTAAGTCTGTTTGGAGTTGCTGTAATTGTTTGGGGAGTAATTGAAATTGTTTTTCTCTTTCTGGGCTATAGGCAGACGGAAACCAGCAATGATGCGCAGATAGAGCAATATGTGTCGCCTGTCAATCTGCGTGCATCGGGCTATATTAATAAGATTTATTTTACGGAACATCAGCAGGTACGCAAAGGTGATACCTTGCTGGTGCTGGACGACCGCGAATATAAAATCCGGGTGATGGAAGCTGAGGCTGCACTGAAGGATGCGCAGGCAGGCGCCACTGTGATAAATGCTACCTTGCAGACTACGCAAACAACTGCATCTGTGTATGATGCGTCTATAGCTGAAATAGAAATCCGGCTGGCAAAATTGGAGAAAGACCGTCAGCGGTATGAAAATCTGGTCAAACGAAATGCGGCGACACCTATCCAGTTGGAACAGATTACAACGGAGTATGAAGCTACCTTTAAGAAGCTGGAAGCAACCAGGCGCCAGCGGGAGGCGGCTCTTTCGGGAGTGAATGAAGTATCTCACCGTCGTGAGAATACGGAAGCTGCCATTCAGCGTGCTACGGCTGCGCTTGAAATGGCACGACTGAATCTATCGTATACGGTTGTACTGGCTCCTTGCGATGGCAAGTTAGGCAGACGTTCTCTGGAAGAAGGGCAGTTTATTACAGCAGGGCAATGCATTACATATATTCTGCCCGATACACAAAAATGGATTATTGCTAATTATAAAGAAACGCAGATAGAGAATCTCCGCATCGGGCAGGAGGTGGCTATCACGGTAGATGCCATCAGCAAGAAAGAATTTGCAGGCAAAGTAACTGCTATATCCGGGGCGACGGGTTCTAAATATTCATTGGTGCCGACTGACAATTCTGCCGGAAACTTTGTGAAAATACAGCAGCGTATCCCTGTCCGTATTGATTTTACGGATTTATCGAAGGAAGACAATGATAAGCTGGCGGCGGGTATGATGGTAGTAGTAAAAGCTAAACTCTGATAGCCATGCCTTCGTGTCCTAGAAATTATCCTTTTTACAATTGGGTGCCCAAACCGATAGGTATTATTATCCTGCTGTTCTTTTTCCTGCCGATTCTTTCGGTGGGCGGGGTATACTCTGTGAACAGTATCGAGATGATGAGCGGCTTGGGTATTATTTCCGAGCATATTCAGTTTGCCAATTTTGTGACTTCCATCGGTATGGCGGCATTTGCTCCCTTCTTGTATGAACTGGTTTGTATACGACGGGAGAAACTGATGTGTATCGCAGGTTTTGCACTGATGTATGTATTCAGCTATGTATGTGCCAAAACCGACAGTATCTTTTTGCTGGCACTCTGCAGCCTGCTGACAGGGTTCCTGCGTATGGTACTGATGATGGTCAATCTGTTTACGCTGATCAAATATGCTTTTGGCATGGAGGCAACGCGTAATATTACTCCCGGCATGGAACCGAAAGACGCGACGGGATGGAATAAGCTGGATATCGAAAAATGTGTCAGCCAGCCGGTAGTTTATCTGTTTTTTATGATCCTGGGGCAAATGGGTACGGCGCTAACGGCTTGGCTGGCTTTCGAATACGAATGGAAATATGTATACTATTTTATGATGGGTATTCTGCTGCTTTCCATTCTGATACTGTTCATTACGATGCCTAATCATGGTTTCGCCGGACGTTTCCCCATCAATTTCCGCAAATTCGGCAATGTGACCGCATTTTGCGTATCATTGACGTGCATCACTTATGTGCTGGTTTATGGCAAGGTGCTGGATTGGTATGATGATACCTCTATTTGCTGGGCAACGGCGATCAGTATCCTTTTTGCCGGGATTTTTCTTTATATGGATGTTACCCGGCGGTCTTCCTACTTTATTTTGGGGGCGCTGAGGTTGCGTACCATTCGTATGGGGGCTTTGCTTTATTTACTGCTGATGATTATCAATTCCAGTGCGATGTTTGTCAATGTGTATGCAGGAGTCGGGATGCACCTGGATAATTTACAGAATGCATCGCTGGCAAACTGGTGTATGGTCGGTTATTTTATCGGTGCCTTGATTTCCATCGTATTGGGGTCTAAAGGGGTGCATCTGAAATATCTTTTTGCTCTCGGCTTTTTCTTTCTGGCATTGTCGGCAGGATTCATGTACTTTGAAGTGCAGACAGCCGGACTTTACGAACGAATGAAGTATCCCGTAATTATTCGTACCATTGGAATGATGATTTTATATGCATTGACAGCAGCTTATGCCAATCAGCGGATGCCTTTTAAATATCTTTCTACCTGGATTTGCATTATGCTTACCGTCCGTATGGTACTGGGACCGGGGATCGGAGGGGCTATTTATTCAAATGTACTGCAGGAACGCCAGCAACATTATATTACCCGTTATGCACAAAATGTTGATCTGGTAAACCCCGAAGCTTCTGCTTCGTATACCAATACCGTGCAGGGAATGCAGTATCAGGGAAAGAGTGAAACGGAAGCGCATAACATGGCTGCCATGTCCGTCAAGGGGCGGATACAGGTGCAGGCTACGCTCTCTGCTGTGAAAGAAATGGCGGGGTGGACTATTTATGCAGGCGTTATTTGTATGATTTTTGTGCTCGTAGTGCCTTATCCCAAACGAAAATTGCTAACTTAGTATCGTTTTTCAATAGTAATTTATCAGTGAGTCAGTGTTATGGATACTCAGCAGGAACGTTTATTACAGCTTGACCGTGATCTGAAAAGCGGAAAGAATATATGCAGTTCGGGAGGTGTGCTCAGTTGTTTTCCATCTTCTTTAAAAGAACCTTTTCTGATGCAGGGGCTTGGTTTGGTTGTCTGCCGGCAAGGTAGTTTCCAGTTTTCTCTTGATAATAAGTGCGCTTCAGCCAAGGCGGGTGAAACCTTGTTTATTCATGAAGAATCTTGGTTTCAAGTACTTCAGGAGACCGAAGATGTGGAAATTTTTATTCTTGCCTATCAGATAGAACCGATACGTGATATTATCGGCAACTCGGTGGTTTCCATGTATATGTATTCGAAACTTACTCCGGAACTCTCTTGTGTATGGAATACCGGCGAGGAAGATGAGATTATGAAGTATATGTCTTTGATAGACAGTGTGCTGGAAATGGAGGAGAGTGCGTTTAGCCTTTATGAGCAGAAACTTCTTCTGCTGGCACTGACCTATCGTATTTGTTCGGTCTATAACCGTAAATTGATTAGTGCCGGACAAGAAACGGGCGGGCGGAAAAATGAGATATTTGTTCGTCTCATCCAGTTGATAGAGCAATATTATATGCAGGAAAGGAGTGTGGAATTCTATGCGGATAAACTCTGTCTGTCTCCGAAATACCTTTCGGCTCTTTCCAAAAGCATCTGTGGGTATACGGTGCAGGAACTTGTATTCAAGGCGATTATCCGTAAGTGTATCTCTTTGTTGAAGAATACGCAAAAAAATATTCAGGAGATTTCCAATGAGTTCGGCTTCCCCAATGCTTCTTATTTTGGCACATTCTTCAAGAAGCAAATGGGGATGTCGCCGCAGCAATATCGAAGGAATCTTTAATCGAAATTACTCTTTTTCTCCGTAAGCCAGATCGCCTGCGTCGCCCAGCCCCGGTACAATATAGGAATGTTCATTGATTTCAGGATCGATGGCAGCACACCAGATGGTTGTTTTGTCTTCGGGAAATACGTTCTTAATATGATCGATTGCATGTTGGCTGGCAATGATCGAAGCTACGTGAATTTCGGCGGGATGGCCTTTGGTAAGCATGGCCTGATAACTCAGTTCCATACTGCCGCCTGTAGCCAGCATCGGATCGGTGATAATCAGCGTTTTGTCGTCAATACGCGGAGATGCGATATATTCTATATGTATATCAAATTTCAGGGTATCTTTATATTTACGATAGGCGGACACAAATGCATTTTCTGCTCCGTCGAAATAGCTTAGGAAGCCTTGGTGAAAAGGAAGGCCGGCGCGGAGGATGGTACTGATGACAAGCTGGTTGTCCGGTGTGCTGACGGGAGCAATGCCCAGTGGTGTCCGGATGTTTTTTACTGAGTATCGGAACTCTTTGCTCATTTCGTAAGCCATGATTTCTCCGATCCGTTCAATGTTACGGCGGAAACGCAGGCGGTCATTCTGAACTTCTACATTTCTGATTTCGGATATGTACTGGTTTAGAATCGAATTTGTTTGGCTAAAATCAATTACTTTCATATTATAGTTTAATCATAATTTAATCTCATTTTCATCGTATTGAGAACGTTCTGGCTTGCAAAGTAAACGATAATCTTTCAAATTGCAATATTCAGTTTGCAGATATTGTTAGGAATTTATAAAAGAGATTCAA
>PPYF01305662.1_pt1 | contig 13208 bp, 14 predicted proteins | sample 1559871 | NCBI WGS metagenome assembly PPYF01 (sample SAMN08240021, study PRJNA423297) | Human gut metagenome, whole genome shotgun sequencing project. | reverse complement strand
CAACTAATACTATGAAGGAAAAGTTTTCACTTTTAAAGGCTATCAATGATGTAGCCAATAACAGACAATTAGATGAGAGAGCACAGGAAGTAGTAGGTGCTGGTATCGCTGAAATGAGAAAGGCAGGTCAATCTTATAGCGGACAGATTATACTTCCTATCGAAGAAAGAGGTGATATTAAAGCTACTGTAGCTACAGCAGGACAGGAGAATGTAGCAGAAGATAAGTTGGGTATTCTTGAACCATTGAGAGCAAGTTTAGTATTGGCACAAGCAGGTGCTTCTTTTATGACAGGACTTGTAGGTAATGTATCAATTCCTGCTTATTCTGGTTCAAATGTAACTTGGGCTGATGAAGTTGGTGCTGCTGATGATGGTGCAGGTAAGTTCAGTGAAGTTAATTTAGAGCCTAAAAGAGTTACTGCTAAAATTGACGTATCTAAGCAATTCTTGATTCAAGATTCTAATTCAGCAGAAGAAATGTTGAAACGTGATATTGTAGCTGCTATTTCTAATAAGTTGGAAGCTACTATTTTGGGTAATGGTGCTGGTTCTTCTGCACAACCTACTGGTATGCTTAATGCTGTAGTAGCAGATAGCAATGCTATCACTTACAAGGATATTGTTAAGATGGAAGCCGATTTGGAACAGGCTAATGTAAGAGGTGATATTAAGTTTATTGTTTCACCTTCTGCTAAGGCTGATTTAAAGACTACTGACAAGGGTACTGATACTGGTAAGTATCTGATGGAAGGTAATGAGGTAAACGGTTATCCAGTTCTTTCTACTTCTGCTGTAGCTGGTAAGGGCGTAATCTTCGGTAATTTCGCTGATTTGGTTATCGGTCAATGGGGTGGAATTGACTTAACTGTTGACCCATTTACACAGGCTGCTAATGGTAAGGTAAGACTTGTAATCAATGCTTACTTTGATGCTAAGCCTAGAAGAAAAGAAGCATTTGTTAAGAGGGTTCTTAAAGCCTAATTATAGTCTATTTAATAAGTAGTAAGCTATGTATATAACTTTAGAACAAGCAAAGAAACACCTGCTAGTAGATGATGATTTTAAGGCAGATGATATGTATATTCTGGACTTAATATCTGTAGCAGAGGATTCAGTATCTAAACATTTAGACATAGCTTTAGATGAATTAGAAGTAGGTGGTACTTTACCACCTGCTATAATTCACGCTATGTTACTAATGATAGGTAATCTTTATGCAAATAGAGAACCTGTTAGTTATGGTACAGTAGTTAAGATTCCCTATAGTTATGAATATCTGATAGGACTTTACCGTAAATACACAATTAAATGAGAGCAGGAACATTACATTATCCTATTACCATACAAGAACCTGTAGCTATTAAAGATGGCTATGGTGCTAACTCTATTGATTGGAGAGATGTTATTAGCACTAGGTCTAATGTTACTTATAACAGTGGTAATAGACAGAATCAGAATAATGAAATAGTTCATTCTTATACTGTAACCTTTACTGTTAGATATTATCATAAGGTAAACGAAAATATGAGAATCCTTTGGAATGGAAAGAAGTACAGGATTCTTAGCATAAATCCAGAATTATATAAGCAATCAACCACTATAGTAACTGAATTGATAAATGAATAACATAGAAGTAGATGCCAGACAGGTAGTTTCTATGTTTGCGGATTTGACTAGTAGGCAGCAAAGGCAGGTTTATAGAAGTGCTTTAAGAAAGGGTGCTGGTATCTTAGTCGGTGAAACTAAAAGACAGCTAAGACAGGCTTTAGGTAGGGCAGCTTCCAGTAGAAACTGGTGGAATGGTAGAACCTTAGTAAGTGGGGTTAAATCTAATGCTGACCGAAACGGAACAGAATCTAAGGTACATATTATGGGCGACTTTAGATTGAAGTTCTTTGAACTTGGTACTAGAGTTAGAAGAACCACTGGTAATAATACTGCATCTGTTAGAGGTCGGAATCCAATAAGAAGGCAGAGAGTATCAGCCAATAGAGGTAGTATAACTGCTGTACATTTCTTTAGAACAGCTAAAGCCAATAAGGAAAGGGAAATCTTTAATAGTATGGATAACCTTATTAGCCAGTCAATTCAGAGAATAGCAAATAGAAACAGACGATGAGTTTACAAGTAGGCAAAGCAATATATAACCTGCTTAGTAATGATGCTAATGTTACTGGCAGGGTACATAATAAAATATATCCCTTAATTGCTGATACTGGTACTACATTTCCCTTTATTGTTTATAGAAGAACTGGTATAGAACCATCTGATAGTAAAGATAGGTTTATCTATAAGGAAGATACTTATGTAGAAGTAGTTATAGCTTCTGATAAGTATAATGAAAGCATAGAAATAGCTGATTTAGTAAAGGATGCCTTACAAGGTAAGAGGGGAATCTATTCTGGTATTAACATACAGGATATTAGAATGACTAATGCAGATGAAGATTACATAGAAGATACGTTCATTCAAAACCTTACATTCAACATAAAGACAAATGGCAGGACAAGTAATTAACGGTGGTGACTTAATGCTATTTATTGACGATAAGTCTATAGCATTTGCCACTAGCCACAAACTAAGTATAAATGTAGAAACAGTAGAAACCACTTCTAAGGATAGCGGTGGTAAATGGGTAGCTAAGGCTGCTAGAAAGATTAGCTGGAACTGTAGTACCGAGAACCTTTATTCTAATGATGGTGAAGGTATGACTTTTGACCAGTTATTCGATAAGCTGACAGCCAGAACACCTATTAAGGCTGTATTCTGTTTAGAGAAAGAATATTCAACAAAGAAAGATGAAGTGCCAGAAGGGGGATGGTTGCCAGCCACTACTGGAACATATTCGGGTAATGTTATTATTACAGCACTTGAAGCTAATGCACCTAATGGAGATAATGCAACATTTACAGCTTCATTTGAAGGTGTTGGAGCACTTACAAAGACAGCATAATTATAAGCCTTTATATCTCTAGGTTATGGAGGTGTAAAGGCTTTATTATTTAATACTTATTGATATGACTATTAAAGGACAAGACTACAAACTGAAATATACTCTTAGAGCCTTATTTATCTATGAACAGATTACAGGTAAGGCATTTGAGTTAAAGACTATCACAGATGAATATCTATTCTTCTACTGTGTCTTAATGGCTAATAATCCAGACAGTTCACTAACCTTTGAGGAACTGATAGAAGCCATAGATGAAGATATGGGTATTATGGTAGAGTTCCAGAACTTCTTAAAGAAGGAACTGGAGAAGCAGCAGCTATTCATTACTAATAATACGGATGCTAAAAAAAAGTCCTAACCACTAAGGAGATATATTCAGCCTTAGTAATAGAAGGTGGACTAGACCCAGAATATGTACTAGATAAGATGCAGATGTATGAGTTAGAACCATTGATTAGCAATCTACATAGGAAGGACAGAAATAGCTGGGAACAGGCTAGAATGATAGCTTATGTAATTGCACAATGTAACAGCACTAAGAAGTTAAAGCCTACTGATATAATGCAGTTTACTTGGGATAGTGATACTATAGGAGAAACATCTATTAGTAATGAAGATATTAAGAGATTGAAAGAGAAAGCTAAACAATATACAACACATAATTAAATATGGCTGATTTAGTAACCAGACTATTATTAAATAGTAGTCAATTCGATAACAACATAAGACAGTCCACACAACAAGTACAACAGTTTCAGCAGGTAGGAAGGAATATCACAGCCACTATAGGAAGATTTGCTGGTGTGCTAGGTATAGCAATGACGGCAGGAGAAGCATTTAATGCTGCTGTTAATAGTTCCAGAGAAGCACAACAGGACTGGAATACTGTAGTAGGTACTGCTAAGACTACTGTAGATAATTTCTTTTCGTCTTTATATAGTGGTGATTGGACTGTATTTGAGAATGGGATATTAAATGCTATCGGACTAGCTAAGAGATATACAGAAGCCTTATCTAATGCTAAGATGGCTATGGCTATTGGTGAATCTAAAGCAGATAGATTAGAAGCAGAAAGAAATAACTATGAATACCTTATTACTAAGAAGGGTATTAGTAATGAAGAAAGGACAGCAGCCTATAACACTTACATAGAATTATCCAAGAAGGAAATCTTAGAGAGGGAAAGTAAAAGTAAGTACTTCTGGGAACAGATTCAAGAAGTAATGAAGGCTAAAGGTGTTACTGGTATCAATGATGCTAGGGAAGCACAGAAACTATATGAGAGTTTATTAGACCCGTCTACTAAGGAATATGCAGATTTAGAGAAGTACAAGCAAAGGAAGTCAGATGCTAAAGGTACTAGGAATCTAGGTTACTTAATGATGATTAGCGGTGCTGGTACAGGTGGTGAAGGATTAGACACTTATACTAGAGGTGTTAAAGAACTGGAAGAAGCTACAGATGAGAGCCTAGAGAATATGATTAGATTCCAGAATATCTTTACTTCGGAAGTCGGTGAAGAAGTAAAGGATATGCTAGATAAGGCTATAACCTTTACTGATAAGGCTGGTACTATTAAGAAAGATATGTCTGATGCAGGACAGGATTTAAAGGATGGTCTTAATAGTGGAGAGGTTAAATTAAAACCTGTTATTCCTGCTGGTTCATTAGTAGAACTGGATGCACAGATAGCATCTTTAAGAAAGGAATTAAACCTAGCTATTAGTAATGAAGATAGGATAAGAATCAATGCTGAACTAAATGCACTTACTGAACAGAAGAGGGTAATAGAGTTCCAGTACAAATATCCTAATGCACCTATTGGTAAGTTAGATGGCAAACCTGCTGGTTTGGCTGGTATGGTGAAGCCAGAAATACCTACTTCACTTCCTAAGTTTAGTAGCCCTATTACTAATAAGAATATCAAACTGAATAATGATTATGCACAAAGTTTAGGTGCTATAGCTTCTATTATGGGTTCTGTAACCAATATGACCAATGAAGGTGCAGCAGCTTGGTTAAGTTGGGGTGCTAATTTGATTAGTGCTGTAGCAGCAGCTATCCCACAAATTGTAGCATTAACTACAGCCAAGAAAGGTGAAGCTATTGCCAGTGGTGTAGCCAGTGCAGCCCAAACCCCGTTTGTAGGATGGTTGTTGGCAGGTGCAGCAGCAGCGGCTGTAGTAGCAGCTTTGGCTAGTATTCCTTCCTTTAGTACTGGTGGTATATTCGCTGGCAATAGTACTATTGGAGATATGAACCTGGCTAGGGTAAATGCTGGTGAAATGATTCTTAATAACAGACAGCAAAGGAATCTGTTTAACCTGCTTAATGGTAATGGGATTATAGGTTCTGCTGGCGGTGGTCAGGTAGAGTTTAAGATTAGAGGCAAGGAACTTGTAGGAGTTCTAGCCAATTACAATAATAAAACAGCTAAAGTAAGATGAAATATACAGCACAATTCTATGATATAAATGAGAAGCTATACACATTGGAAATAGGTTCTGGAGAAGTGCAGAACATTACTTTATCTGCTACACCATTCATAACCGAGTTAGAAACTTCTGATTCACATCTATATAAACCTTGTAAGTATAGCAGTGCTACTATAGGAATGATTACAGACGATTATAAGTTTGATTTGTATAGTAGTACAGCACAACAGAATAAGGTAGTTCTTAGTAGTGCTAGTGGTATTGTATGGGTTGGGTATGTAACACCCAATCTATACAGTCAAGGCTATGAGAATGAATTAGAAGAAATAGAGGTAGAAGCCATAGATGCACTTAGCACATTACAGTATTATAAGTACACCACTATAGGCGGTAAGAAAGATATAGTATCTTTTACCCAGATTATAAACCATCTGCTTAGTAAATGTAATGCTTATAGTTCTTTCTATATTTCAGATAATACACAATTAAATGCTACATCTGACTTTTGTTTACCTAGTACGATGTATATCAGTGAACAAAACTTCTTTGATGAAGATGATGAACCTATGACTATGCAGGAAGTTCTGGAAGAAGTTTGTAAATACCTTAATGTAACTGCTGTAGCTGATGGTGATAAGGTTTACTTCTTAGATTATGATGCTATTAAAGATGGAATCAATACTTACTATAAGTTTACCATTGGTAGTACAGCATCCACTAAGGTAACATTACAGCAGTCTAAGGAAATAGAAGCCAGTGATTATGTTGAAAATGGTGGTCAGTTATCCTTAGATAATGTATATAATAAGGTTACTGTTAAAGACAGTCTGTACAGCTTTGACAGCATTATACCTAGTATCTGGGATGAGAAGTATTTAACTAACTATGGTGGTAGCTGGTCTTATGTGCAGGAAGTAAATGAAGATGGTAAAGGTGGTATGCACAAATGTTTCTTTAAGTATCTAAAGAACAGTAACTATAAATGTTACTATTATAATAAGACCACATTAGCACAAGTATCAGCACCTTCTACTATTAACTATGCTACTACACAGAACTATGTAGGTGCTACTATCTGTAAAGCCTTCTTTGATAAGGTTACTGATTTTAATAAGAAGTACAATAATATCAATTTTACAGACTATGTATTATTACACGTTCATAATACTTATGATGGTAAACTAAGACCATTGTTTGAACTGGAAGTAAATGATAATAATGTTAGTTTCATTGGTGGTTCTACCTATCTGATTATTAAGGGTAATTTCCTATTTATGGATAGGGAAGGTGAGATGTATATAATGCAGGGGTATAGTAACAAGAATGATGACTTCAACCCAGATAATCTTTACATAGACTGTAAGTTAAAGTATGGTAGTATGTACTGGAATGGTTCTAGGTGGACTTCTACAGATAGTACATTCAAACTATACTTTGATAATCAAGGACAGTCAGACCATTGTATTAACAGGGTATTTCCAGTTAAAAATAACATTGATTGGAAGATGGGAATAGATGGTGAAGGTTACGCTATTCCAATGCCTAACACTAATGAAGTGATTACTGGTAAACCTACCTTTACATTATACCATCCGCACAAGGTGGATAATAGCTATAGATGTGATGCAGTATTCCTTAGTGACTTCGATATACAGGCTAAAGTTCAGAACTTCCAGAAGGAAGAAGAAAAGGATTCTGATACTGAATACAGCAATATTATAAACGAGGACTTTGTAAATGAGATGGATTCAGAAGAATTTGCTATATGTACTTGGGATAATAAGGAATGTAACTATAGTGCAGTTTGCTATAGTGCTAATGGTACTAGCTTTACTTATCTGGATAACGTATATAATAAGGCTACTAAGCAGATGTATAGACTGGAAGAGCATCTTATATATAGGCTAGTAACACAATATAGTACACCTTCTGCTATTCTGAATCTGAACCTACAGAACAAGTTTAAAGTATATGCTACTATGACTGATAACCATCTTCCAAATAAAACCTTTATAGTGGATAGTATTACTACAGATTATAGATTATGTAAGCAGGAAATACGGTTAATAGAGAAGAAGTAATATGCAATTTACAAGAACAAACATAAATAAGACATTTCGTAACGGTGTAGTTAATGCCAGTAATGTAGCTGTTACTAATGTTGGCGGTGGTGGGGGAAGTTCTTCTTTAAGTGGGAACTTTCTACCTGCTGTTAATAATGGTGATGGTTCTTATACTGTAGATTTATCAAAGGTAGTGTTTACTGGAAACTTAATTGGTGAAGGTGAAATTACTGCTTATGGTCAAGGCTCTACAGGTGGTGGAAGCACTTCTACAGGTTCAGTTACTATTTATGATGGTTTGGATTCTGTAGCTGTAGATGCTGCTTTATCAGCCAATCAAGGTAGGATATTAAGAGAGATGATATTAGAAGCTGGAACTGGTGGTAGTACACTATTATCTAAATTGGAAGATGTGACACTAACCAATCTGGCAGACGGACAGATATTAAAGTATGATGCAGCTTCTAAAAAGTGGGTTAATGGTGATGGTACTAAGGTTACTTGGACTAATATAGAAGGGAAGCCAGCAGCACTTACAGATGCCAATATAGCTAAGTGGAATGAGAACAACCACACACATACTAACAAGACTACATTAGACAAGATAACAGAAGCCAATCTTACTAGTTGGAATAACAAGCTAGATAAAGCTGTATGGGACAAAGCATTTTACTTTGATAGTGCAGGTGATTTAAGAGCAAAAGTTAATGTAATAGGCGAGAAAGAAATTAGTGCTTATGGTGCTGGAACTACTTCGGGTGCTGGAACTGTAACTATAGTGGATGCACTTACCAGTACAGCTACAGATGCAGCACTTTCAGCCAATCAAGGTAGGATTCTAAGGGAATTGATTGATTCTAAGGGTGAAGGTGGCGTTACTAATTGGGCAGACTTGGAAGGAAAGCCAAGCTGGATAGGTGCTAATAAGCCTTCATATACTTGGAATGAAATAAGTAGTAAACCATCTACATTTGCACCTAGTTCACATACTCACAACTATGCTAGTACTGTTAAGGTTGGTTCAACAAGTTATAATGTTAGTGGAAATACTATCAGCTTACCAGCATATCCTACAGTACCTTCTGCTTTAAAAAATCCTAATGCACTTACTATTAGCTTGAATGGTACTTCACAGGGTGCTTATGATGGTAGTGCTGCAAAGAGTTTCAATATAACAGCAGCTAGTGTAGGTGCAGCAGCCAGTTCACATAGCCATAACTATCTCCCTTTGAGTGGTGGTACTTTGACTGGTAATGTTACATTCTCTACAGATTCTACTTTAGCGTGGAGTAGGAATACTGATAACTTCTCAATAGGTTTTAAAAATACGGGGAATAGTGATGCTGACAGCTATGGTTGGATGAAGATGGCTGATAATGGTAATGAGTACTTTAAATGGTTACAAGTAAGTGGAAGCACAACTACTGAATTAATGAGTTTGAAGAGTGATGGACTAAGATTTAAAGGAACTAAAGTTAGTTTGGAAGGGCATACCCACAGCCAATATTTGACCAGTTACACCAATAACTATCTTACTGGAGTAAGTGGCAGTGGTAATGGTACGGTAACATTTACTAGAAATGGATTAGGTAATCTTACTTGGAACGCTAGTCATTCACATAGCTATGCAGGCTCTTCCAGTGCTGGTGGTGCTGCAACTAGTGCTACTAAACTACAAACTGCAAGAACTATTTGGGGACAGTCTTTTAATGGTACGGCTAATGTAGGTGGTAATCTTACAGGGACTTATTTTAGAATTAATGATACTCAAACCAATCCTTATTTACAAATAACACAAGGTTCTACTTGGTATCTACAAGGTTATAATGGCTATTTATATTTAGGTGCAGGTTCTACAAATAGTGTTAGAATTGATTCAGCAGGTAATCTATTATCACCTAAAGAAATAACTGCTTATTCAGATATAAGGTTAAAGAAGAACATTCACACCTTAGAGGATAGAGGTTATATAACACCTATTACTTATGAAAAGGACGGTAAGAAGTCTATCGGATTCATAGCGCAAGAAGTAAGAGAATTATATCCAGAACTGGTTATAGAAGATAATACAGAAGATAAATATCTATCTGTCAATTATGCACAGTATGTAGCAGTATTACAAGCACAGATTATAGACCTTAAAAGAGAGATAGACGAATTAAAGAATATAAAAACTAAATAATATGGCTTTAGCAAGTTCGGGTATAACAACAAGTTTAGTCGGAAACACATTAGGCATATCAAATAGAAATGTAGGTGGATTATGTACTAGTAGTAATGTGAATCCGTGGTCAAAGTGGAAGCCTATACATAGTACTGTATCTACAATGACTTTAGGAGAGTTGAAGAATAGGAACTATGGAATACAGATAATTCAAGCTAATAGTACTTCCAATTTGGTAAGTGCTATTAAGGCTAATGGAAATAAAGGCTACACATACAATAAACCTACTGGCGGTTCTAATAGTCCTTATAGATTGGGTGACTTTAGAAATTATGAACATAGTGCAGCTATGCCATTATACACTACTTATAAAGATGGTGCAGTACAGAATATAGGCGGTGTAACTTCTAGTAATCACGCTTCTTATGAGAAGGAACTAGCAGGTATAGAATCCAGTACACCAGGTAGTGATACTTCTAGTTTAACTTATCTTACTAAAGATGATATATATGTAGTATATGGTACTGATGGAAGTAAGTTGAAACTTCATAGAGGTGCTTTAGTAACAGATGGTGCTAAATCGGTTTGGTATAGTGGAAAGCTATACTGGTGGACTACACAAATGCAGCAGTTTGCAGGTAAGACTGTACAAGTATATGAGTTTCTAACTAATGCAGTTAGTACACCCACTTCACCACATACAGGTAATGCTAATGATAGATTCTTAGCCTTACCTATGCCAGTAGCATCTATACAAGTTAAGGCAGATGTAGTAGCAGGAAGTCAGAAGGTGCAAATTATCTTTAAGGCGCAGCAAAGAGAAAGTAATACTAAGTACTATGATTGGGAACTACAATTTAGTGCAGTAGGTTCTACTTATAGAGGTGGTACAATTAATAATATTGCAGTTAAGCTATGTAAGGATAACAAAGGTATTAATCAGATTGCTACTGCTACTGGTCTACCTAAATCACTTACAGTTAATGATGAAACTACTTCACAGAAATATACTGGTTCACTTTATAATAATAGCACATCTTCTATTTGCTGGCTATGTTTATGGTTTGATAACCAGTTACAAAGGTCTATACAGGCACTTATGCCAATGCCTATACCTTAATAATCAGATATAACCAATAGCATATTTAAACTTTAAAACTATGGCTACAGAAATCACAAAACAAAGCACAAATTACAAAGTAACTAACAAGTCAGAAAGCATTATCCTAGAAGGTGACTTAGTTTATAACAATGTAATCAATGATAAGATTGATTCTCTATCTATCAATATTACTAATGTAGAGGATGGTTCTTATATCGGTAACATCTTCTATCAAGAAGATGAAGATGGAAACACAAGTATGAATACTAACTTGGGATTTAGTTATATGATGGATAGTATTACTATGCTTCAAACTATCATTAACGATATTAAGAGTCAGATTAACCAATGAATGAAATACAAACTTTAATAACTATAGCATCTTCTATCTTTAGCTGGGTGCTAGGTAAGAAGTTCCTATTACCACATATAGTTAATGCTTGGGAATGGTTTACCAATAAGAAGAAGGAAGCAAAGCAGGATTCTATAGATGCTGTTTCCGAGATTCTAAAGGTAAAAGAGAAAGATGTAGATTTGTATGAGAGCCAGATTAGATTCCTAAATGAGCAAATAAAGAGTTTACAGGAACATCTAACAATGAAGGAAGAAGAACTGGATAAGCATTACAAATCACAGGATTCTTTGAAAGATGAAGTAATGGAACTATCTAAGAAGGTTTATCTGAATGAAAGGAGAATCCAGATTTTACAAGATAATGCCTGCTTTAGATATGACTGTAAGATGAGAATTTCTACTAGAGAACATTAAATTATAGCCTGTAGTCTGGTGGTAGATTGCAGGCTATTTGTTTATGTGGTTACTTTGTAGTACATTTGCATCGTGATTCTGATAGCACTATTTGTCTGAATAGCCAGTATAATAGTGTATTGGCATAATTTAAACTTTTTATATTATGACACAGAATCAAGAATCACAGGTGAATGTTCTTTCAGTATTGGTATCAACTGACCGCAAGGAATTAGGTAAGGCTTTTGGTGTTGGTTTGTATATTACAGACAGTGACACAGTAGAACAGGTTAAGGCTAAATGTAAAGGTTATATCGCAAGATATGAACTATACATAGCCAATCTTAAAGCTGTACTGGAGATTCCAGACGACAATTTGAAGTCTGAAATGAGAAGGGCTAAGGCTTATCGCTACATTCAATCTCTTACAGAGGATGATAAAGCAGCCTTGAAGGAGTTGATAGGTCAGTAACTGATAGAACTTCAAACAATGGGGCTAGCTTCGGCTAGCCTTTTTTATTTTAAGATGTATGGAGTATAAGAAGTATGGAAGAAAGATAGTGGATGCTATCGAAGGTATAGATAATCCAGCCTATAAGGTATCATTAGACTGCATTAGAAGAAGCCATTTTACATTAGGTACTTTAGTTATAGCTAATACTATCTATGATGGATTTATAACACTATGCCAGTCTAAGAACTATCTATGTGCTATTCAGCAAATAAGGATGCAGATAGATAATTGTATGACAGTCTTTGCTAGCCAGTTAGTAAAGAACCAGACTTCTTTCTATAACCACTTTGATAAGGGTGGAGCTTTAAACCAGTTGAAAGTAAAAGGCAATGCACTAACTACTAACTATCTATTGGAATTATTAGATGAGAAGTATTTAGGTATTAGGGATATATACAGGGAAGGCTGTAAGTGGATTCATCCTACTAGCAAACGATTGAACTTCTATTATATTACACCTTTGACTAATGGAGAGCCTACTAGTATTGTAGGTTATAAGGATAAGGAATATAGTATAGTTAATGGGTTAATGGCAGATACATTACTAGAAGATATATGTAATGATATGTACTATGCTATGGATATACTGCTAGAGTTGGTAAATGAACAGATAAGGCTACAGAGAGAAGAAGCTAGTGCTGTTACTACTGATGAACAACTAATGAATAACATAGATGAAGTATTTGATAAGATAGGTATTCAAGTAGTTTCAGATAAGGGGAATGGGGTAATATTTTAAGCTGACAGTCGGTTAAACCCCAGCCTACCCTACTTTCCACGGCTGTAAGTTTCCAAATATGCAAAAGGTTGCATTATTTAACATTCTTCATAAATAACTGATAATCAGTTTGTACGAATGGTTAAAGTATTTATTCTGTTGTTCATCGAGGAATAAGACTCCGTTGTGTGCCAGGCTGATTTCTCCCGGTTGCGGGAAACTGCCGCCTCCTGTCATGGCTATAGTGGAAATTGTATGGTGAGGAGCGCGGAACGGTCGTTTGGAGATAAGTCCGCTTTCCTGTTCCAGCTTTCCTGCAACAGAGTGTATCTTGGTGGTTTCAAGGCTTTCGCCCAATGTTAACGGGGGGAGGATAGAGGGAAGTCGCTTGGCAAGCATGGATTTTCCGCTGCCGGGAGCACCTATCAGTAGAATATTATGTCCGCCTGCAGCCGCTACCTCTAACGCGCGTTTTACGTTTTCCTGTCCTTTCACGTCGGAGAAATCCAG
>PPYF01547646.1_pt1 | contig 13209 bp, 13 predicted proteins | sample 1559871 | NCBI WGS metagenome assembly PPYF01 (sample SAMN08240021, study PRJNA423297) | Human gut metagenome, whole genome shotgun sequencing project. | reverse complement strand
TCATAAAAGTAATTCTTTTATCTATCGTCTGTTATATTTCCATTTTCCACATTAGGCATAATGAAATTTTGCAAAGAATAATCCCATAAGGTTTGAGAACCTTCTTCTGTATGTTTATTTCGCTCAAGGATTTTGGATAATTGTGCCTTCTTTTCTATCCATCCTTTTCCTTCTGTTGCCGCATTTAACATAGTAGGCTGAAAATTATCCATGGTATGTGCAAATTTTGCCTCCGCAGTAGTTCCTTCCTCAAATTCATCCCATAAATTTCTCATAAATTTTTCCTGATCTTTTGGCAAAATGGCAAATAGTTTTTCCGCCGCACTCAATTCTCGCTGCCGTTGTGTCTTTTTGGCTTCTTCATCATACGCATATGTGTCACCCGCATAGATTTCTACCAGATCATGAATCAGCAACATACTAACTGTACGCAAAACATCAATCTTCTCATTTGCATATTCACTTAACAGCAATGTCATCACTGCCATATGCCACGCATGTTCTGCATCATTTTCCTTCTGTACTCCATCCGAACGATAGGTTTGTCTGCCAATTCGTTTCTCCTTATCAATTTCAAGACAGAATGCCATCTGCTTTTTTAGTCGTTCCTCGTTCATTACACAACCTCCTATCTGTGCCAACCTGTTTTTTATATCTTAGAACAAAAGAAAAGCGGATATTCGCAATCCGCTTTATTACCTGCTCATAAACCATAATTGCTTTACAGGGATATCACAAAAGTTTCTCTCCTTCTGCCTAATCCGACCTTCCACTATTTTTCCATTTTAAAGTGTAGGTTATCATCTATAATTTAATTTGCAGTTACGCTCTTTCAATTGCTACGTTTCCTCCACGTACAACTTCAATACGACTTGGGAAGGTACGATTGAATAATGCTACCACTTCGTTATTGTCGTCCTCACTTTTAATACATTCCACCAATAAGGCTCCACCACGATAATCGACTACATCCAGATTAAACACCTGTGCAATTCGGAAAATTTCTTCCTTATCAGCCAAAGAACAACCAATTACTTTGATAAACAAAATCTCTCGCATTCTTGTCTCTGCAACAGTAAAATCTACTACTTTAATTACTTCAACGCAACGATTCAACTGTTTTTTAATTTGTTCAAATGTTATATCATCACTCAACATTCCAATTGTCATTCTGGAAACCGTAGGATCTTCCGTTTCTCCTACTGTTAGACTTTGCAAATTATATGATTTTCCGGAAAAAAGACCGGAAATTTTTGCAAGTACACCAACCTGATTTTCAACATAAAGTGATACCCATCTCTTCTTCATTTCCATCGTTCTTCCTCCTAGCAATCCATAATCATATTGTCAAGGGTATTTCCTGCCGGTACCATCGGCCACACATTTGCCTTTGGATCAATAATAAATTCAATGATAGTTGGTCCTTTTGTATTTGCATCCGCAAAAGCAAACGCCTTTTCAATATCTTCCTCTTTTTCAACCCGAATACCTTTTGCATCATAACTCTCTGCAAGTTTCACAAAATCTGGCGTATATTTTGGACAAGATTTGTCTGGATTCATGCAATCTCTTTCACAGGATTTACGATATCTAAGACAGGTACTAGAATATCTTTTATTAAAGTACAATTCCTGCCACTGGCGCACATTTCCTAAATATCCATTGTTAAACACAACTAAAATTAATGGCAATTCCAAAACAACAGCCGTTGCCATTTCCTGAATATTCATCTGGAAACCACCATCTCCAGATATGGCAATTACCTTTTTTTCAGGATTGCCAAGCTGCGCTCCCATGGCAGCAGGGAATCCATATCCCATAGTACCAAGACCACCTGATGTAAGCAACTGTCTATTTTCATCCAAATCAATATACTGCGTAGTCCACAACTGATTTTGTCCAACATCAGTAACTATAACGGAATCTTTATATCGTTTATTGATTGTGCGAATGACCTTTTCTGGTGTCAATCCTTCCTGCTGTTTCATACGAATTGGATATTTTCTTTTCCAATCCAATACCTTCTTTAACCATTCTTCCCGTTCTGTTTGGTAAGGAGTCTCAACAGTCTTATTCTTTAACACATCAAGAATTGCTTCAATCGCAAGTTTTGCATCTGCAACAATCGGAACATCTACTGCAATATTTTTCGAAATAGATGCCGCATCAATATCAATATGTACAATCGTAGCATTTTTTGCAAACTCGCTTGTTTTACCTGTAATTCGATCGTTAAAACGGGTTCCAATGGAAAATAGTAAATCACAATCTGTTACCGCATGATTGGCTGCATAACTTCCATGGATACCAATATTTCCAAGATACATATTATGTTGTGTTGACACTGCACCTTTTCCCATAATCGTAGTTATAATTGGAACATTTGTTTTTTCCACTAATTGTGTCATTTCTCTATTAGCATGTGCAATGTTAACACCGCCACCAACTAAAAATAGTGGTCGCTTTGCATCATGCAATAAACGAACTGCTTTTTTTATCTGGCGCATATGTACTGCATCATTCGGCTTATATCCTCGAATATTCACTGTCGTAGGATATTCCTCTGTACCTAGTTCCTGTTGTATATCCTTCGGCAAATCCACCACAACAGGTCCAGGACGGCCTGTACTTGCAATATAAAATGCTTCCTTAATAATTCGTGGCAATTCTTCTCGATCCCGTACAGTTACCGCATATTTACAAATACCTCTTGTAACACCTACAATATCTACTTCCTGAAATGCATCATTTCCCATCAAATTTAGAGGAACCTGTCCAGTAAAACAAACTAATGGTACACTATCATAATTTGCAGTCGCAATTCCTGTCACAAGATTGGTTGCTCCAGGACCACTGGTTACAAGACAGACACCTACTTTACCTGTAGAACGCGCATATCCATCCGCCGCATGAATCAATGCCTGTTCATGTCTTGGCAAAATCACTTCAATGTTATCCTGGTCATACAGTGCATCAAATAAATCAATTGCCTGTCCACCCGGATATCCAAACAATGTGTCTACGCCCTCTTCAATCAGAGCCTTTACAAATAATTCAGTTCCTTTGATTGCCATAGCTATTCCTCCCAATTATTCACACTCATAAGCGCTTTCTATTCTTATGCTTATCTTTACATGACAATACAATCTACATAAGCTAACATATGCTTTCTATATCTTATCTATTTTACCACAGAATCCAAAAGAACAAAAGAAGGAATCAATTCTTTTGTTCTTCATTTCCTGGATATGTCAAAACAATTTTTAATAAACGTATCAGTTCCTGCGTATCCTTTTCTCCCAAGATTTCATACATTCCCTGATACTCTTCTCTTATGGATTTTCTCTTTTTACTCTCTTCCTCTCGCCCTTTTTCTGTAATACAAACCTTTAGTCGTCTCAAATCTTCTTCATCTTTTTTTCTAGTAATGCATCCCTTATTTTCCAAACTATTTAGTATATCTGTCATACGACCAGGTACTACGTGTAACTGTGTTGTCAATTCTCCCGCACTCACCTGATCTTCCACATACATTAGGTACCGTAACACTCCATATTCTCCTCTGATACTGTCCAGTACAACCCGATTTTCTTTTCGATTCAGCACTTCAGCCAAAAGGCTATACAACTCTTCTCCCAAATTTTCTTCTCTCAATCATCAATTCCTCCTACTCTATCTCTCAAACACCATTATAAACAATCTATACTCTATTTTCCACTATAAATCATCCAAACTCATCAATTGCTGGATTAGTTTTGCAATTCGTTCTGCTTCTCTTTTCTGTTCGATTTTTTTCCACTTTTCTGCTTCCCGCTCCGATGGCAATTTTCTGCTTTTTTGCATTGCTTCCCAAATCTTTCGTTTTCGTTCTTTTTCTTCTTTTTCCTTCTGTTTTCTTTCCTCTTCCAGCTTTTTTAATTGCACCTGTTGATACTGTCTATCTGAATAATTGGGCTGTGACACCTGCCATCCTCCAATTACTTCTCCAGTTCTCACATAATTTGAAGTAGTATTTCCATATATATGCGGTTTTGTCGGTGCTTCCATGCCTAACTCATTCACATTGAGATATTCATACGCACTCTGCACTAATAAATATTGTTTTAATGCTTCCTCAGAAGGATTATCATCCGGATGTAATTTTTTACATAATTCCCGATAGGATTTTTTTATCTGCTCTTTTGTAGCCGTCTGTGTAAGCCCCAATATCGCCAATGCACGTATCCGATTCACTATCTTCTCCTCCTCATTTTTCTCCCCATACAGACAAATTCACACAAATAAAACAGAAGCACCTTAAAAGCCAGTATGCACCGTGCCTCTAAGATGCCTTTGTCCATTCTATTATTCTTTATACTTACCTTTTAAAATAATCCATTAAAATACTTATTTAAGTCAAGTGATGAATAAGAGCCTGATGAATTATAGGTAGATATTCTCTTTTCTGCAGTAACCGCTGCTGCTCCAACTTGTGCAGACAGTCTCATAGTAGAACCTACAAAAGAAGATGTCCCTCCCAGCAGTTTTTTTACAGTTGCTTTGTCAGCAGCCTTTAACGTCTCACTATCTACTGTAAGTTTATTGTCTTTTCCTACCTTAATTCCAATTTGCTCTAAGCTTTTAGAATATGCTCTAGTATTGCTCTCCATTGTACTTGCAGCATTTGAAACAGAAGTTGCACTGCTTGATGATGCATTTTCTACTAATGTATTATAAGAAGATGCAAAGGAATTTACAGCAGCTACCAACTCATCTTCTTTTCCTTCTTTGTATAAATCTGCATTCTTATTTCCAACCAATGCTTCACTTGCTTTTGTCAGTTTATCTGCATATTTCTTTGTGTTAGAATATTGTTGCGATTCTGTCTCCACTTTAGTAGTGGTATTCTTTTTTACCTTTTTCGAACTACTATCTTTTTGAGCGTCCGTATTATAATATGCGGATAAAAGTTTTTTATATGAACCTCTTCTAATCGTATTATAATCACCTAAACTACTATAAAGACTAGACAAACCACTTCCAGTGTTGCTAGAAGAACCGAACAATCCAGAGAAATAATTATATCCTCTCATAAGGCTTACCTCCTTTCCTAATTATTTTTCATTTATTCTGCTTTTTTAGATGCATAATAATCTTCAAACAATTTATTCGTTGCATCTAAAGTATCCTTACAAATGCTTGGAAGTTCTTTTCCCCATGCCTTAGTTGCCTGCTTATATCCCTTTTCAATAGCTGCCTGCATCTTTTTCATGGATTCTTCATCATCCCCAGCCAATGCACATGCAAAATCAAACATACGCTCAGAAGTTTGCTTCACACCATAATATCCATCTTCTGCAATATCTGCTTGTGCCTGTGCTTTTGTCTCTGCATCCACAGTGTAATCGCCACTTGCCAAGAATTTCCAGATACTATCATTATCTGTACTTCCACTTACAGCGAATGTATATGTAGATGATTGCTTTTGCATCATCTTATGTACCAAATCAGTTAATTGTTTCTGTCTATTCTCCTGATCATTCTTTAACTGTTGAACAAGTGCGCTTCTCTCTTCTTTATTCATTCTATTTATAGAATAAGAAGTCTTTTCATTTGAAGCTGTTTTATCTGATTTTTCATAAACAACTCCATCATTTTCTTTCTGCTGCTTTGTCTCTTCTTTCTGCACTTTTTTCTCGGTCTTCGTACTAGTATATGTGTTAGTCATTGCTCCTGTCACTACATTTGACATATTGTTTACCATAACAATTCCTCCTTTTCTACGCTTTGTATTATTAAATGCCCTGATACATAATCAAATACTATTCCATTGCTTATATGTATATTCGACATTCTTCACCATAAGTTTAACATTTTTCCATAATATGCAAAAAATTTTATAGTAGCTGTATAAATAGGAATGTAATGCTTACTTTTTTGCCGGGACATCAATATATCCCTCTATTCCGTCACAAATTACCCGACAATGAAACACTGGGCGAAAATATCCTTTTGAATCCAATAGCAAATTCTGTAATAATGCAACGTAGATATCATATCATTTACCGTATAGCAACAAGTAATAAATCCTGCCGCTGTATCTTTTGCCTCTGACTGCTCTAAATTGAATTTATAATAACCATTTCCTTGATTCTCAAATGTAGCATTTGTTGGAACTGTAACACCCAACTCCTTGACTGCCTTTTCCACTCTCTGCCGCGTTGCACACGCATCCACTATAATAGGATTTCCATGTGAATCGTATTGCTGTGAATAATTCTCATAATCAAAGGTTCCTCCCTGATAATTTACCCAAATTGCAGCTTGGCGATTTTTGCTGTACAATGTGGCTCTTGTATCATAAAAGGAACTATCTGAGGCATTTAACTGAAGTCCTGTCTGCCAAAATATTGACCGAGCAAGCTCCAACACCTCCTCTTTTGAATAAACATGTAGTTTGCGAATCATGATTTCTTTTTCTTCCTCGGAAACGTCTAAGGTTGGTATCTCTGTAATGGATACCTTTTTGTATGTATTTATATTTTCGCAAGAAAGATTTCCATATTCTTTCGCTTGATACACACAAAAAATAGTCAAAAAACTAATCACAGTCACCACCAGAGGAATTTGACTGCAAATAGTTCGTCTCCACTGTACATTTCGATGAAGAATACTGTTTTTTATCAAAATTACAATGCAAAATCCACCATACCCAATCATTGTCCCCAATAAATTATTTAATAAATCATCGGTCTGAAATACACCACATCGAAAAATATATTGGGTACTCTCGATCAAAAAGGTAGCAATAAAACCACCTATATAGGTCATCCACCATTTTCGAAAAGGTTTTAGTGTAAAAGGTAAAAGGAAACCAATTGGCACAAACATTAAAATGTTCAGCACTAAATTTCTCCATCCTACCATATCTGCATCATACCAAGCTTCCTGATACGTTTCAAATAATTTCAACTGAGCCAAAGAAGTCTCATACCGCCCACGACTTAATAAAGTTGCCCCTGCTACAATAATGAGATAGCCAATCAATAATCCAGTTGCTACAAAATTAGACCAAGCAAGTTTTCTATCTTTTAAATCATACTTTCTCTGATATAGTAATGAAAAAAGCACCATGACTAAAATAGCCGCAAACATTCCAATCGCACCTAATGCCATATACTGCTTTGCCAGTCGCATTACATAAGCCAATTGCATTCTATTCTTTCCTTTCCCATATCTTTATTTTCTATTACTCCACGTAATATACCCAATCTTCTTTTCTCGGAAGTACCGCTGGGTATTCTCCATCTACATATCCTAACGCACAATGTCCGATTCCTTCGTATTCTCCTTCTATTCCTAATTTTTTCAAAAATTCCTTTCCTCTTTCTGTTTCAAATTCCTCTTTCGCTCTATGAATCCAACAACTACCAATTCCTAATTCATGCGCCATCAACATCAAATTTCCCATAACAAGACTTCCATCATAAACTGCTGTTGGTCTTTCCTTTTTTGCCAATACAATTAAAACCACAGGTGCTCCGTAAAAAGGATCTATGTCTTTACCCATAATCTCTGCATTCCACTTAGAAAATTCATCACGAATTTCTTTATTTGTAACCGCTACAATAATTGGAGACTGCATATTCATTCCCGTTGCTGCATACGTACCAGCTTCAATAATTTGCTCTAAAATATCCTTAGGGATAGGCTCTCCTTTAAATTTTCGAATACTTCTTCTTGTTTTCATTGTTTCTAATAAGTTACTCATTTTATCACAATCCCTTTCTATATATCCTTTTTATCAGCAATTAAAATGCCAATCATTTTGCATCCGTATATGCTTTTCCTTTGCATCACTTAGCTTTCCAACCAATTCCTGCTATCTATTTTAAAACATTTACAAATTTCCGTCAATATAAGATAGTTTTTCTATAAACAAGTAGAGAGCGCCGCATTGTAATGCGACACTCTCTACTATGAGTATATTCAATATAATCTTTTTATTCTTAAAAGCATCTATCCAATACCAAAAAGCAATTATTTCTTGATGTTAAATGCACCCATCTGTGGATAAACTGCTGCTTCACCTAACTCTTCTTCAATTCTTAATAACTGATTGTACTTAGCCACACGCTCACTTCTTGATGGAGCTCCTGTCTTAATCTGGCAAGTATTCAATGCCACTGCTAAATCTGCAATTGTTGTATCTGCTGTTTCACCAGAACGATGTGAACTAATAGCTGTATAACCAGCCTTATGAGCCATCTTAATTGCCTCTAAAGTTTCTGATACAGAACCAATCTGGTTTAACTTGATTAAGATTGAGTTTCCACATCCAAGTTCAATACCTTTCTTTAATCTTTCTGTATTTGTAACGAATAAATCGTCACCAACTAACTGTACTTTATCACCAAGTTCAGCAGTAAGCTTCTTCCAACCTTCCCAGTCTTCTTCGTCTAATGCATCTTCGATAGAAATGATTGGATATTTTTCAACTAACTTCTTCCAATGTTCAATTAACTGCTCTGAAGTATATACAGTTCCAGCCTTTGGTAATTTATATTCGCCAACTTTGTCTGTCTTCCACTCTGAAGATGCAGCATCCATAGCAATCATAAATTCTTTTCCTGGTTCATATCCAGCGTTCTTAACAGCCTCTAAGATTGTTTCGATTGCTTCTTCGTCTGATGCTAATGCTGGTGCAAAACCACCCTCATCACCTACAGAAGTAGCCAATCCTTTTGATTTCAATAATGCTGCTAATGCATGGAATACTTCTGCACATTGGCGTAAACCTTCTTTAAAGGAAGGAGCTCCAACTGGCATAATCATAAATTCCTGTACATCTAATCCAGAACTTAATGCATGACATCCACCATTTACAATGTTCATCATTGGAACTGGTAAACGATTTCCCGAAATTCCACCAAGGAAACGATATAATGGTAAATCTAATGCTGTTGCTGCTGCTCTTGCTGTTGCAATAGATACTGCTAAAATTGCATTTGCACCTAATTTAGATTTATCCTTTGTTCCATCTGCCTTAATCATTGCTCTATCTACAGCATAAATGTCTGATGCATCCATTCCAACAATTGCATCGTTAATTACTGTATTAATATTTTCAACGGCTTTTGTTACACCTTTACCTAAATAGCGGTTCTTATCTCCATCTCTTAATTCCAATGCTTCAAAAACACCAGTAGATGCACCACTTGGAGCAGTACCTCTTGCAACTGTTCCGTCTACTAATGTTACCTCTGCTTCTACAGTTGGATTTCCTCTTGAATCCAAAATCTCTCTACCGATTACTTTTTCAATTTCTAAATAATTCATCTATCTTGTTCTCCTTTCCCATTGCAGCCCACTCATTAGCGAATATAATTATCATATTTTAAAAGCTAAGGACTATTTTTTAGGAACCAACCTATGCTTTTCGTTAGTCCTAACTAACAGTTATCATGTTACTAAATCTCCCTCTTTTTCGCAAGTGCATTATTGACAATATTTCCCCATTTCATATTATTGCATTTTTTTCTCATTTTATACGCGTTCGATACTTAACTCTATGCAAAATTTCTTTTCTTATGTGTATATAGTAAAAACTCCTCTCTATCTTTGAAGCTCAGCATTCTTCAATATAGTAGATAGGAGGAGTCCACATGATTTATGCACATTTGTTAGTTTTCGCTAACACATACAGAATAACAAATCTACAAAAAAAAATCAACGGAGTAATTGATTTCTTTTTTTCAATTACTTCGTTGATTGAAGCAAATATCATCTATTCATTTCCCGTCAATGCTATTCGCACTCCGCTTTTATAAATATTCATCAAACTCAATTTCAGATGGCAATCTCAAATCTCCACGAGGACTTACCGATACCGTTCCTACTTTCACTCCATCTGGCATACAATTACGTTTAAATTGTTGACGGAAGAAACGTGTATAAAATACATTCAGCCATTTAACGATCTCTTCCTCGCTAAATTTATATTCCTCATTTTGCTCCACCGCCATCTTACATAATGCAATGATTTCAGACGGTTCCATACCATAACGTAAGGTATAATATAAAAAGAAATCGTGTAATATATACGAACCTACCGTATCCTCTGTTTTTTGTGCAATGGTTCCATCCTCATTTGGGGGCAACAATTCTGGACTAACTGGCGTGTCAATAATATCCTCAATTACTTCTTCCATACCCGCAAATCCATTCTGTGCCATAAAATGTCCTACTTCATCTACCAATGTACGAACTAACGTCTTTGGAATACTTGTGTTTACCGCATACATACTCATATGATCTCCATTATAAGTACACCATCCTAATGCCAGTTCTGAAAGGTCACCTGTTCCAATTACAAAACCGCCTTCCTTATTAGCTACATCCATCAAAATTTGTGTGCGTTCTCTTGCCTGACAATTTTCATATGTGATATCCTTAATCGCCTCATCATGCCCTATGTCTGCAAAATGTTGACGAACAGAATCTACAATGCTAATCTCTCGAATGTCGCATCCTAAAAACTCCATAAGCTTAGTAGAATTGCTTTTTGTTCTTTTGGTTGTTCCAAAACCAGGCATGGTAATACCGACCAATGTGCGGGAAGGCAATCCCAGATTTTTTACTGCCTGTGCAGACACCAAAAGTGCTAAGGTAGAATCAAGTCCACCCGATACTCCTACTACAATACACTTGCAATGTGTAGTTTCTATTCTTCGTTGCAAGCCTGCTACCTGCATTTCAAAAATTGATAAACAACGCTCTAAAGCATTATGCGATGGTACAAACGGAGTAATTGGCACATGCGCATATAATGTTTCCTTTTTCATAAAAGTTTTTTCACAAGAAACATTTTCGTAGTCCTCTGCCAACAACTGTCTTTTATTGTCCGCAAATGATTTATTTGCTAATCGATCATGGCGGATCTTGGTCATCTGAAAATCTTTTATTAACACACCATTTTGAAATGGTTTTTGCTCTCCTAATTGCTTTCCATTTTCATACAGCAGATTATGTCCGCTAAATACTAAATCTGACGTGGATTCATATCTGCCTGCTGAAACATAGACATATCCGCATATGCAACTTGATGATATACCAGAAACAAGCTTTCTACGGTATTCTGCTTTTCCGATTACTTCATTTGATGCAGATATATTTACAATAATCTCAGCTCCCTGTATTGCAAGCAATCTACCTGGTGAAACTGGTGCCCATGCATCCTCGCAAATCTCAATACCTAATTTGACAGACTCTTCTCCATCTCCCATCGTAATAATCACACGATTTCCAAATAAGACAGAATCCAACTCATCAACCTGTATTTGCGTTGCTTCCATCGTTCTGGCACTAAACCATCGTTTCTCGTAAAATTCTCCATAATTTGGAAGATATGTCTTAGGAATTATGGCGACAATTTCTCCATTATGCAATAATGCTGCACAATTAAATAGTTCTCCGTCTTTTTCAAAAGGAAAACCAACAATAAGTGCAGCACCCTGCTTTCCATATTCTTTTGTTGTCTTAGCTAACGCTACCAGTTGCTTTTTTACGGAAACAAGCAAATTCTGATTAAAAAATAAATCTTGACAAGTATAACCTGTCATAGATAATTCTGGAGTTACAAGTAAGTCTGCCTTTGCTACATATTCTTTATAAAACTTTAAAATTTCCTCACAATTTTTTTTCACATTTCCAATATGCACCCTTGGTGATATTGCTGCCACTCGAAATAAATGTTTCATATTTTGCCCCTTTCAAACTAGAACAAAGTGAACAAGTCCACGTCAACTTCCAATATTCCTCAATCACAAGGAACAAAGTGGAATACAAGCCACAGAAAATTCTGTGGCTTGCTACTTTCATTATTCTATTTTTCATGATATTGGTTGGTATCAAAGGCTATATTATCCTTTTGCTTGTAGTATCATTATTTTTTAGTGATGGAACAAACGAATACCTGTAAAGCTCATCACAATATTATGTCTGTTACATGCATCAATTACGTCCTGATCACGAATAGAACCACCTGGCTGTGCAATATAAGAAACACCACTGCGGAATGCACGTTCTACATTGTCATCAAATGGGAAAAATGCATCGGAACCACAAGTTACACCTGTATTCTTTGCTAACCAAGCTTCCTTTTCTTCCTTTGTAAATACAGGAGGCTTTTCTGTAAAGATTTCTTCCCACTTACCGTCTGCTAATACATCCATGTAATCTTCACCCATGTAAAGATCAATTGCATTGTCTCTATTTGCACGTTTCATTCCTTCTTTAAAAGGAAGATTCATAACCTGTGGAGACTGACGAAGGAACCAGTTATCTGCCTTTGTTCCTGCCAATCTTGTACAGTGGATTCTTGACTGCTGTCCTGCTCCAACACCAATGGCCTGTCCATTCTTTACGAAACAAACAGAATTTGACTGTGTATATTTCAATGTAATCATAGCAACTGCCATGTCAATCTTAGCAGTTTCAGGAAGGTCTTTATTTTCTGTAACGATATTTTCAAAGAAATTCTTGTCAATATTTAATACATTTCTTCCTTGTTCGAAAGTAATACCAAATACTTCCTTATGCTCTACTGGATTTGGAACATATTCCGGATCAATCTCTATAATAGCATAACTGCCCTTCTTTTTATCTTTTAACAATTCTAATGCTTCTGGCTCATATCCAGGTGCAATGATACCATCTGAAAATTCTCTCTTAATAATCTTTGCTGTAGAAACATCACAAACATCAGATAATGCAATAAAATCACCATAAGATGACATACGATCTGCACCTCTTGCTCTTGCGTAAGCTGCTGCCAATGCAGATAACTCACCTAAATCATCTACCCAGTAAATCTTAGCTTCTGTCTCTGTCAAAGGAAGTCCAACTGCTGCTCCTGCTGGTGATACATGCTTAAAAGATGTTGCTGCTGGAAGACCTGTTGCCTTTTTTAATTCCTTTACTAACTGCCAACCATTAAATGCATCCAAGAAATTGATGTATCCTGGTTTACCATTCAATACTTTAATTGGAAGTTCACCTTCCTTAACATAAATCTTTGATGGTTTCTGATTTGGGTTACATCCATATTTTAATTCTAATTCTTTCATGATCATCTCTCCGTTCTTTTCGCTTGGAATGCAGGACACTTTCTATTTTATCCAGCGTTCCTGCCAACTATTCCTTTTGCAGTTTTTTCGTAACTTTTATAAC
>PPYF01028301.1_pt1 | contig 13209 bp, 15 predicted proteins | sample 1559871 | NCBI WGS metagenome assembly PPYF01 (sample SAMN08240021, study PRJNA423297) | Human gut metagenome, whole genome shotgun sequencing project. | reverse complement strand
CTTCCTCATCAATTATAAGAAAACGGTCGTGAGCCTTGTTGTAAGCGTGTAAGGTCACGCCCGGATACTGGGCATTGTGTCGCTCAACATCCTGACGGAGCTGATCAGAAATCCAGCCATCGTAAATATCCACAGTCACACCCGAATTCCGTTTTGATAATTGAACAAGCACAGAATCATCAATATAGCTGTCGATAACCACTATGCGTTTTTTTGCCTTTCTGATTAGTTTGGCAATGAAGGCATACGCATCGAAAATCTGACCATCAAAGAAAATGCCCTCTCTTATTTCATCATGCCTATTTAGTCTATCCAGTATTGTGTCAACTTTTTCATCTGTTTTTAGTTGTTTCATTTCAAGACGGTCAAGTCTCTGAAAAAGGGAGCCATGTTTTTTGATGAAATTCCGCATTAGAGTAAATGCTCGCATAATCCGGATATTTACTTCTATGGCTTTTTCTGAACGCAGAACACTACTGAGCATTGCAACTCCATTTTCGGTAAAAGCGTATGGCATATACCTTGAACCACCTCTGCCTCCGTTTGAGGTCACAATTTGTGACCTCAAACATTCGTCTTTTGTAAGTTGGAACATAAAGTCCGTTGGGAATCGTTGGATATTGCGTTTCACTGCTTGGTTCAATACCTTAGTCTCAACTCCGTATAACTTTGCGAGATCACTGTCAAGCATGACCTGTTCCTCTCGTATAATATATATGAGAGATTCTATATTTATGGATAACAGCTGACTGTCATTTAAGCCATCGTGTTTTTGGAGGCTTTTAGACTGCTGTTTATCTTGGTATTCTTTGTTTTCTTGTGTAGATTCCATATGCAAAGGTACCTAATATTTCTGAAATATAAGGCTATATATGAGCAACAACTTCCAATCGGCACACATATTGTGCCGATAAGTTGAAAACAGTCGTCTATTTGTTTGTATTTCCTAATATTCCCCCCTCTCCAATTAATGATTGATTTATATACAAACAAATCCATTCCTACAAGAATCGGATTTTATCCAAACAACCCACGCCATTTAGGGCTATAAAACAGCAATGACCAAACAAATCATATTTTGCTTGACCATTGGTTATTAGGCGCTTGTGCTAAAATTTCTGCTTAATACTCGTCCTCGTTGAGGAGGTGTGAATAGATTAATTATCAGATAGTTAGATTAATTTTGCGGAAATGCGACAAGCAAACTTTGCTATAAAAGGCGATAAAAAACAATCGAATTTGCGCTAAGATTGTTTCATCATTTTGTGGCTTGCACCATGCGGAGGTTGGCTGTCTTGATAAACCAACGCCTTTTCCAAGTTGTTAGACCCAAAATATGATGCAATAATGAAAATACTCGTAACAGGAGCAGCCGGTATAACAGGTAAAGCTGTAATCGGCAATTTAAAAGAGAAAAGTGTGTCCGTAAGGGCCATGATACATAAGAAGTCCGAGCGCGGCATCGTGCTTGGCTACGGAGCGACTGAAATTACAGTCGGTGATGTCCGCAATCCCGATGATGTGGCACGTGCGGTTGATGGCGTTGACAACATATACCACATCTGTTCTACAGCCAATCCGTCGGAAGACAAAATCGGCAACATAATAATCAATGAGGCGGAAAAACACGGAGTGACTCGTTTTGTGTATCATTCCGTTCTACATTCCATACTCGATGACCTCCCGCACCACCGTCGCAAACTTGCCGTAGAGAGAATGCTGATGGACAGTAACCTCGCCTATACTATCATCCAGCCAGCTGCATTGATGCAGAATCTTGTGTTGCCTCCTATCATAAACGAAGGTGTGTTTCACCAAAAGTTCTTTACAAATGGCGACACCCGCATGAATTTGGTTGACCTGAATGACGTAGCGGAATTTGCTGCAATCGCTCTGACAGAAACGGGCTTCGAGTACGGTACATACGAGATTTGCGGTCCGCAGAATTTGTCGCTTGACGACATGACAGACATTTTCTCTGAAGTGTTCAATCGTGAGGTCACTCCCGAATTTGTCACCGATGAAGCCTTTGCCGCCCAAATGCAGAAGGCGGGGCGACCCGACGGGATAATCCAGACTCTTTTGAAAATGTTCCACCATTACAACCGCAACGGTTTCATGGGAAATCCGTATGCAGCCACCTACCTCTTAGGCCGCAATCCGAAAACCCTTAAAGAGTATCTTCTTTCAAAAAAGTAAAAATAAAGTCATGAATCTCAGTAGATTAAAGAGCTTTGATAATTCGGCGCATGATACAATAGATTGATAACGTCGGAATTTATCTCATACCACCCATGCTGCGTTTGGGTTGAGAGGATTTCATCATTCGGTGGGCCTGCATCATGCAGCGGTAGGCGAAGCGGCGGTCATCTTCATTATCCTTACGACCCCAAGGGAGCGAGCTGTCGCTGCCTCCGCCTCCGCATGACTGGGCGAATTGCGGTCGGTAACTTTCGGCTTCGCCGACCGCGCACCGGCCTGCGGCCGACGTTCGCTAAATTCCGACTCGCGAAACTAACGTATTGGGTAGCGCCATCGAGATAGCCGAGGAACAGATACATCGCGCATTTCAGAATCTCGTTTGGCTGCTCGGCTATTGCTGTGAGAAAGTCGCCGTCAACCTTGGCTTTATGTTCCGGTGGCATGGATTCAATCATTGAGCGCACATCGACAACCATCCTCGCAAAGACTGCATCGGTCAGTCTCATGCGTACCTGTTCCTGATTCTTTTCCGTGAAATCGTGGTAATTCTTTTGAGCATTATCGCGTTTCTCGCTGAGGGCGTCAAGTTCATCCTGCCGTTAGGATAATCTTCTGTTACTCCAGTTTTTTGGGAAAAGCAGATATCAGAATAATTCAGAATGTGATCCAAAACGGACAAGTTTTATTATGCCTTCCTCTTTATCCCACCAAATCAGCAATGTGTCACTTTCGACATGGCATTCCATATAACCACGATAATTGCCGGTCAGAATGTGAGGCTTGTTTTCAGCTGGAATCGGTTGCCCATTTACGAGCAGTTTGAGAAGCACCTCCAGTTTGTCGATTATCTCAAACTTGTATTTATAACGCTTGAGGTCTTTCTTAAACTGAGACGTAAGTTTGAGGGTATTCATAACGAATCGACAAAACTGCGGAAACTGTTCAAATCGAGCGTCTCAAGATTGTCGGAGGTTTCTGCTTCCTTCATAGCGGCGAGAGTGGTCTTGTTGGGCCGGTCAGCCACGAATGCCATTAGTACGCTCTCCACAAGATTATTGAGACTACGATTATGACGCTTAGCTTCCGCCTGAAGACGAGAGAGAAGGTCTTCGCTAAGACGGAATGATGTTTGTTTTCTTGTAATTGATGCCGTATTCATATCATATAATTTTATAGTGGTGCAAAGGTAATGCATTTGTATAACACTTGCAAATCAAAATTAGTTTTCCTCGCTTGAGATAGCTGCGTACTATCGTATTTTGGACAAGCGAATTTTGCAGCAAAAGGATACAAAAAGCGATTGGCAAGTTTATTTTATTGCTTACCAATCGCTTGTATATAAGTTGTTTATGGCTTAAAATCGAGCGGATGTTATATCAATATTCGTCTTCTTTGAAGAAATTTATGATAACTATAAATCAAGTTTTTATGTAATTATCAACGATAATAGGCAAGAGAATTTAGCGATGAAAGATGTGCAGTTATATTGTCCCGATTCTACGCAATTCAGCCATAAGTGAGGGACGTCTGCGATATTCAGTCTTGAAGTATTGGAGAAGTCCGATAAGTTCTTTCTTCGCTCCGATACCTGCTAACGACTGGAGGTCGTTACAGAAATATGTATATTTGCCTGCCGATACTTTCCTTTTAGGAGCGAAACGGTCGGCTGCATATTCACGGAATGTGCGGACAAGCATGGCGCGTATCTCCGCGTTGTGAGATGTCATCAGAGCTGAGGCGTATTTCAGCGGGTTGCGGTAGTCGGCCCGGTCTCGCTGTTCATTCTGTTCAAGCAAACGATAGAGCCAATCCCACTCCTTTTCGATTACGAGAAACGGAGCTATTGAATCCAGTTCGAATCCGAAGGATATAGGTTTACTTGACAGCAGACCTGTGTAAAAATTTTTCCAGTCTTCCTCTGCCACCAATTCCTTAAGACTCCTGTAGCAGTCGGTTTTCTTTTCATCGAAGCTGTCATGGAACATCTCCGTGAGATTAACTATTTGCATTTCTTCTGTCCCATGCTCCATCAGAAGATTCTGCTTCATTGAGAGCCAGTCGGGACTGATGGAGCCGTACCATCCATGATTATTCTCTTTTTTTAGTTTCTGAGCCTTGTCAAGAAGATCTACAGCATCTTGCCATCGGTTGTCGGCCATAAGCTCATTATAATATTTCAGGCATACCTCCGGATATTTGAGATTTTGAAAGATCATGACAAGAGCCTCGCCAGGCAGTCCCATTGAACGCACAAAATCAACTTTTCTGCACACCCATGCCCCGGCCTCATGATTATAATCGGCTCCAATCATCACATCATACAGCCCGCAGCTGATCTCTTCAGCCTCTCGGCGAATACTGATAAGTTCTCGTATGGTTTCATACGGCGTATCCATATAATTTCCGATTTTATCCTCAGTCTGCGCCTTTTCGACAATCTCTTCCAATTTGTCCATCCCCTCTTCGGTAAGGTTCGGCTTTATCACCAGCAGTCCACAAAGATTGCCAAGAGTCTCAAGAATATTGCCGATATCCAGCGAATAATCATTGCCATACCAATCATCGTCGTTGAAGTCGTCATCGTCTATCACCATGGCGACACGCGTGAAAATTGCGACAATAAGATTCCAGAGTCGTGATGTTCTTAAAGATTCAGCCTCTTCTGCCCAGGGTGCGATATTGTAATAATAAATATTGCCCCAATCAAGAGTGTCGTCACTCCGACGTGAGACACACTGCCGCGCCTCATGCATCAGGGCACGCCCCAGTTCCATATCGAAGTCAGTCTCGTCAAACGGCGGATTCAGCGAATGCTCTACAAAGGCCCTGAATTCATCGTGGCTCTCCATCCATTTGCGCACAATGTCGCGCAGTTGCTCCTCCGTCGCTTTCTCAATTATTCTATCTATAACTTCCTGTGCCATAATATTTTTATTTTAAGCAACATTGCCTTGGCTGAATCAATTGGAGTAAATACTCAGTTATTTGTAAACATCATTCTTTGTTAAAGCAAATAATTGTTGAGTATTGATAATTAGGGTATTGCCATGCTAATTTGTAGAATATGGCCTTTTGTTTTGTTGGAGCATCTATTTTACAAAAGTCCAGAACTTACCTTTTCGTCCAATTACACCCTCCCTTTTGAGCTTTGAAAGAAGGTTAGTAAGTTTATCATAGCGTTGCTGCTCGGTCATGTAGTCAGGCAACATCTTACCAATCAGAGTGAACAGGTCCGATCTTTCCGCTTTACCATACTCCTTGATGTAATCGACTATTAATTTCTTAAAGTAGTTGTCATCAAAACTTCTATTCTTGATGTATGTTGCCTTTAACCCGACATGGTGAGTTGGAGCAACCACCTTGGAAGATAGATATATATTTGGATAGCGACCTTCGATATATCCTTTTTTCCTGAGATATGTGGCGGCATCATGAGAGATTGGGGTCCCTTTCTGTACAGAATCAAGCAACATTATATCTGACAATGAAAGAGATGTGTTGGAGACAAGTATGTTCGCAAAATTCTCATCCAGCACTCTGCCTTCAATCGTGCATATCACATGGCTGTCCTGCGTATCGTAATTCGGCATTGGGAAGAATCGTTTGCGCTGTTGAACAAACAGTTTTCTGATTCCGCCTCCTTCAGTCTCAACCATTTTCACATTACGCATGGCCTCAACAAGTGCAGGATTCCTATAGTGAGATTCCGGGAAATCGTTGGTCACTACCGCCTCGACAGACTCGGGAATAAACTGTCCTGCGTTTTTGAAGCATAGTTTCTCATCTTCATATTCTATCACATCTATGTGACAGCCTTTAGAGTAATCCTGATGTGCTATCGCATTATTCAGGGGCTCTCGTAATGTGAAAGTATCATAGCGAGACATCGATTCTGGGAACATAGACCCCGAAATGGTATATGTGTAAGTAGTGTTCCTGATTAACGAGCCAATCTCTTCGATGGCGAGGATCATAGGGATTGTAAAGACTTGGAAATCCTTATTGCTATCGGCATCGTCACGCAGGAACCAACGAATCTTACAGATTGAAGGATTAAGAAAGTGGTCGCTTTCAGATTTGCCCAGCAAGATAATAGTAGTCCGTGTTATAGCGGACTTTCTCGTCAGCTTTGCCTTGTTGAGAAACACCTCATCTGTCCAGCCATCAATCTCGGCATCTCTGGCTCCATTGAAAAGTTCCTTATACTTTTCCCGAGCCAATAAAATCGCCTTCGGATCAAGATCCTCAATGGTCGCATCCGGAATTATCTGCGCAGACCAGTCATCAATAGCTAATGATTCAGTAAGAATCTTTTCCCGCCGGGATGACGTCATTTCAACGAGACTGTCCTCGATGCGCTGCCAGAGTTTTTTATGAGCATATACCGGCAACCGTGGCATATGCTTGGGTATGTTGATTATCTAGACCTTCTTATTGGTATCAGACGTAATGAATTCCTCAATCTTCAATCCTTCTGCAGGAAGATTGGAACATTCTCTAACCAATCTCATTGTTGCTGCCTGACGGTCATAATTATAGGTGTCAGTGCCAACGATATCAAGGCTATGATCTTTAACACCGATAACAAGGTGGCCTCCATTCATGCTTGATATGGCTGCCACGTATGAGATGACATCATCGCCTTCCTTGCCGTTAAAACAATTCTTGAGGCTCTTCATTTACTTCCAGTCGCAAGCCTCATTTTCGTATGGAAAACGCTCCTGTAGATATTTCTGTAGTTCCTTTTCAGTCATTTTCTTGTTATCCTTGTTAAAGTTGCTAAATGTAAAAGGCAGGGAATAAGCATATATCCGACTTAGTTTTGTGAATTTAACAAATTTTTCTTGTTAAATAGATGCTTCTCTCAAGTTATTTCCAAGCGTCCCAATCGTCCATATAATTAAAGCCGTGTGTACCTCCAATATCATGGCCAAAAGCCTTTTTAGTTTTTTGGGGATGTTGAGTTCCCTTTTTCCCTTTTGTCTGACGGATTCCACTGAATATATCGCGGAATGTCTCGCAGATAATCATATCATTTGGTCTGCTTATGGACAATCCATAAGCCGTTGACAAAATAGGGCAGAGATCCAATGCTACGATTGTGGACAGGTCTTCAATGATACCATCACTGAATGACACACGATATATCTGCCGACCGCGACGAGCCGGTTTTACTTCCACAGCTACTCCGCGAGCGTTTGTATCAGCCAATATTACAGTTGAACCCACTGAAAAAAGTGCCATATTTTTTAATTTTGGATATTTGAACTGATCTTGTTTGAAGCTATCAAATGTCTAATATCCAAATCAAGAATATTGGAAATCTCTTGAAGTGTATACAAATCGGGCTGGGAGGTGTTGGTGCACCATTTGGAGACAGTGACTGGGTCTTTGCCTAACTGCTCGGCGAGCCATTTGCCGGTGTGTCCGGTTTCTGCCAACACCGCTTTTATCCTGTTTAGCTTTTGTCGTCCTGTTTTTGTCTCCATGAATTGATTTATTAAATTTGAACGCAAATTTAGCTTCTATTCTGCACTCGAACAAATTTAGTAGTATATTATTGAGCATAAATCAGAAAGAAGAACAGTCTTTGAATATTGAATGTGATTCGCTCCCATGAAACGAGATGGATGTTACATAGGAGCGAATCTTTAAATGATTATAGATTATCACAGTCCGAATGGTGCGGTGTGGCAGCGGGCGAGGAAGCGGTCGGCATCGGCTTGGGTGTACCGGTATTTGTCGCCGTGGCGGGAGTAGCCGAGGAGGCCGTTGTCGCGGAGACGTTTCAGATAGCGGTCTTTGACGCCGAGAAGAGACATCATAGCTTTGTTGTCGTAGATGGGCGGGATGACTTCGGGTAAGGTCTTGAGGAGGGTGTGGAGTTCAGACAGTTTTTCATAGATGTGTTGCAGAGTGACCTGGGGAGGATTGTCAATCATCGGCGATGGATTTTGGAGGAATTCTTCTATAGGGAAGACGATATTCCGGAGGATGATTTTATGTAATGAAATTTGGACAAACAAACGTTCTCCGCCTCTCGTCTAATCCTTAGACATGTTCCTCCTGGATTTCCTCCTATGCCTTATCCATCACGATTTTTACGATGTGAATAGCCGTCCTCTTTTGGACAAACAAATTTCGGTGTCTTATGGCGTAAAATCGTATATGAACAGCAAGGGACAAACAAATTTTTCTTTATTTGTCCCTTGATTATCAGGTATTTATGTTAAAATTAATGCTTAATACTCGTCTTCGTTGAAGAATGCAATCATATTTGTGGGTCAGCCACTTATGTCATACTTGCGGAATTCAGCAAAGAAAACCGCGGTGTCTGACGGCGTAAAATCGGATGTGGCCAAGAAAATCCAGCCATTGGCCAAGAAAACGATTTCAGCGATGTATGGATGAATCATTACTAATATTGTCAAGAATCCTTATCTGACAACTAAAATCTTCATCCCATTCATCAATATGTCTTTGGAAAGAATAGATGGAATGAAAACCATTGAGCGAATCGCTAAAGTCGTCCATTCTTTTTCCTCTGCCATCTTCAGGATAAAACGGACTTGCCATAATTATAATATGGCGTAGTCTTCCGCTTGAATTCAAAAACCTTCGGATACCATCTCCCGAAAATTCCGGCATATCTACAACGTTTGACAGGATATGCATCACCGTATTCTCCTGAACACATAAATCTTCCGGCTCTACACCCTCTTCTTTCCTATTAATTGTTGTCAACAATGCATTCGGTAAAGACCATTCAAGATATCCCGCGGCTCGCCTCAAACAAAGTTTGGACGGTTCTATCAGTGTTACATCAGTGATCATACCGGTATCAAATTTTTGTTTTACCAAAAATTCATCAAGCACCATAGATGCGATACCTTGTCCGCAACCCCAATCTATAACCGAGAATGGCTGCCGGAAAATGGACTCCGGTATATGGGAATATGCTCTTAGCAATTTTTTTGCGATGCATATCGCTATAATGATATAAATACGCGTCCAGTTGTTCTGAACTTTTCAATAAGGCTTTACCATTTGAAAGGGATTCTTTCAATTCCTTTTGTTTCGTTTCAGACAATGCGTTATAGCGACCGGATGCTTGTTCGATTATTATGTTAAAGTTCAATAGTTTCAACATGATGTTCTACTTAATGATTGTTTCGGCATCGGGATTATGGAGGAGAAAGTTGCTGCGCGCGGAGTCGGGCGATGTATTAGCGTAGCAGTAAAGGCATCCGTGAGGACAGGTGTTGTATTGACCTATGTCTTTTGCTGCGATGCAACCGCAGAGTTTGCGTTGTCCCGAATCCCGGTTATGCCGCGTGCGCACAGCATATCTGTTGCCATCAAGGGGAATTGCGCCTTCCGGAAGCATCGATTGTCCGAAAAGGTCGGGCGGATATTGGCGAATGTCCATTCCAAGATGCTTCATCAGTTCTACATCCTGCCAGGCAATGCGGGCTATCATTTCATCGTCAATGCAACGGTTATGAACAATACCATATTTGCCAAGATCAATCTTCTCAGCGCATGTGGCCAATCGGAAATTCCAGCCGTTCCGGTGATTCAGTTCTGACAGTTGTCGAGCGAAGTCGAGCATCTCGCTCTCTGTCCATTCCCGGTAATTAATGCCGTGAGATATCAGATTGCCACTGACCTTGCGGTAAGATGCGATGTCGGCAAAACTGAACACCAATTTTTCAGTATACGCCATCAGCTGATTCCCGATTCCTTCGATTTTGCTGAGCAGGTCGTCAATGCTGATTTTATCCGTTAGAATCAGCGGGTCGAATCTCCACACTACGGCGCCTACTCCCGGCGTTTTAGCGAGAAGTTTGAATGTGTCGATCCGATGCAGCAATGGCGGCACTTCTGGTTCCAATCTTTCATCCTCATAATCATTGAGTGTGTATTGGATATAGCATTTTATTCCATGCTTTTGCAGACGAGAGATGTATGGAATCAGCGGAGCCGGATTCTTTGACCAGAACACAATGAAGCGCACATTCTCGAACGACACGTAATTATCGGCACCATTGAAAGGATTACGCCAGCGGCAATAACCCCGTTCCAACCTATTGAAGAACCAGTCTGAATAAAATGCCGGAACATCCGTGGCTCTACTCACAGACAATATTGCTGGCGTAATAGCCTCTGCTTTTGTTCCATCCAGAATGACTATTTCTCTTTTCGCTTGCTTCATGTTACAAAATTAATCCACATTACTGCCAATATTTATCAGCACAATGTTAATAAAGGTTTATATGACATAAAATATATTATGAAATACATTTGATTTTCCCGTTTAGCTGATACTCACAAACCTTTGAGGATGGTCGGATTTTAGCCAAGAATATCACTAAGTGAGTCCAAGAAAAGGTAATTTAGCCAAGAAAACCACGGTGTAAAACCGCATAAAACAGCAATGGCCAAACAAATTATATTTTGCTTGACCATTGATTATCAGGTATTTACGTTTAATTTTCTGCTTAATATTCGTCCTCGTTGAAGAAGTCTTGAACATTTGATTATCAGAAGATTACGCAAAATGACTTTTTTTATAGGCAAACATATTTTGCCATAATAAGCGATAAAATGCGACGCTACATTATTCACATATTCATTTGATGCCCGCTCTTATGCGGCTTAACGATTGTGGTGTTATTCCAAGAAAACGGGCTATCTCCTTTTGAGAGACTTCTTTGAAAATCTCAGGCATCTTCTCCATAAATGCTATGTACCGGTTTAACGCTCTCGGCGAAGCCATATCCACAAGGATGTCATCAGTGTGGAGAAAGATATCGGCATAGAGGTCACATAGGAATCCGACAAAGGAAGGTGATACCTGTGAAAGTTGCATCACGGTACTTTTAGTGATTTCGACTGCCTCACTGTTGCTTGACGATGAAATTGTGTAACGAGAGGGCTGGCCTTTCATAACGCACCATGGCGCAAGGTCGAAATCTCCCGCTGTTGCAAACCACAGTGTTATTTCCTCCGCGTTTTTAAGGGCGTATGTCCGCCACACACCTTTGCGCAACAGGTATATCGAGTCATTTACCCTGCCTTCCGCTACGATTATATCCCCTTTGCGGAAACTGACTGTGCGGAGAGATTCATACAGAATTTCCACACCCTCCTGACCGATATTATATTTTTGTCTTATATCTTCAATGAATTTTTCCATGACATTGTGAATTTGTCTGAAATAAACATTATGCCTGCCAGCAATGAAGTTGTGATGTCCGCTGCGGCCACTGACATCCATAGTCCTGTGTCGCCCAGCCATAAGGGCAGCACAAAGAAATAAACCACCGGCATTATTCCTCGTACAACAGTGAGCAACAGTGCGCGGTTTAACCTTTCCACACTTGTATAGTAGCCTATCATTATTGTATTGATGCCGAAGAATACGAAATCGATTGAAAAATATGGCAGACCGTCTACCGCATATCCCCATGCAGGATTATTGCTGTCCGGAATGAATAAATCGACAACCCCATCGGAATGAAGCAGAAATATCCCCGCCATGACGAGCGCGAAACCTATCGCAAAGAAAAGTGCGTAACGCAAGGCCTGTGCGGAGCGTACAAGTTGCGAGCATCCATAATTATAACTGATAATCGGCTGGGCTGATTGTATTGTGGCATTAAATACCATGAATATTACCGGGAAGAGGTAACATACTATGCTGAAGGCAGCCACTCCGTCTGCCCCCAGACGGTCCATAAAGGCATAGTTGCCCGCGATACCCATTATTGAGATAGTGATCTCGGACAGAAAGACCGACAGGCCGAGATACATCATGTAACCGATGTTACGGAATGTACGTAAGATAGTTCCGGCCCGGATTTTCAATTTTATAAAGTGAACTGCTATATCACGCCGAAAGAGATAGAATATCATGATCAGAGCACCTACGGTCTGCCCTATGCCTGTCGCTATCGCTGCGCCGAAAAGGCCCCATCCAAACGGAAAAATAAAGATATAGTCGAGGAGGACATTTAATAATGCCCCCGCTGATAAGGCCAGCATGGGAATGTTGGGATTACTCAGCCGGACAAAGAACGGCAACGCCGTCATCAATACCATGAAAGGGAAACATAGGGCATACCAGAAAAGATATTCCGCGACTCCCTCAATCAAATATTCATCCGAACCGAGAAGATAACCTGACTCGCGGGGAAAAACACACAGTATCAGCGTAAGGACACAACTGACGGCGAAGGATGCGATACATGTCTGCATAAGATTGATATTCGCGTTCTTTTTCTTGCCCCGGGCAAGATTCATGGAAGCCAGCACACCGCCTCCCATTCCGAACATCAGTCCTATTCCGCTTACGAAGGTCATTACCGGATTGTTGATATTGACGGCCGCAATGGCATCGCTGCCGACACCGCGACCGACGAAGATTCCATCGGCAACCACATAAAGGGCCGACGCCACCATTCCTAACAATGCGGGGACCAACTGCTGTACGAACAGTTTCCCCACGCCGGCATTTTTGAAATCCAACTTTGCTTTTGTCATTTCTGTGTCTGATGCGTTTTGAGACCGCAAAATTACAGTATGTAGAATTTGCCGACAATCACAAATGGTAATAAATGGAGAATCCGGAGGAAATAATTACGGCAGATGTTCCCCTTAGCGTTTTCCACATACCCCGAGCTTTAGTTGAGTCGGTTTCAGCATCTTGTGAGCTTGCATCATGCAGCGGTAGGCGAAGCGGCGGTCATCTTCATCCTCCTTGCGACCCCAAGGGAGCGATGTGTCGCCACCTCCACCGCCGCATGACTGGGCGAACTGGGATGCGCCATCGAGATAGCCGAGAAACAGATACATCGCACACTTCAAAATCTCGTTGGGCTGCTCTGCGATTGCAGTCAGAAATTCACCGTCGAGATTGGCTTTCTGTTCCGATGGCATCGCTGCGAATAGTTCACGGATATCAACCACGAGTCTTCCGAAGATGGCATCCGTCAGCCTCATGCG
>PPYF01242556.1_pt1 | contig 13216 bp, 10 predicted proteins | sample 1559871 | NCBI WGS metagenome assembly PPYF01 (sample SAMN08240021, study PRJNA423297) | Human gut metagenome, whole genome shotgun sequencing project. | reverse complement strand
AAAACGAGTATTTTTAGTCATCCTGTTTACCTCTTTCTCAGGAAGTTTAGTCTCCAGGATTCCCGGGGCGGTTCACTTCTTCCAGAAATTGCTCAGTACTGGAAATTTTCCCCAGAGCAGCAAGACGTTGAGTCAACACGTGGATGGCCTCTTCACGGCTGGTAAAGCGCGCATTCAGACACAACGCATCGCGGTGGGTCAGAGTCGTCAGATTCATCATGATCCTCACTTGATCGTTTTTATAGTCGCGCCAGCGTGCCCGATAAAACAATACCATCATGTGATCAATTTCACTTGATTGAAATTATTTGTATTGTATTTGTATTATTTACAGGATGAATTTATCGGGCATAATGGCTAAATTCGTATTAATGAGATACTAAAAATGGGACACAAACCCTTATACCGGCAGATTGCCGATCGCATTCGTGAGCAAATTGCGCGTGGGGAGCTTAAACCTGGCGATGCGTTACCTACCGAATCTGCATTACAAACAGAGTTTGGCGTCAGCCGGGTTACGGTGCGTCAGGCTTTGCGCCAGCTAGTCGAGCAGCAGATCCTCGAAAGCATTCAGGGCAGCGGGACTTACGTCAAAGAAGAGCGGGTCAATTACGATATTTTTCAGTTAACCAGTTTTGATGAAAAACTGTCGGACCGTCACGTCGATACACACAGTGAAGTCCTGATATTTGAAGTGATTCCGGCTGACGATTTTCTTCAGCAACAGCTACAAATCACCGCGCAGGATCGTGTGTGGCATGTGAAGCGCGTGCGCTATCGCAAGCAAAAGCCAATGGCGCTGGAAGAAACCTGGATGCCGCTTGCGTTGTTCCCAGATCTCACCTGGCAGGTCATGGAAAATTCGAAATATCACTTTATTGAAGAAGTGAAGAAAATGGTTATCGAGCGTAGCGAACAGGAAATCATTCCTCTGATGCCAACCGAAGAGATGAGCCGTCTGCTTAATATCAGCCAGACAAAGCCGATTCTTGAAAAAGTATCGCGTGGATATTTAGTTGATGGTCGGGTGTTTGAATATAGCCGCAACGCTTTTAATACCGATGACTATAAATTTACCCTGATAGCGCAGCGAAAATCATCGCGATAAGCACAAAAAAGGCCATCATACGATGGCCAACCATGTCGAAACCGACAGCCCTTCGCCATTCCTGTAGAGGGAAGCGGCGAGGGCTATTTCTTATTACAGATATTTATTTCAGAACAGTTTTCAGTGCTTCACCGATATCCGCCAGGCTGCGAACGGTTTTCACGCCTGCGGCTTCCAGAGCAGCGAATTTCTCATCCGCAGTCCCTTTCCCACCGGCAATGATGGCACCCGCGTGGCCCATACGTTTGCCTTTCGGCGCAGTCACACCAGCAATGTAGCCCACAACTGGCTTGGTAACGTGCTCTTTGATGTACGCTGCCGCTTCTTCTTCAGCGCTACCGCCGATCTCACCAATCATCACGATCGCTTCGGTCTGCGGATCTTTTTCGAACATTTCGAGAATGTCGATAAAGTTAGAGCCAGGGATCGGGTCACCGCCGATACCGACACAGGTCGACTGACCGAAACCGTAATCCGTGGTCTGTTTAACCGCTTCATAGGTCAGTGTACCGGAACGGGAAACGATACCCACTTTACCCGGTTTGTGAATGTGACCCGGCTGGATACCGATTTTGCATTCACCCGGAGTGATAACGCCTGGGCAGTTCGGGCCGATCATACGAACGCCTGCTTCGTCCAGTTTCACTTTCACAGTCAGCATATCCAGCGTCGGGATGCCTTCAGTGATGGTGATAATCAGTTTGATGCCTGCGTCGATGGCTTCCAGAATGGAGTCTTTGCAGAACGGTGCTGGTACGTAGATAACAGAAGCGGTAGCGCCAGTAGCAGCAACAGCTTCACGCACGGTGTTGAACACCGGCAGGCCGAGGTGGGTAGTGCCGCCTTTACCTGGAGTTACGCCACCAACCATTTTAGTGCCGTATGCAATGGCCTGTTCTGAGTGGAAAGTCCCCTGGCTACCGGTAAAGCCCTGGCAGATAACCTTGGTGTTTTTATCGATTAAAATGGACATTATTTCCCCTCCACTGCGGCAACAACCTGCTGAGCTGCATCCGTCAGACCTTTTGCTGCAATAATATTCAGGCCGCTGTCAGCCAGTTTCTTCGCGCCGAGTTCGGCGTTGTTACCTTCCAGACGTACCACGACCGGTACGTTAACACCCACTTCTGCTACCGCGCCGATGATACCGTCAGCGATCAGGTCGCAACGAACGATACCGCCGAAGATGTTAACCAGAACGGCTTTCACTTTGTCGTCAGAGAGGATGATTTTGAACGCTTCGGTTACACGTTCTTTGGTTGCGCCGCCGCCAACGTCAAGGAAGTTAGCCGGTTCGCCGCCGTGCAGTTTAACGATGTCCATCGTACCCATCGCCAGACCTGCGCCGTTAACCATACAACCGATGTTACCGTCCAGCGCAACGTAGTTCAGTTCCCACTGTGCAGCCTGTGCTTCACGCGGATCTTCCTGCGACTGGTCACGCATTTCGCGCAGATCAGGCTGGCGGAACAGTGCGTTGCCGTCAGCGCCCAGTTTGCCGTCGAGGCAAATCAGATCGCCCTGTTTGGTGATGACCAGCGGGTTGATTTCGATCAACGCCAGGTCGCGCTCCAGGAAAATGGTCGCCAGGCCCATGAAGATTTTGGTGAACTGCTGAACCAGTTTACCTTCCAGACCCAGTTTGAACGCCAGCTCGCGTCCCTGATACGGCATCGGGCCAGTCAGCGGATCAAGCGCAACTTTATGGATCAGGTGCGGAGTTTCTTCCGCCACTTTTTCGATTTCCACGCCGCCTTCGGTGGAGGCCATAAAGACCACACGACGGGAACTACGGTCAACAACGGCACCGAGATACAGCTCTTTAGCGATATCGGTCGCTGCTTCAACCAGAATCTGGTTAACCGGTTGGCCATTGGCATCTGTTTGATACGTTACCAGACGCTTGCCCAGCCAGTTTTCTGCAAAAGCACGGATGTCTTCTTTGCTGTTTACAACTTTCACACCGCCCGCTTTACCGCGGCCACCAGCGTGAACCTGACATTTCACTCCCCACGGACCGGCACCGATTTTTGAAGCGGCTTCTTCTGCTTCGCGCGGAGTAGTACAGGCATAACCCACCGGTGCTGGTAAGCCATAGCGGGCAAAAAGTTGTTTTGCCTGATATTCATGTAAGTTCATGTGTTCTGTCCATCCTTCAGTAATCGTTATCTTTTAAACCGTAGACCGAATATTTCGTATCGCTTCCGGGCATTGTCGGTCACCCGTAGGCCTGATAAGACACGTTAAACGTCACATCAGGCATCGCTTGTCGGATGCGGCGCTTGCGCCTTATCCGACCTACATTGGTGGTCCCCGTAGGCCTGATAAGACACGTTAACCGTCACATCAGGCATCGCTTGTCGGATGCGGCGCTAGCGCCTTATCCGACCTACATTGGTGGTCCCGTAGGCCTGATAAGACGCGTCAGCGTCGCATCAGGCTTCAATTGCCGGAGAAGGCGATAATGCCTTATCCGGTCTACAGTGCAGGTGAAACTTAAACTACTACACGTCCAGCAGCAGACGCGTCGGATCTTCCAGCAACTCTTTGATCGTTACCAGGAAGCCCACGGATTCGCGACCATCGATCAGACGGTGATCGTAGGACAGCGCCAGGTACATCATCGGCAGGATCTCAACCTGACCATTCACCGCCATCGGACGATCTTTGATAGCGTGCATACCCAGAATTGCGCTCTGCGGCGGGTTGATGATCGGCGTAGACATCAGGGAACCGAACACACCACCGTTGGTGATGGTGAAGTTACCACCGGTCAGATCTTCAACGGTCAGCTTGCCGTCACGGCCTTTGACTGCCAGCTCTTTGATTTTCTTCTCGATGTCTGCCATGCCGAGGGTATCGACATCACGCAGAACCGGCGTCACCAGGCCGCGCGGCGTAGAAACCGCCATGCTGACGTCGAAATAGTTGTGGTAAACCACGTCATCGCCGTCGATAGAAGCGTTCACTTCCGGGTAACGTTTCAGGGCTTCAACCACCGCTTTCACGTAGAAGGACATAAAGCCCAGACGGATGCCGTGGCGTTTTTCAAACGCTTCACCGTACTGCTTACGCAGATCCATAATCGGCTTCATGTTGACTTCGTTGAACGTGGTCAGCATGGCGGTGGAGTTTTTCGCTTCCAGCAGACGCTCTGCCACACGCTTACGCAGGCGAGTCATCGGGACACGTTTTTCACTACGTGCAGCCAGAGCCGGTTGCGCCGCCGGAGCAGCCGCTGCCGGAGCAGACTCTTTCGCCGGGGCTTTCGCCAGATGTTTTTCCACATCTTCACGAGTCAGACGACCACCCACACCAGTGCCTTTAATGGCGCTGGCGTCGAGATTGTGTTCAGCCAGCAGGCGACGGATCGCCGGGCTTAACGCATCGTTGTTTTGCTCTTCCAGAGACGCCTGCTGGCGTTGCGCCGGAGTGGACGCTTTCTCTTCAGATTTGGCGCTGGTTTCTTTACCGGCGCTGTTGCCTTCACGCAGGCGACCAAGGATCTGACGAGACGTTACCGTTGTACCTTCATCTTCCAGAACCGCATCCAGAATGCCGTCTGCTGATGCCGGTACTTCCAGTACCACTTTGTCAGTTTCGATTTCTACCAGCACTTCATCACGTACGACTGCGTCGCCGGGTTTTTTATGCCAGGTTGCGACGGTGGCATCGGCTACGGATTCAGGCAGGTCAGGGACCAGAATATCTACGCTACTCATTGTGTATCCTTTATTTATTCGACGTTCAGCGCGTCATTAACCAGATCTTGTTGCTGTTTCTGGTGAACGGACATATACCCTACCGCCGGAGAGGCGGAGGCCGGGCGGCCTGCATAACGCAGAGAAGCCCCAAACGGAATCACTTCACGGAAATGATGCTGGCTGCAGTACCATGCGCCCTGGTTGAGCGGCTCTTCCTGGCACCAGACAAAATCCTTGACGTGAGCAAACTGCTGCAACACTTCCTGCATCGCTTTATGCGGGAACGGGTAGAGTTGCTCGATACGCACAATGGCGACATCGTGTTGATTGTTCTTACGACGTTGTTCCAGCAGGTCGTAATAAACCTTACCAGAACACATCACTACGCGCTTCACACCCTTCGGATCAAGCTCGTCGATTTCACCGATGGCTGGCAGGAAGGTGCCGTTCGCCAGTTCTTCGAGGCTGGAAACCGCCAGCGGATGACGCAGCAGGGATTTCGGCGACATCACGACCAGCGGACGACGCATCCCGCGCAGCGCCTGACGACGCAGCATGTGGTAAACCTGTGCCGGGGTAGACGGTACGCACACCTGCATGTTTTGCTCAGCACAAAGTTGCAGATAACGTTCCAGACGCGCGGAGGAGTGCTCCGGCCCCTGCCCTTCATAACCGTGCGGCAGCAACATCACCAGACCACACATCCGGCCCCATTTCTGTTCGCCAGAGGAGATGAACTGGTCGATAACCACCTGCGCACCGTTGGCGAAGTCACCGAACTGCGCTTCCCAGATAGTCAGAGTGCGTGGTTCTGCGGTGGCATAACCGTATTCAAACGCCAGCACTGCTTCTTCAGACAGTACGGAGTCCCAGACACGGAACGCGCCCTGGCCGTTATGGATGTGTTGCAGCGGCGTGTAAGTGGAACCGTTAGACTGGTTGTGGATCACCGCGTGGCGGTGGAAGAAGGTACCGCGACCGGAGTCTTCACCCGACAGGCGAACCGGAATGCCTTCGTCAACCAGCGTGGCGTAAGCGAGGTTTTCCGCGCCGCCCCAGTCGAACAGTTTCTCACCGGCAGCCATCGCCTGGCGATCGCCATAAATTTTGGCAACGCGAGACTGCATTTCAACCGCTTCCGGCACCGTGCTGATGCGTTTAGCCAGTTCCTGCAGGCGCTTCATCTCAACTTTGTTCGGGTACTCTTCGTCCCATTCGTGGTTGAGATACGGCGACCAGGTGAAAGAGTGCATGTTCATCGGACGCCACTCTGCCACTACGCAATCGCCAGCATCCAGCGCATCGCGGTACAGGTTAACCATCTCGGTGGCATCTTCCAGCGTCGCCACTTTTTCCTGCTCCAGCTTGTCAGCATAGATTTTGCGCGGCGTCGGATGTTTTTTGATTTTCTGATACATCAGCGGCTGGGTTGCGCTCGGCTCGTCGGCTTCGTTGTGGCCGTGACGGCGGTAGCACACCAGGTCGATGAAGACATCACGTTTAAAGGTGTTACGGAAATCGAGCGCCAGACGGGTCACAAAGGCAACGGCTTCCGGATCATCCGCGTTAACGTGGAAAATCGGTGCCTGAACCATCTTACCGATATCAGTACAGTACGGTGTAGAACGAGCATCCAGCGGATTAGAGGTGGTGAAACCAACCTGGTTGTTGATAACGATACGTACCGTACCGCCAACTTCATAACCACGCGCTTTCGACATGTTCAGAGTTTCCTGAACCACACCCTGCCCGGTCACTGCGGCGTCACCGTGGATGGTGATTGGCAGCACTTTGTTGCTGCTCGGCTCATCAAGTCTGTCCAGACGGGCACGAACAGAACCGATAACTACCGGGCTTACAATCTCAAGGTGAGACGGGTTAAACGCCAGCGCCAGGTGCACCAGGCCGCCATCGGTCTGGAAGTCAGACGAGAAGCCCATGTGGTATTTCACGTCACCCGTGCCGAGGTGTTCTTTATGTTTACCGGCGAACTCGTCGAACAAGTCTTGCGGTTTTTTACCCAGCACGTTCACCAGCACGTTCAGACGACCACGGTGCGCCATCCCGAGAACCACTTCGCGGGTGCCGCTGTTGCCAGCGTGGCGGATCATCTCTTTAAGCATCGGGATTAACGCGTCACCGCCTTCCAGCGAGAAGCGTTTTGCGCCAGGGAATTTTGCGCCGAGGTAACGTTCAAGGCCTTCAGCGGCGGTCAGTTCGCTTAAGAAGCGTTTTTTCTCTTCGCTATTGAAAGTCGCGCGACCAGACTCGATACGCTGTTGGATCCAGCGTTTTTCTTCGGTGCTGGTGATGTGCATATACTCGGCACCAATCGGGCCGCAGTAGGTTTGCTTGAGGGCTTCCAGCAGCTCGCCGAGTTTCATGGTTTCTTTGCCGCTGGCAAATGAACCGACGTTGAAGGTCTCCTGGAAGTCTGCTTCGGTCAGATCGTGGAAAGACGGATCCAGATCGGCCACTTTATCTTGCTGCCACAGTCCCAGCGGATCGAGATTCGCATGCTGGTGACCACGGAAGCGGTATGCGTTAATGAGCTGCAGGACTTTTACCTGCTTCACATTGGTGTCAGGGTCGGAGATCGTTGAAGAGTAACGTGAAGCGTCTTTCGCCAGGCGGCGGAAATATTCACGCGTTTGAGAGTGGAATTGATCCGGTTTGACTCCCGTACCAGGTAACTGCTGGAACGTCGAACGCCAGTTAGCGTCAACCGAGTCAGGATCGGTTAAGAAGTCTTCATAGAGCTGTTCTATCCAGCTCTGGTTTGCGCCAGAGAGGTAAGAAGAGTCCAACCAGGCTTTCAAAGCGCTGTTCTGCATCGTGATCCCTTAAGCATCTTTTTTATGCTTACTTCGCCGTGGATACTACCACGCACAGTGATGTGCGTGCCGGGGTTCACTTGCGAGCTCTTGTCTACGTAGTGGCTCGCGAAGGAACCTTTAAAAACTGTCTTAGTGTCAGGGGCAGTTTTTAAAGATTTCCTGAATAGCCGGGGGATTTCCCCGGCATCAACATTTAATTACGCATTACGTTGCAACAACATCGACTTGATATGGCCGATGGCGCGCGTCGGGTTCAGCCCCTTCGGACATACACTGACGCAGTTCATGATGCTGTGACAGCGGAATACACTGAATGCATCGCTCAAACCGTCGAGGCGGCTGTCAGTCTCGGTATCACGGCTATCGATCAGGAAACGATATGCCGCTAACAAGCCTGCCGGGCCGATAAACTTATCGGGATTCCACCAGAAAGACGGACAAGAGGTTGAACAACATGCGCAGAGAATACATTCATACAGCCCGTCGAGTTTTTCGCGCTGCTCTGGCATCTGTAAATGCTCGCGAGCTGGCGGATTTTGTCCATTATTCAACAGGTAAGGCTTAATTTTCTCATATTGCGCATAGAATTGTCCCATGTCTACCACCAAATCGCGGATCACCGGTAAACCTGGCAGCGGGCGAATCACAATCTTCTTGCCCGGCTGGTTGAGTGCCGAAATCGGGGTAATACAGGCCAGACCATTCTTGCCGTTCATGTTCAGACCGTCGGAACCGCACACACCTTCACGGCAGGAGCGGCGGAACGACAGGCTGGGATCTTTCTCTTTCAGCTGGATAAGCGCATCCAGCAACATCATGTCGCGACCTTCTTCCGCTTCCAGGGTGTAATCCTGCATACGCGGAGCATCATCAACATCCGGGTTATAGCGATAAATTGAAAACTCGAGTCTCATTTTCCTGTCTCCGCATTAGTAAGTACGAATCTTCGGCGGGAATGCCGGGCGCAGTTTCGGTTCCATGTTGACGCTTCGGCGCGTCATGGATTCCGACTCTGGCAGATACAGGGAGTGGCACAGCCAGTTTTCATCATCACGATCCGGGAAGTCGAAGCGGCTATGCGCGCCACGGCTTTCGGTACGGAAGTTGGCAGAAACAGCCGTTGCATACGCCGTTTCCATCAGGTTATCCAGTTCCAGGCACTCAACGCGCTGGGTGTTGAACTCGCTGGAAGTGTCATCCAGACGGGCATTTTTCAGACGCTCGCGGATAACTTTCAACTGCTCAAGCCCTTTCGCCATCGCATCACCTTCACGGAAGACCGAGAAGTTATGCTGCATACATTCTTGCAGCGCTTTACGAATCGCCACCGGATCTTCACCGTTACGATTATTGTTCCAGCGGTTCAGACGATCCAGAGATGCTTCAACATCAGACTCGCTGGCATCGCGCAATGCGCCCTGCTCGGCGATAGACTCTTGCAGATGCAGACCCGCTGCGCGACCAAAGACCACCAGGTCCAGCAGCGAGTTGCCGCCCAGACGGTTAGCGCCGTGTACCGATACACAAGCGATTTCACCAACGGCAAACAGCCCCGGAACAACCACATCTTCGCCTTTCTCGTTCACCGTCAGCGCCTGACCGGTCACTTTGGTCGGAATACCACCCATCATGTAGTGACAGGTTGGGATAACCGGAATCGGCTCTTTCACCGGATCAACGTGAGCGAAGGTACGGGAGAGTTCCAGAATACCCGGCAGACGGGATTCGAGAACTTCTTTACCCAGGTGGTCGAGTTTCAGTTTCGCATGTGGCCCCCACGGACCATCACAGCCGCGACCTTCACGGATTTCAATCATGATGGAACGCGCCACCACGTCACGGCCCGCCAGGTCTTTGGCGTTCGGCGCATAACGCTCCATAAAGCGTTCGCCATGTTTGTTCAGCAGATAACCGCCTTCACCACGGCAACCTTCGGTGACCAGTACGCCCGCACCGGCAATACCGGTCGGGTGGAACTGCCACATTTCCATATCCTGCACCGGTACGCCTGCGCGGATAGCCATGCCGACGCCGTCGCCAGTGTTAATGTGGGCGTTAGTGGTGGACTGATAAATACGCCCTGCCCCGCCAGTCGCCAGCACGGTAGCGCGGGCTTTGAAATAAACCACTTCACCAGTTTCGATGCACAGTGCAGTACAACCCACCACCGCGCCATCCTGGTTTTTCACCAGATCCAGCGCATACCACTCGGAGAAAATAGTGGTGTGGTTTTTCAGGTTCTGCTGATAAAGGGTATGCAACAGTGCGTGACCGGTACGGTCAGCTGCTGCCGCAGTGCGTGCCGCCTGCTCGCCGCCGAAGTTTTTCGACTGACCGCCAAACGGACGTTGATAGATACGACCATCATCAAGACGCGAGAACGGCAGGCCCATGTGTTCGAGTTCCAGAATCGCTTCCGGCCCGGTTTTACACATATATTCAATCGCGTCCTGGTCACCGATATAGTCCGAACCTTTTACGGTGTCGTACATATGCCATTCCCAGTTATCTTCATGGGTATTACCCAGCGCAACGGTAATGCCGCCTTGCGCAGAAACGGTATGGGAACGGGTCGGGAAGACTTTAGAGAGCAGCGCACAGGTTTGACCGCTCTGGGAAATTTGCAGCGCCGCGCGCATACCTGCGCCACCGGCACCAATCACAACTGCATCAAATTCTCTGACTGGCAATTTCATCACACACCCCACACCACAACGAATCCATAAATCACGTAAACCACCAGAGCAACGACAATCACCAGTTGCAGCATCAGGCGCAAGGCCAGCGGTTTAACGTAGTCGGTCAACACCTGCCACATGCCGATCCAGGCATGGATCAAGATAGAAAACAGCGCCAGCAGGGTGAACACTTTGGTGAACGCAGAGGCGAAGAAACCGATCCAGACTTCATATGTCAGCTCGCCACTGGTAGCGAAAAAACCGACCATATAAATGATGTAGAGCGTCAGGACGATAGCGGTAGCGCGAACGAGGATGAAATCATGTACGCCATTGCGTCCTAATGCGGAGGCGTTGCTTACCATACGAGGACTCCTGCGAGAAGTGAAAGCACGACAGTAATAACAAAGGAGATTTTGGCGGAGCGTTTACCCGCTTCGAATGTTTCTTCCAGATAGCCAAAATCCATCATCATGTGGCGAATACCTACGACGACGTGATACGCCAGAGCGGTAAGGATGCCCCACATGATAAATTTGACGAAGAAGCTGCCCATAATCGCGGAAGCTTGCTCGAAACCTTCAGGGGAAGAGAGGCTGGTACCCAGAAGCCACAGCAGGATGCCCACTGCAACAAAGGTGATCACACCGGAAACGCGATGGAGAATGGACGCTATCGCCGTGATGGGGAACCGGATGGTCTGTAGGTCCAGATTAACAGGTCTTTGTTTTTTCACATTTCTTATCATGAATAACGCCCACATGCTGTTCTTATTATTCCCTGGGGACTACGGGCACAGAGGTTAACTTTCTGTTACCTGGAGACGTCGGGATTTCCTTCCTCCGGTCTGCTTGCGGGTCAGACAGCGTCCTTTCTATAACTGCGCGTCATGCAAAACACTGCTTCCAGATGCGAAAACGACACGTTACAACGCTGGGTGGCTCGGGATTGCAGGGTGTTCCGGAGACCTGGCGGCAGTATAGGCTGTTCACAAAATCATTACAATTAACCTACATATAGTTTGTCGGGTTTTATCCTGAACAGTGATCCAGGTCACGATAACAACATTTATTTAATTTTTAATCATCTAATTTGACAATCATTCAACAAAGTTGTTACAAACATTACCAGGAAAAGCATATAATGCGTAAAAGTTATGAAGTCGGTATTTCACCTAAGATTAACTTATGTAACAGTGTGGAAGTATTGACCAATTCATTCGGGACAGTTATTAGTGGTAGACAAGTTTAATAATTCGGATTGCTAAGTACTTGATTCGCCATTTATTCGTCATCAATGGATCCTTTACCTGCAAGCGCCCAGAGCTCTGTACCCAGGTTTTCCCCTCTTTCACAGAGCGGCGAGCCAAATAACAAACGGGTAAAGCCAGGTTGATGTGCGAAGGCAAATTTAAGTTCCGGCAGTCTTACGTAATAAGGCGCTAAGGAGACCTTAAATGGCTGATACAAAAGCAAAACTCACCCTCAACGGGGACACAGCTGTTGAACTGGATGTGCTGAAAGGCACGCTGGGTCAAGATGTTATTGATATCCGTACTCTCGGTTCAAAAGGTGTGTTCACCTTTGACCCAGGCTTCACTTCAACCGCATCCTGCGAATCTAAAATTACTTTTATTGATGGTGATGAAGGTATTTTGCTGCACCGCGGTTTCCCGATCGATCAGCTGGCGACCGATTCTAACTACCTGGAAGTTTGTTACATCCTGCTGAATGGTGAAAAACCGACTCAGGAACAGTATGACGAATTTAAAACTACGGTGACCCGTCATACCATGATCCACGAGCAGATTACCCGTCTGTTCCACGCTTTCCGTCGCGACTCACATCCAATGGCAGTCATGTGTGGTATTACCGGCGCGCTGGCGGCGTTCTATCACGACTCGCTGGATGTTAACAATCCTCGTCATCGTGAAATTGCCGCGTTCCGCCTGCTGTCGAAAATGCCGACCATGGCCGCGATGTGTTACAAGTATTCCATTGGTCAGCCATTTGTTTATCCGCGCAACGATCTCTCCTATGCCGGTAACTTCCTGAATATGATGTTCTCCACGCCGTGCGAACCGTATGAAGTTAATCCGATTCTGGAACGTGCTATGGACCGTATTCTGATCCTGCACGCTGACCATGAACAGAACGCCTCTACCTCCACCGTGCGTACCGCTGGCTCTTCGGGTGCGAACCCGTTTGCCTGTATCGCAGCAGGTATTGCTTCACTGTGGGGACCTGCGCACGGTGGTGCTAACGAAGCGGCGCTGAAAATGCTGGAAGAAATTAGCTCCGTTAAACACATTCCGGAATTTGTTCGTCGTGCGAAAGATAAAAATGATTCTTTCCGCCTGATGGGCTTCGGTCACCGCGTGTACAAAAATTACGACCCGCGCGCCACCGTAATGCGTGAAACCTGCCATGAAGTTCTGAAAGAGCTGGGCACCAAAGATGACCTGCTGGAAGTGGCTATGGAGCTGGAAAACATCGCGCTGAACGACCCGTACTTTATCGAGAAGAAACTGTACCCGAACGTCGATTTCTACTCTGGTATCATCCTGAAAGCGATGGGTATTCCGTCTTCCATGTTCACCGTCATTTTCGCAATGGCACGTACCGTTGGCTGGATCGCCCACTGGAGCGAAATGCACAGTGACGGTATGAAGATTGCCCGTCCGCGTCAGCTGTATACAGGATATGAAAAACGCGACTTTAAAAGCGATATCAAGCGTTAATGATTGATTGCTAAGCCGTTTACTTTCCGGACCCGCCTTTAATAGAGCGGGTTCTTTTTATATGGCTGAACAGGTAATGACTCCAACTTATTGATAGTGTTTTATGTTCAGATAATGCCCGATGACTTTGTCATGCAGCTCCACCGATT
>PPYF01463193.1_pt1 | contig 13217 bp, 10 predicted proteins | sample 1559871 | NCBI WGS metagenome assembly PPYF01 (sample SAMN08240021, study PRJNA423297) | Human gut metagenome, whole genome shotgun sequencing project. | reverse complement strand
TGGCAGGATTGGTGTTAGGATTGTAAGTACCAATCTTCTCAATAAATTTACCATCACGTGGTGCTCTTACGTCTGCAATTACGATAGAGTAGAAAGCGTAGCTCTTACGTCCATGTCTTTGCAATCTGATTTTTGTTGCCATTTTTAAATAAATGTTTTAGTTAATGATTTGAATTATGCTGCTAACTCGTAGTAGCGGGCGCAAAGGTAGGATAAATTTTTGAATTATGGATTATGATTTATGAATTATTAGTTTGCAATGTACAATCATCTGCCTGGACAAGAGCTTCCGCTCATCATTCTTCATTCGCAAGCACTCATCGTTCTTACGAGTATTTTTTCGGATACCTTATTAATATGGCAAGTATGGCGCAGGTTCCCATACAGAACGGATAGTAGAGGTTGCCTATGATGCTAAGCGGTGAGATGCCTGCCAGTCCCGCGGCTATCAGCATTTGTGCGCCGTAGGGAATGATGCCCTGAATGAGGCAGGAGAACGTATCCAGAATACTTGCTGTTTTCCGGCGGTCCAGGTGGAAGCGTTTGGCTATGTCTTTGGCGATAGGTCCGGTGGTAATGATAGCAATGGTGTTGTTGGCGGTGCAAAGATTGGCAACACTCACCAGTGCGGCTATACTGAGTTCTGCACCTCTCTTGCCTGTGACGTGACGTGTAAGGCGGGTAATGATGAAATCTATTCCACCGTTGTAGCGGATTGTTTCCAACATTCCGCCTGCCAGTAAAGTGATGATGATAAGTTCGCCCATGCCGGTGATGCCCGTTCCCATGGCGCCAAACCAGTCGAAGAAGGCGGTGCCTACATTCATGCTTTCTGCAGGAGTGGCACCGAAGACGCTCGTTGCTGTGCAAATACCGATGATGCCGGTCGAGAAGATGCCGAGCAGCAGCACAAGCATTACGTTCATTCCGGCTACTGCCGTACCCAGCACGATGAGGTAGGGGATTACCTTTATCCATTCAATTGTTTGCATCTGCGGGGCGGCAGAAAGGGACAGTCCTTGGAATATGTAGATGCCCAATACGATGAGTGCTGCCGGCACTACGATCATGAAATTCACTTTGAACTTATCTCTCATTACACAATCTTGTGTTTTGGTAGATGCAATCGTGGTGTCTGAAATGAACGAAAGATTGTCTCCGAAGAAAGAACCACCCACTACGACAGCCACCATATAGGGTAGGTCGATGCCGGTTTTCTCTGCCAGTCCCACCGCCACCGGGGTCAGTGCGACAATTGTTCCCACGCTTGTGCCGATAGACAGAGAGATGAAACAGGCAGCAATGAAGATGCCCGCCAGCAACAGGTTGTCTGGCAGGATATGTAAAGTCAGGTTCACCGTAGCGTCTATGGCGCCCATTTGTTTGGCGCTTTGCGCGAATGCTCCGGCGAGGACGAATATCCATATCATCAGCAGTATATTCTTGTTGCCGGCGCCAACGGAAAACTGGTAGATGCGTTGTTCCAGCTTCAGTCCTCGCGTCATGGCAATGGCGTAGCAGGATGACAGCAGGAATGCTACCGTAATCGGTACTTTATAGAAATCGTTTACAAGCAGTGATGTGATGAGGTATAAACATAGAAACACAGCCAACGGGCTCAGTGACCACCAGCCGCCTTTTTGTTTGGGAGGGATATTTGTATCTGCGGACATACTTTCTATTATGGGTTTCTAAGAACGGTGTTTTGAGTAAATCGGCTGCAAAGATACAAAAAACGGGGGAATTTTGGCGTATATCTTAATATTCAGACAGAAGAACGAAAGCACAAAAGAGGAAAGATTTTATTTTTTTGTGCTTTTGTTCTTCTGTCTGATAACTTGCAGAATCCCCGTCAACTTCAGGCGGTAATCCTGTACATTCGGATGATGAGTGTTTGTTGTTACAATGTCACTCCTGTTTTGAAAATGGCGATTTCCTTATATCCTTTCTTTTCGTTGTTGACGAACTCGCCGCTTGCTACGTGAATGATATAGTCGATGAATCGTTCGCAAGTCTTTTCCATCGGTTCGTTTTCGAGGATGACGCCGGCGTTGAAGTCAATCCAACCCGGTTTGTTTTTGGCAAGGGCGGAATTGGTGGAGATCTTCATGGTCGGTACGTAGGTTCCGAAGGGGGTTCCACGTCCGGTTGTAAACAACACCATGTGGCAGCCGCATGATGCCAGGGCGGTGGCTGCAACCAAGTCGTTTCCCGGTGCGGAAAGTAGGTTCAGACCTTTCACCTTCAAGCGTTCGCCATAAGGAAGCACGCCGTCCACATAGCTTTTTCCGCACTTCTGGGTGCATCCCAATGCTTTGTCTTCCAATGTGGAAATGCCGCCTGCTTTGTTACCCGGAGACGGGTTTTCGCCTACCGGCTCGCCATGTGAAAGGAAATACTCTTTAAAATCATTAATCAGCTTCACTGTTTCTTCAAATAATTCTTTGTTGCGGCAACGGTTCATCAGAATTGTTTCCGCGCCGAACATTTCGGGTACTTCCGTTAGTACGCTTGTGCCGCCCTGTGCGATAAGGAAATCGGAGAACATTCCCAGCAACGGATTGGCTGTGATGCCGGAGAAACCGTCGGAGCCGCCACATTTCAAACCTACGCGCAATTCGCTCAGAGGTACATCCACGCGTTCGTCTTTGCTGGCTTTTGCATAAAGTTCCCGCAGCAGTTTCATTCCCTCTTCGTATTCATCGCCCACTTTCTGGGTCACCATGAACTTCACGCGGTCTGAATCGTAGTCACCCAGAAATTCCCGGAATATGTCCGGCTGGTTGTTCTCACAGCCCAAACCTACCACAAGCACAGCGCCGGCATTGGGATGCAACACCATGTCACGTAGGATTTTTTTCGTGTTCTCGTGGTCATCACCCAATTGCGAACAGCCATAGTTATGCGGAAATGCCATGATTGCATCTACGCCTTTGCCTTCTGTCTCGCGGCGCAGTCCTTCTGCCAGTTGGTTGACGATACCATTTACGCAGCCCACTGTGGGGATAATCCATATTTCATTGCGCACTCCCACGTCACCGTTTTTGCGGCGGTATCCTTTGAATGTCAGGTCTTTGTGTGGAATATTCAAGTCTACTTCGGTAGGGTTGTATGTATATTCCAACAGGCCGGCAAGGTTTGTCTGGATGTTGTTTTCGTTTATCCAGTCTCCTTGTTTCTTTACAGTGCGGGTGTGTCCGATGGGATAGCCGTATTTAATCACATTTTCGCCTTCTGTAAAATCTTTCAGGGCGAACTTGTGTCCGGCAGGAACATCCTCGTTCAGGATAATTTCCTTGCCGTCTACTATGAGTTTTTCACCGGCCGGTAGTGCAACGATAGCTACCGCAACATTATCGGCAGTGTTAATCTTCAGGTACTTTGTTTCCATATACTATCTTTTAGTTAATAGTTTCTATTTATTATAATAATATTCAATATTTTCTTTTGTCAGTAGGTCAATGGGCATAAAGTTCTCTCTTGCGATTTCTTTTTTCAGGATCAGATGATCGCATAAGGCCTTGATGCCGTCAAATCCTTGCAGGGTGGGCTGTTGGGCGATGAGGAAGAAGATGCTACCCTGTTTCAGACACTCCACGTTGCGTTGTAGCAGGTCATATCCCATGAGGTTGAAATCCGTTCTTTGATGCTTCAGCAGATATTCCCCGATGATGTATGCTTTGGAGTTGAATGTGATGCCATTCTTTACAGTGGGGTGAGACAGGAAGAAATCATCCAGCATCTGCTCGTCCTCACCGTCGCGTTTGGCATGCAGGTCCAGTCCCCAGATACGGCATGAGGGATGATATTTCTGCATGTATTCGTGGAAGCCGACTTCTCGCCGTTCCTGCTGGTTGGAACCGACAATACCTTCGTTTATCTTTCGGAAGATAACGATTTCCTGTGCGTCGCCGGCAAGCAACATCAGCATGCGTGCGGCAAAATATCCGCTTTGATGCGAATTCTGTCCGAAGAAGGAGAGGGCGGGGGCTTCCTTTATGTTAGAGTCTATATATATATAAGGTATATGCAGTGCTTCAAGCTCATTGGTGAAGGGCGTGGTGTATTGCGGGATGGTAGGGGCGAACAGCACGCCGTCGGGCCTCTGTTCTATAATGTCATGGGCTGCGTGTGCAAACGAACGATAGTCATACGGGTCGTAGTACGACAGCCTTACGGTGATATTGAAGTCAGAATAAGTTGTCAAGGCTTCGTGTATGCCATTCTCCACTTCCGTCCAATATTCTCCTGTTTCGTGTTGGGGCAGCAGGCAGGCAAATGCATATTTTTTGTTGGAAGCCAATGCACTGGCGTACATGTTGGGCTGATAGTTCAGCTTTTCCAAGATTTCTTCCACTCGTTTGCGACTGGCTTCCGATACTCCACTACGTCCATGGAGAACGCGGTCTACGGTTCCCACCGATACATCGGCCATTTTGGCGATGTCCTTAATTCTTATTCTTTCCGGTGTATTCATGGGTTTGTTCATGGTTATTTGTGTTCGTACACAATAATAATCTAAATATTTTCGACACAAATATATAACAATTTTTGTAATTACGAAAATTGTTGTATCTTTGTGCCCGCACACGAAAGCTATGAAGAACAAACGAATTTTCTGTTTACTCTTCATTGTATCAGGTGTTTACCCTCTGTGTGAGGGCTTGTATGATAATCTGAAAGAAACATTTTAATCATATATTTAATAAAAACATAGAATTATGGGAAAGAAAGTCGTTACATTAGGTGAGATTATGCTGAGACTGTCCACTCCGGGCAATACTCGTTTTGTGCAGTCAGATTCTTTTGATGTAGTGTATGGTGGCGGTGAAGCCAACGTTGCTGTCAGCTGTGCCAACTACGGTCATGATGCTTACTTTGTAACAAAATTGCCGAAACACGAAATCGGTCAGTCGGCAGTGAACGCTTTGCGCAAATACGGTGTGAAGACAGACTTCATTGCACGTGGCGGCGACCGCGTAGGTATCTACTATTTGGAAACAGGTGCTTCTATGCGTCCCAGCAAGGTGATCTACGACCGCGCCCACTCTTCAATAGCCGAAGCAGATGCAGCGGATTTTGATTTCGATGCTATCATGGAAGGTGCAGACTGGTTCCACTGGTCGGGTATCACTCCTGCTATTTCGGACAAGGCTGCCGAGTTGACTCGTCTGGCTTGCGAAGCTGCTAAGCGTCATGGCGTTACGGTATCCGTAGACCTTAACTTCCGTAAGAAACTTTGGACAAAAGAAAAAGCACAGTCCATTATGAAGCCGTTGATGCAATACGTAGACGTTTGTATTGGCAACGAAGAAGATGCGGAACTCTGTCTCGGTTTCAAACCCGATGCTGATGTAGAAGGCGGTAAGACAGATGCAGAGGGTTACAAAGGGATCTTCAAGGCAATGGCTAAAGAATTCGGTTTTAAATATGTGATTTCTACACTGCGCGAATCATTCTCAGCAACGCACAACGGCTGGAAGGCAATGATCTATAACGGCGAAGAATTCTACGAATCAAAACGCTACGACATCAATCCGATTATTGACCGCGTAGGTGGTGGCGACTCTTTCTCAGGAGGTATCATCCATGGTCTGCTGACGAAGCCCAATCAAGGTGCTGCCCTCGAATTTGCAGTAGCAGCTTCTGCCTTGAAGCACACTATCAACGGTGACTTCAACTTGGTTTCTGTTGAAGAAGTAGAGGCGCTGGCAGGCGGTGACGCAAGCGGCCGCGTTCAGCGCTAAGATACTTTTTTCGTATAAAGAAGTTTGAATATAAAGTCCTTTCCTGTATCATTAAGAGCGAAGAGAAGGAATTAAATAAATTAGGAGATGAAGGCTGGGAGCTTGTTTGTAGTTATTGCTTGGGTCTTTATCTGATTTTGAAAAGAGAAAAAATATAAATATGGCAAAGTTCGATAAAATAGCCGTATTGAACAAAATTGGTTCAACCGGCATGGTTCCTGTATTCTACCATAAAGATGCAGAAGTGGCAAAGAAAGTAGTGAAAGCCTGCTACGAAGGTGGTGTTCGCGCATTCGAGTTTACCAACCGCGGTGATTTCGCTCACGAAGTGTTTGCGGAAGTCGTGAAGTTCGCTGCAAAAGAATGTCCTGAAATGGCTATCGGTGTAGGTTCTATCGTAGACCCTGCTACGGCAGCATTGTATCTGCAATTGGGTGCAAACTTCATTGTAGGTCCGTTGTTCAACCCTGAAATAGCCAAGATCTGTAACCGTCGTTTGGTGGCCTATACTCCGGGATGTGGAAGTGTTTCGGAAGTAGGTTTCGCACAGGAAGTGGGTTGTGATCTTTGCAAGATATTCCCCGGTGACGTGTTGGGTGCAAAACTCGTAAAAGGTCTGTTGGCTCCGATGCCTTGGTCTAAGTTGATGGTGACCGGCGGTGTAGAACCGACACAGGAAAATCTGACCTCTTGGATTAAGGCAGGTGTATTCTGCGTAGGTATGGGCTCCAAGCTCTTCCCGGGTGATAAGGTTGCTGCCGAAGACTGGGCTTACGTTACAGAAAAATGTAAAGAAGCTTTGGCTTACATTGCGGAAGCAAGAAAGTAATTAATATATTTCATTTTGTTTAAAGGTGTTTAAAGGGGACAACCATCGAGGTGCTATGGCGCTTCGGTGGTTTGTTTTTTATGTATAGAGAGGAGGAGTGGAGAGGGTTGATTAGTCACTGTCATAGCCTTTTAAGTGTTTATAAGTGTAAAACTGACGCTTAATGTCTAAAACAATGTTATAAGGTGCACGATTTTTACTTCTGGTGCTTGCGCATACAGAAAAAACACTTACCTTTGTAGTGCAGTTGTGAAATTGCTTCTAAATAAATAAGAAATAAAGTTTTCAGTACAAAAGGTAATTAGTTAAAAGGTAAAAAGATTGATAGCTTCATAAGCTAAGAATTTAGATTGAAAATAGGTAATTAATTGAGGTAAAGGTAAAAGTTAAAACATTAAGTGTTTTTGATAGGTAATTGAAGTTTGTTTTTTAGAGGTAAAAAGAAAGATTGATTTTTGGGTATCTTTGTGACAAATATCCTGTAAACGGGCATTTCAACAAATAAAACAACAGGATTAAATTGCATAAATTTGGAACATTTATTATACATCCTTGATTGGTTTCTATACATTATATTCGCAATAAATGTGGTGTATTTGTTGGTGTATAGTTTGGCCTCGTTACGTCGTTGTAAAACTTTGGTAACTCTATCGGCTGTAACTCATAAGCGTTTTGTAATACTGATCGCAGCTTATCGTGAAGATACGGTTATTTTGCCTACTGTGCATGCCTGTCTGGCGCAGGATTATCCCTGTGAAAAATATGATGTTGTGGTTGTTTCAGACCATATGCAACCTGCGACAAATGCAGCTTTGTCCTCACTTCCCATAAAATTGCTTCAAGTTGATTTTGAGAAAAGCACCAATACCAAATCCTTGAAAGCTGCCCTTGAATATTTGGATAGGGATGCTTACGACGTGGTATTGATAATAGATGCGGACAACATCATTATGCCTTCCTATCTGTCCGAGGTGAACGATGCTTTTGCCGTTGCTGGAGTACGGGTTGTACAGACGCATCGCATTGCCAAGAACCTGAATACTGACATGGCCTATTTGGATGCAGTCAGTGAAGAAATCAATAATTCCATATTCCGTTTGGGGCATGTCAACCTCGGTATGTCAGCTGCTTTGATAGGTTCGGGAATGGCTTTTGAATATCGCCTGTTTTATGATGCGATGATGAGTAATACCTCGGTGGGTGGTTTTGATCGTGTACTGGAAATGAAACTTCTTTATAAAGGTGTGCACTTCCACTATCTGCCTGATACTTACGTAAGGGATGAAAAGATACAAAAGACACAGCACTTTTATCAGCAGCGCCGCCGTTGGTTATCTGCTCAGTATTACAGTTTCTTTGAGTTTGCCAATCATTTATTGCCCGCTATTCGTGATGGTAAGTGGGACTTTTGTGATAAGCTTTACCAACAAATCTCCTTCTCCAGGGTGTTGTTGCTGGGGTTTGTATTTGTAATGTCAGTCTGTACATCTATTGGGCTTCCGGTTTGGTGTTTCAAGTGGTGGATTCTGTTTGGGACTTTATTATTTGCTTTGGTAGTAGCCATTCCACGTTGCTATTGGACACGACGTATGTTTAAGGTCGCTTTATTGATCCCATGTTCGTTTTTTCTTATGGTTGTCAACTTATTCCGTCTCAAAGAAGCAAATAAGCGGTTTATACATACTGTACATGGAGTAGGGAAGTAGGCAGTGTGTATACGGAATGTTGAAAATCTTGTACTGTTTTTTGTATATTTTATCCCTTCTGTGTTGTTTTTTTATATCTTTGCAGAATAAGACAGATTAATAGTATTGCAAGGATAAACTGTATCAAAAATAACTGTAGTCTTGGGACATGTATTGATAATAATAGATTGGTTTCTGTACATCCTTTTTACGATAAACGTATTGTACTTACTGGTGCATAGTCTGGCATCATGTAAATTTTCATTGCCCAAAACTGATAAAGCTACGAAGCATAAGCGTTTCGCCATCCTCATTCCCGCTTATAAAGAAGATGCTGTGATACACGAGTGTGTACATTCCTGCCTGCAACAGGATTACCCGGTCGACCATTTCGAGACGATAGTTATATCAGACCGTATGCAGCCTGAAACAAATGCTTCTCTGGCCGCTCTTCCTATCCGTTTGGTAGAGGTGCACTTCGAGAAAAGCACCAAATCTAAGTCTCTGAATGTTGGTATGGCTGCCATAGGTGATGATTTTGACATTGCATTGGTTCTTGATGCAGACAATGTTATTCCCAGTGATTATTTGAGCGACATTAATGATTTGTTTGCTAACCCTGATGTAGAAGCAGTACAGACGCATCGTATAGCTAAGAATATGAATAATGACATGGCGTTGCTCGATGCCGTCAGTGAGGAGATTAACAATACAATATTTCGTTTGGGACATGCCAAGCTCGGTTTGTCCGCTGCACTTATCGGTTCCGGTATGGCATTCCGTTACGATCTTTTTCGCGATACGATGTTGAATATTAAGGCAGTGGGAGGTTTTGATCGTGAGTTGGAATTGACTTTGCTTTATCAAGGCAAGCGTTTTTACTACCTGCCGGACACTTTCGTATTTGATGAAAAAATCCAGAATACGAAGGACTTCTCCCGTCAGCGCCGTCGTTGGCTTTCAGCACAGTGGCATTATTGCAGGACATTTGTAAAATACTTGGGAAAAGCGCTTGCCGCCCACAACTGGGATTTTTGCGATAAGATGTTTCAACAAGTTTCAATACCGCGTCTGCTCCTGTTGGGCTTTACGTTTTTTCTTGCTGTGCTCTGCACATGCTATTACTGGATGTGGGGGCTGAAGTGGTGGGTGCTTTTTGCCTTACTTGTCGCGGCTTTGCTGATAGCTGTCCCGAAGCGCTTCTATACCAGGCGCCTTGCCGTAGCGTTGTTGTCCCTGCCATATACGTTCTTGCTGATGGCAGCCAATATCTTCAAACTACGAGGAGCTAATAAGAATTTCATACACACAAGACATGGTGTCGGATAATGACACTTTATGCGGGAAATAACATCTCATATTGAGAAATATATACAATAATAGAAACATATACTAAAAACATACAAATGATATATGGCAAACTAAGTCTCAAAGATTGGCGTACGGCTCGTGTAGAGGGGGAGACTCCTGAGTCTTCTTTTGAGAGTTATAATTTTCGCCTTTTCTTTTTCGGCACTTTATATAACCGGGACCAGCTTCAGAGCTCTCCTGCCGATAGTAATGCAAAACTTGTCGCGGATGCCTATCTGGCGGATTCGAACTATGGATTTTCCCGTTTGGACGGTTCGTTTACGATAGTCTATTATTCCAAGGAGGAATGCGGTATTGTGCGCGATCATCATGGTACGCATTATTCTATTTACTGCACTCCGGAAGGAGATTTCGCAAGTTCTTGGACCTATCTTGAGAAGCAATCGGGAAAGCCTTTCAGCTACGATCCCGGTGCATTGGGCATTTTCCTCCGGCGCGGACTTTTGCCACAGGGATTTGGTTCTATGGCCGACGCCTCACTTTTGGGTGGAGGAGAGCAGTTTCACATGTTTACGGAAAACGGATTTATAACATTTATAACATCCGAATTGCCGGAGGAAGTGCGCTCGCTCTCTTGGAATATGTTGAAAGAAAAATCTCCGGAATTTAAGGAGATGCTGGAGGAAGGATCTTTCTCTTTGAAGCGCGACCACATTTTCAGACGCGATCCTCAGATTGTGACCGACATAACTCCCGATGTCGAGAGCTATTCCCGTCGTTACGGCGAGTTGCACCGTCAGGCCATCCGCCGGCGAATTGGTGACAGTCATAGGGTAGGTGTTCTATTGAGTGGCGGCTACGATTCGGGAGCCAACCTTGCTGCGCTTCGCAGCATTTACGATGGTCCCGTAGACTCCTATTCCGTTGGATTCAAGGGTGATGCGTGGACCGAGCTTCCCATGGCGCGACTGATGTCTGAAACTTTCGGAACCTGCCACCACGAGTATGAGATAGACGGTACGGAGATAGCTTCGCTGCCCGATATTGTACGTTTTCTGGGAGAGCCTTTCGTTGAAGGCGGACTTATGGTAAACTATTGCGCCATGCGTATGATAGGCGATGACAAGCCCGATGTAATCTTGGGCGGTGACGGCAGCGACCAGTATTTCGGCACGTCCGGTCGTGAAGTTGCCCTGCATTATCTGGCGGCGCGTACGGGTACTCGTCCGTTGATGCGTGGTGTACATAAGTTGTTAAGTTGTAAGACTTTCGATACAGGCGGTAAACTTTCGCGCATCAATTTCCATTTAGGCAGGATACTTCATATTCTGGAGGGCGAACAGTTCGGTTTCTCCGACTCTTCGTTGCGTGAGATTATGCTTCATCCGGAGTGGATTGCATCCTCTATGAAGACTTTTCCGGCAGATACCCGCAGCTTTGAACATCTTTATACGCAGCATGCGTTGTTGTCCGATCTGGAGACTTCTATCAATTACGTTATCCTCTACAAAGCCTCGCGTATGGCGCAGATGTTCGGCAACAACCTTGCTTTTCCTTTTATGGATTTGGATCTGTACAATTTCCTGCAGGAGTTGCCGGTTGGTTTGAAGTGCAAGGGAGACAGTGTGCCGGATATAGCGCGCGGCCGTTTTGAGTCTAAATATCTTTTGAAGTATCATTACAAATCTCTGCTTCCTGCAGCCATCACCTCCAAGAGGAAACAGGGTGGATTTGCACCTATGCCTCTTTTCTTCCAAGATCCTTTGCAGCGTGCACATCTCAAGGATTTCATTCTTTCTGCCGACATTTACGAGGATTTCCTCAATCGTGACGGTGTGGAACGGTTCCTGAATGAGTACGACCGCGAGGCATCCCGGAAAGGCGGGTGGTTCTGGTACAAGCAGAACAAGGCTTTGCAGTATTTCAACTTGTTGACGCTTGTCACTTGGTGGGAGGAATTTATAGAAAGGAAAGAAGTGAAGTACTGGTGATTGCATAAAGTAGGTTTTGTTGAAAAAAAGAATATGTAAAAATGTCGATAAAGGAGCAAGCTGCTAAAAGTGTGTTTTGGAGTGCAGCGGAGCGTTTTTCCGTACAAGGCATCCAGTTTGTGCTGACTCTCGTCATCGCCCGTATCCTGTCGCCGGACGCATACGGGTTGGTGGCAATGCTAGGCATTTTCATGGCTCTTTCTCAGGTGCTGGTCGACAGTGGATTTGCCAATGCTCTTATTCAAAAGAAAGACCGTACGGAAACCGATTACAGTACTGCTTTCTATTTCAATGCCGCAGGTTCGTTGCTGATTTACCTGTGTTTGTTTGTCTGTGCACCTTTGATAGCTCGTTTTTTTGCTGAACCGCAGCTTACTGTTATTGCTCGCGTGATAGGCCTGACTCTGGTCATAAACTCTTTGGGCATTGTGCAGCAGGCGCGGCTGACGGTGGACTTGGACTTCAAGCGTCTGGCGCGGGCTTCGCTGGGAGCGGTGGCTATTAGCGGGGCTGTCGGCATCTGGTTGGCCTATCATGGGTTCGGTGTATGGACTTTGGTGTGGCAAAGCCTTCTGAACAGTCTTCTTCGTGTCGTTTTCTTATGGATATTTTCTCGTTGGATGCCTCGTTGGATTTTCTCATGGCAGTCGTTTCGTGTACTTTTCTCTTTCGGTTCCAAACTGATGCTGGCCAACCTGCTGCACACTTTTTATGTCAACTGCTATTCCCTGATTATAGGAAAGTGCTTTTCGGCTTCCCAACTGGGGTTCTTCAACCGTTCCTACACATTGGCGCAGTTTCCTTCCACCAACTTCACGAATATTGTTGTTCGTGCGGTCTATCCCATTCAGTGCCGTTATCAAGATGATATGCCCCGGTTGCGCAGCATGTTCCTGAAATATATGCGCATGTCGTGTTACCTGATTTTTCCTGTTATGGTGGCAGTGGCAGCATTGGCAGAGCCGCTGGTGGAAGTTGTCTTGACGGACAAATGGCTTCCGGCGGTTCCTTACCTGCAGATTCTTTGCATAGCCTTTATGTGGGATCCGGTGATGAAAATCAATCATAGCGTCTTGAACGTGAAAGGGCGTACCGACTATTTCCTGTATGCCGAAATATGGAAGAAGCTCATTGCATTCGCCATATTGTTTGCCACGATCCCTTTGGGGGTATCGGCTATGTGCTGGGGGCTGGTGCTGTATTCCTTTGCCGACATGGGAGTGATTATCTGCTATTCCCGCAAGCTGATGAAGGCCGGTTACCTGCGTCAGCTTTGCGAATTGTTGCCGGTGCTGTTGCTGAATGGCGCAATGGGGATGTGCCTGTACCTGATTACGCTTTTGCCATTGTCCGCATGGGGACAGCTTCTTTTAGGTGTGCCGTCGGGACTGATAATTTATGTTGTGGGGTCCTGCGTGTTCCATATGTCTGAATGGCAGATGCTGCTTTCGGTTCTGAATAAGTCGGGAGGACGCTCTTCTCTATCTTCTGAGTAGTGCATCCTCCTGTTCTCATTCTTACCACTTTTCTTTTCCCACATCGAAGCATGGACATTGTTTGGTCCATTATTTTAAAAAATCCTACAAAGGTAACATCTTTTGCCGGTAATGGAAGAATATTTCAGGGTGGAGAGCAATCTTGTGGCTCTTATTTT
>PPYF01029906.1_pt1 | contig 13221 bp, 12 predicted proteins | sample 1559871 | NCBI WGS metagenome assembly PPYF01 (sample SAMN08240021, study PRJNA423297) | Human gut metagenome, whole genome shotgun sequencing project. | reverse complement strand
CCCCTATATATGTGGAATATGACAGTGTGGAATAATAGGTAAAACTCAGTTTTTTAGGGCGTCGGTATAAAAATCCCATGTTTTTTGCGTAAATTTGCAAAAGAAATAAGAATTATACAAACATGCCACAAGTATCTCAAAGAGGCAATCAGATGCCTGCATCACCAATACGTCGCCTTGTGCGTTATGCCAACGATGCAGTGAACAGAGGTCTGAAAGTTTACCGCCTCAATATAGGGCAGCCTGATGTGCCCACTCCTCCCGCAGCACTTGAAGTATTGAAGCATATCGACAGGAAGGTATTGGAATATAGTCCTTCGGAAGGTTTGCTGTCGTTGCGTAAAAAACTCCGTGAGTATTACAAAAGATTCAACATCATAGTTGATGCCGACGATATTATAGTCACAACCGGTGGCTCTGAAGCCGTGCTTTTTGCATTCATGGCTTGTCTCGACCCCGGTGATGAAATAATAGTGCCCGAACCTGCTTACGCCAATTATATGGCTTTTGCCATATCGGCCGGCGCAAAGATTGTTACAGTTCCTTCGTCAATTGAGTCGGGATTTGAACTTCCGCCGGTTGAGGAATTTGAACGTTTAATAACTCCTCGTACCAAAGGAATACTTATATGTAATCCAAACAATCCCACCGGCTACCTCTATACAATGAAGGAAATGCTTCAGATTAGGGATTTGGTTAAGAAGCACGACCTGTTTCTTTTCTCCGATGAGGTATATCGTGAATTCTGCTACACAGGCGCACCATATATATCGGCTTTCCACTTGCCCGGTATTGAAGAACAAGTGGTGCTGATTGATTCCGTATCAAAACGTTATAATGAGTGCGGCATAAGAATCGGCGCACTTATAACCAAGAATAAAGAGCTGAGGGCTAATGTAATGAAATTCTGTCAGGCCAGACTCTCGCCCCCATTGCTGGGGCAGATAGTAGCCGAGGCTTCGATAGATACGCCCCCCGAATACATGCTTGAGACATATAATGAATATGTTGAAAGACGTAAATTTCTCGTTGACCGTATCAACCGTATTCCTGGATGTTATACGCCTATACCTATGGGAGCGTTCTATACTGTGGTTAGACTGCCGGTTGACGATGCAGAAAAATTCTGTATCTGGTGTCTCACAGAGTTCCAATATGAGAACCAAACCATATTCATGGCACCTGCTTCAGGATTTTATGCAACTGAAGGCATGGGACTCGATGAGGTGCGTATGGCTTACGTACTTAATCGAGAAGAGCTTGCCCACGCTATGGATGTACTTGAAAAGGCGCTTGATGCTTATCCCGGCAGAAAAAGGTAATAAAGATGATAAAAAGATACTTGACTGTTTCGTTGTTGTGCGTTCTGTGCACATTATGTGCCTTGGCGGACGACAACAAGCCACAGGCTTTTGACTATAGGCCTGAATTCGGAGGCGTAATCAGAACACGGTGGGAAATGACCACAAGCGACGGCAATTCGGGCGAAAACCGTTTTGCCGTACGTAATGCCCGTGTGTGGCTGAAAGGCAAGATAATGCCTCAGCTGCAGTATTATCTGCGAGCTGACCTCTGCGACATGGGCAAGATGAAATTCCTCGACGGCTGGGCGCGGTTCAGCCTGCCTGAGAATCTTGCTATACAGGCCGGACAGTTTCGCATGCCTTTTGGTGTGGACGCTTTCAAAGGCCCGGGCACCTATATCTTTGCCAACCGTTCGTTCATCGGACGTGACGATGCCAACAACCGCAAGGTGGGCCTCCAAGCTATGTACGAGCCTAAGTCATTTCCATTGAAGCTCCATGCCGGAGTATTTTCCAATAATTCCATAACCGACCATAATCCGTGGTCAAAGGAAATGGCTTTTGCGAGCAAGGCTACTTATGAGGTCGGTCCACTTACATTTGCGACGGGGTTTCAGACCTTGTGTCCTGATTCGACGCGTATGAATATGGCCGATGCGGCAGTGACATTTAAGTTAGGCCAGTTTACGGCAGAAGGCGAATATATGTACACACATTATAACGGAGATGCTTTTGACGATGCTCATTCATTTAATGTATGGGCTGATTATGGCTTTTTGCTGAAAAGAGGGATTTTTAACCGGCTGAGTATGCAGGGACGTTTTGAATCGGTATCGGCACGTTCCAACGGTATCAATAATGCGGAAGGTCTGCTTGTGCAGACTTTCCCCGACCGCAAGCGACTGACCGTGGGCGCGACTCTTGCCTACGTGCGTAAGCCGGTGAAATGTGAGCTGATGCTCGACTACGAAAAATATTTTTATTCTGACAGCTACACTCCGTCAATAGACCGCGACGACAAGATTGTGGCAGAATTGGTGATAGTATTCTGATGAAATTCATATCTTGGAATGTAAATGGCCTGAGAGCCATTGTAGGCAAAGGATTTGCCGATATATTCAGCAGCTTCGAAGCAGACTTCTTCTGTATGCAGGAGACTAAACTGCAGGAAGGTCAACTTGACCTGAATTTTGACGGTTACGAATCGTTTTATGATTATGCCGTGCGCAAAGGATATTCCGGTACAGTGACATTTACACGTCATAAGCCATTGGAGTACACTCGCGGTATAGGCAAGGAGCAACATGATACTGAAGGCCGCGTGGTCACTCTCGACATGGGAGACTTTTATCTTGTTAATGTCTACACCCCGAATTCACAGAATGAATTGGCGCGACTCGATTATCGAATGGAATGGGAAAAGGAATTTGCCGATTATGTCAGCAACCTGGATAAGAAAAAGCCGGTGATTATATGCGGCGACCTTAATGTGGCTCATGAAGAGATAGACCTTGCAAACCCCAAGACAAACCGCAGGAACGCCGGCTTTACCGACGAGGAACGCTCGGCAATGACCGCGCTGCTTGCAAGAGGGTTCATAGATACATTCCGGCATCTGCACCCCGATGAGGAGAAGGCTTATTCATGGTGGAGCTATAGGGGTGGAGCAAGAGCCCGCAACGTAGGTTGGCGTATTGACTATTTTCTTATTTCGGAACGTCTTGCCCCGAAATTGCTCAACGCTTCCATACATGCCGACGTAACCGGTTCTGACCACTGTCCGGTGTCAATCGAACTTGATTTATGATAAAGGCTCTGTTTTTTGACATAGACGGAACCTTGGTGAGCTTTAAGACTCACGAGATACCGCATTCCACCGTTCTTGCGCTCGAAGCAGCACGTCAGAAAGGTGTAAGGATATTTATTTCTACCGGCCGTCCACCTTTGTTCATCAATAATTTGGGCGCAATAGAACATCTTGTTGACGGTTATATCACCACCAACGGAGCGTATTGCTATGCAGGTGATTCAATCATTTCGATAAGCCCTATTGATATGGCTGATGTGAAATCTGTTCTTGACACATGTAGTGAGCTTGACAAGGCATGCATAGTGGTGGGCAGGGAAAGATTGACCATGTTCAATTACAAACGCTATGATGCGGAATTTTTCAAGAGACTGCTTAATGCACCTGACTTTGGCGAAGGCGATGACATTGAAGAAGTTCTCAAAACTCCGATATTGCAGCTCACGCCCATTGTAGAGACGTCTGAAGAACAGATTATGGTAGAGCGTTTGCACAAGGTTGAGCCAAGCCGTTGGTGTCCATATTTCTTCGACATTACGGGCGCCGGAGTAAACAAGGCCAAAGGTATGCGTGAGATTGCTGAAAGGTTCGGTTTCTCGCTCGATGATTCGATGGCTTTCGGTGATGGCGGCAATGACATAACTATGCTTCAAGCCGCCGGCGTCGGGGTAGCCATGGGGAATGCAAATAAACCGGTAAAAGAAATCGCCGACTATGTTACAACATCAGTCGACGATAACGGTATCAGCGATGCCCTGAGGCATTATGGTGTCATATAATCAGTGACATAAGCGCGGCCAACGGGGCTACGGCCAATATAGAGTCGATACGGTCGAGAATGCCTCCGTGACCCGGAATGAGATTGCCTGAGTCCTTGACACTCAGGTTTCTTTTTATAAGCGACTCGAATAAGTCACCATAAGTACCAACCACGCTGATTGCTGCGGCGTATCCGGCCCATATAGCTATCTGAGCGGTGTCTGTGTGCCCGAGAACGAATGCACTTACAACGCCTGCAGCTATGCAGAGGAGGAATCCGCCCCAGAAACCTTCCCAGGTCTTTTTAGGCGAAAGACGTTCGCACATCTTGTGGCGTCCCATAGTGATGCCCGAGAGGTAGGCCCCGGTGTCATTTACCCAAATAAGTATGAAACTTATAAGCACGACTGCCGCTCCGTGCTGCGAGTCGGCGATATATGCAAGATACAAAAGGCTCAGTGGCCATGCAAGATAGCACACTGTCAACAAAGAAAATAGCATCGATTTTGCCGGATTGGCACCTTTGTCGGAGACTGCTATTATGATGCGGATCGGCAAGTACAGGATACATACTCCTACAATCCACAGTCCCATATCATTATGCACGGCATCAGCGACAAAGATAGCTGTGATAAAAGCGAGAGCCATGATTATGTCATAGATTCTCGTTGTTTTGCCAATAGGCGACCTTTTGATGAGCAGATTTTGCAGCTCATTCATGGATAAAAGAATAAACAATGCCATGAGTCCGAAGAACCACGCATTGCCTCCAAGTATACATCCAATTATAAGAGCGACATAAACTGCGCCTGAAAGCGCGCGAGTCGCCATATTTTTCATTTTTGAGTTTTCCACGGTAAATAATAATTATTAAACAAGCTCTAAAATTTATTCAGACCATTCTGTGACCGCTTGCCGACGCCTTGATTTCGTCGTTTATAGCTGCACGCTCTTCAACGTGGGCCTTGGAGCTGCTGTTGTCATCAATCTTCATTCTTACTTTCATTTGGTCGAATCCCTTGCCATACACTCCGTTTACATTGGCTTGAGTAATAAATGCCTCAGGGTCGATGCTCTTGATTATACGGAAAATGTGTACAGATTCTATTTTTCTGGCCATGACAAGCAGAATCTTTACATCGTGCTTTGAATACCATCCCATACCGTTGAGGACGGTGCAACCGCGGCGGGCCTCATTGTTTATGGCTGTGGCTATTTCCTGCCAACGCTGTGAGAAGATTGTGAACTGTACAGCCTGACGGTTTGTGTTGATAAGAAGGTCGGCCATGTATGAACTCATGAACAGCACGATGAAACCATAAATTACTGTGTCGACCTTATGGAATATAAGATATGATGAAGAGATGATACACATATCCACATACAGCATCATTCGTCCGATGGTCACATTGGTATATTTTGCAACCATAGCCGCAACAATATCCGTACCGCCGGTGGAGCCGCCGTGAGTGAAAGCCATACCAATGCCGACGCCGGCCATAATACCGCCTATTACGCAACTCAAGAATGGGTCGAGAGTGAAAATATCGCCGCATAATGGAATGGCTATACCCATCATTATGGAAATCATCGTCGCACCGAAAATAGTTCCGATTACGAATTGCTTGCCCACAATCTTGTATGCTATGGCAAGCAAGGTCAGGTTAAGGGCATAGTTGCCTATGGCGATTGGCAGCCCTGTGGTGAAGTAGAGAATGGTACTCAGACCGGCTACACCACCTATAACCACATCATGGGGAAGAATGAACGAGGCAAAGCCAAAAGCATAAATAGCAGTGCCAAGCGTTATGAAAAAGTAGTCTTTTAGAGTATGCCAAATTTTTTTTCCGTTAACCTTTGTCATCATGGTCAAGTTCAGGAGTATGAATTATTGTGCAAATTTAATCAGTTTTTTGCAAAGTCCATACTCCTTGACCAACAAATTTCAATAATCAACGTTAGTAACAAGCGAATTTTTATCGGCCACGGTTAAGATTCAAGCCTCCCGAGCCTCGATTTTCAGTCGGAGCTGACGTAGGGCGTCCCATATTTCCCGGCCGTTGTACTCCGTTTGGCCCGAGTGTTACTGTCGGGCGTGAAGGCGTGGGATTCGAAGGAATGGTTTGAGGGGGCCTGTTCATTGGCGGTCTGTACGAAGGCCATTGGTCTATTACCGGCCCCGGACCATAACCTGGACCATAAATAGGCAGTGGAGTGGGGGCATTGTACCAAGGACCGTCCCAACCTATGCCGGATATTCCGCCACCGCCATACCAATAGGGATAAGCTCCGCCGCTGTCAACGTCAACTCCAAATCCGAGGTCGGCACACGATGTGAGCCATATGCTCATGGTTCCTGCCAGTATCAATGATATTGTAATCTTGAGTGATTTCATAATTAAAGGTTTTACTCGTAGTATATTATAATAACAAGCAAAACCTTTAATAAGACGACTTTGAATAACTTTTGTTATAATTTTTCCTGTTTGAGTCTTTCCGTATAGTCGTTGATGCGGGCAAGTTGCTTGGGAATATTAATTGACTGTGGACAAGCGCTGACGCATGTTCCACAACTTATACAGCGGTCGGCCTGACGCAGTTTTTCCACTGCGCGGTCGTAGCCGATGAGATAAGCCTTGCGCGCTTCAACATAGTTGGGGTCGCGTTTATCCAGAGGCAGGTTATCTTCATTGACACATTTATTATAATGGGCGAAGATGGCCGGGATATTGATACCATAAGGGCAGGGCATACAGTAAGAGCAAGCAGTGCATGGCACTGTATCAGCCTCGGCTATGGTTTTGCCACAACGCAGTATGAAATCAGTTTCTTCTTCGGTCAACGGCTCCAGTTCGGAATAGGTTGCTACATTGTCCTGAAGATGCTCCATATATGTCATGCCGCTCAGCACTGTGAGTACTCCCGGCTGAGCCGCAAATCGGAATGCCCACGATGCCGGAGAGCTGTCGGGACGACGCTCTTTCATCTTGTTATGTACGTTTTGCGGCACGTTGGCAAGACGACCTCCAAGCAGAGGTTCCATAATAACTACAGCAATGTTGCGCTTGGCCAGTTCGTCATAGAGCCACTGGGCTGTGATGCCGTTGCTCTCGGCAGGGTGTTCCCAGTTGACATAATTCATCTGAATCTGTACGAAATCCCAGTGAACCTCGCCGTCGTCGTGCATTTTCAGAAGTTCGTTGAAGGTAGCTATGTCGCCGTGGTACGAGAAGCCGAGGTTGCGTATGGTGCCATTGGCACGTTGTTCCTTGAGATAGTCGAGTATGCCGTTGTCGATATATCGCGCGTGCATGGTTTCAAGACCGCCGCCTCCCACGCTGTGGAGCAGATAATAGTCGATATAGTCGGTTTTGAAATATTTGAGCGAACGCTTGAACATCTCAATGGAACGTTCCTTAGGATAATTGTCAGGAGCAAAATTGGATAGCTTGGTAGCTACGAAATAACTGTCGCGGGGGGTACGCTCACGGAGTCGCCTGTGGAAGAGTTGACACGCATTGTCATCTTGCCGGGATTTTTCTTTTCGGCGGTTGCTGTTTTCTTATCGTCCTTTTCGCGGGTGGCGCATCCTGTTATTGCTACGGCGCCGGCTGCAAGAGCTGCAGTACGCAGGAAGTGTCTGCGGGTGATATTATTATGTTCGTTATTCATTTCAATCAGATTGTGTGGTGACGTTCAATGCCTTCTACGTGGATTGCGGCATGTTCGGATTTGTTGCTTGCCACGGTTCCGACGGGGCAATGATACTCGCATGAGCCGCAACCTATGCAGCGGCTTTCGTTGACTGTAGGCAGAAGCTTCCCCGAGCCTTTTTCAACCTCAATCATTTCAATGGCTCCGGCAGGGCATACTTCGGCGCAATGGCCGCATTTTTGGCCGTATGCACCTGATATGCAACTGGCGGCATCGATTACAGCAGTTCCTATTTTTGTAGAGCTTTTTGTAGGAACATCAATCGGCAATATGGCTCCGGCGGGGCAGAGGTCAGAGCACGTGGTGCATTCCGGACGGCAATAGCCTTTGGAAAAATCCATCACGGGGTGCATGAAGTTTGAAAGGTCGGTAGAGGGTGAAAGCACTTCGTTGGGACAATTGCTTATGCAAAGCTGACAGGCGGTGCAGTGGCTTGCGAGCCACTTGTTGCCTTTGGCGCCTGGAGGAACGAGCTTCACTTTGCGTACAGCCTTTTTCTTATCCTTGAGCGGAGCAAGACCGCCGTCACCATGACCCAGAGCCGATGTGGCGAGAGAGCCTGCTACAATAGAGCCGCCTACGAGAAAGGCGCGTCGCGATTTGTCGGTAGCGTCGGATTTTTCGACAGAATTTGTGTTTTCCGGATGAATATAGCTTATTGCTCCTTCAGAGCAATTGTTGATGCAATCCATACAAGCCACGCACCGCGTATAATCAATTCTGTGGTTTTTAGTGTCAATGCACGAAGCTTTGCAGCGACGGCCACATTTGCCGCAGGATATACATTTGTCGTTGTCTATTACGGGTTTGAGCCATGAATATTTAGAAATCCAGCCCAACAGCGTGCCAACGGGACAAATCTGATTGCAATATCCTCGTCCGCTTTTCCATGCATATACGGTCACGACAAGGAATGTTGCCGAAGCAATTATGGCAAGCAAAAACGAGAATGGCAGTTGGGGAACATAATGGAAAGCATAGCTGCCATGCTCTGCCGCAACTGTGGCAAGTTCGTTGTTTACAACCGTAGCGACGGGGCGTCCAAAGAATACAGCCATTCGACCGAAAGCGGAGTATGGCTCAAGCAATGATGCGACTACCGAACAGATATTAGCCACAAGCCCAAGAACAAGCGCAAGAGCGAAGATACCGAAAATCACTGAACGCAACGCTTTGCGGTTGGGCGAGAAACGGAATTTACCTATTTTGCGGGTCTTTTTACTTGCAAACCACAGGCTGATGCGATTCACAATATCCTGATATATGCCTAACGGACATATAACCGAACAATAGACTCTGCCTAATAGCAGGGTAATTATTATCAGTGCGGCCACTACTAATAGGTTCAGGCCCAATATGGCCGGAATCAATTGTATCTTTGCCATCCACGGCCAGTGATGAATGGCAAAACCAGTAACATCAATAAAAAGTGCGGTAACTGCAAGAATGCTGATTACGGCAAGAATTACACGAATTTTCTTAAGCATTTAACTTATGTGATGATGATTGTGAGGATATTTTCAACTAAATAAAGAAATGAGAGTGTCTTTATTCAGCTTGGTAAAATCAATATCGGGCACCGCAGGCATATCTGCCGCTTTGTCTTTAAACTCTACGAACCCCGATTCAAGCATTATTTCACGCAGATTCATAAATCCGGAGAATCTTTCGCCGAAAGCCTTTTCAAATGAAACGGTCGTGTCATTGTCGGGCAAACGGTTATTGGTCGTGTTTACAGAGGTGAAATAAACCTTGCGGTCGTTAACTATGCCTACAACTTGCTCGCGCTTGTCGCTCTTGATGTCTTCCTGAAACTGAATGCTGTCGGGATTGACCATATAGTTCAAATCGAGTTTTGTTATGTTGTCCGTGCCGAAAAAGAGACGGTATTTTGAACCTTGTTCACCATTGAACCGTGAAACACGGATTGTGCAGTCGGGCCAGTCTTTTTTTCCGTAAAACACTTCTGTAGCTTCGGGGTCGGCGTCAGTCATGTCGCCGGAGAACATAACTTCGTCGGTTTTATGCAAATCGGCCCAGCCGAGACGGCCACCGTTGACATCAACCATCCACAGGTCAAAGTCGCGTGTACCCCATTCGTTGCGCCAGTATATGCCTATGTAGTTGTTTGTCAGTAGGGTATAGTATGAACCGAAAGGCACATTGCCTACAAATTGTTTTTCTGAAACTGGAGCAGCAAGTTGCAGGTGGTCAGGAAATCTAACCGAAAGGCTTCTTCCGTTATTGTCCTTGGATTTTGCGGCTAAGAGCGAAACAATGCGATTATTTATCAAATTTTTGATTGATTCAAGACGTCCGGTGTCGGTATATGTCGGCGCTGAAAATCTGAGAAAAGATTTCCCATTACGTATAATATAGACTGCATAATCATGCTTCTGCATGCGGCTTTCCAGATAGTTGAACAGTCGCACGAGTTTGAAGAGATTGCTCTCGCCGCCAATAGCATTCCCTATATCTTCTTGGGTGTGTTCAGGGCTAAGAATTGACTCAAGTACTCCCGGTTGGAAAGGCTTGTGATACTTTACGGCAAGACGTCTAAGCTCGTTTATGGTTTTAACAGCTTGGGGATTGTTGCATTTCCTGGCATTCTTTTTCAAGGCTAAGAACAGAGGTTTGTAGCGATAGAAGAGCGATGCCAACCCGCGCTTCTGTGGAGCGGAGAGTGTTGCAAGAGTATTGGCAACCGTGTTATTGGCAGACTCGGAAATTTTGCGGAATACATCCTGATTTTTTATTAGAAGCGCATTGCCCGTTGCTATATAAATTATATAGCGGAACAGTTTATGAGCGTTTTCAGGTATTTTGCCATAGAGAGTGCACAGCATGACCAAAGCTTCGCGATTTGATACTTCATCAATATCAATCTCCCATCCGTAATCTTTATGATAGACGGATAATTGTTCCACCAACGGTTTTAATGTATCTTCAGCCAATGAAACTCCGCTTTTGAGCATGGCTGCTATACGGTCGAAAAGCTCTTGCTCCGTGCATGGCATGATGAGAGTGAAATTTGAAAATTGCATCTCTTCAGGCACATCGTTCATTGTGAATGTCTCTCCCTGATAGTCTGTGCCGTATGTACTCATATAGTGTAGAATCTGAAGAATATGCATTTCAAATTCCGATAATTTGTCAACCGTAGCCCAATTCTTGTAAAATGTAGAGTTTAAATTGGCTTTCTGCGTCTTTAGAAACTCTATGACATCGGAAGTGCAAGCTTTGGGATGCACGATATAGCCACACTTCATAGCATACTTGTTGACCTCGACGGGATTCAGTAGATTCTCGCCGGGTTTTACTGCAACAAGTTTAAAGAATTTTATAAGAGCCGGTATCATAGAGTTAACAAAGTGCTAATTGAGAATGAAAAGGCCGGCGGGAAGTAAAAGCATGTCCTTTAACATTGAAATAGGAACTTCCTATGCCGGCCTATATGTTTCTGTATGCAAAAGTAACAAAAATGCTTGAGAATTGATGCAGAATTAAATATTTTTATTACTTATAATCCGGTTCAATGGCGTGTTTCTGTGCTTCGAAAACTGGTTGTTCTATTTCATTGCCGTTATCATCCTTAAAAATGATTTTTCCGCTACCTCCGTTTTGAGCCTTGAATATCGCTTCTTGGTTATTCTGGAAGTATTCATGCTCTGCCAAAGCCTTGCGTCGGTCGGTTTTCCTGTATTTGTCCGGCGAATACATTGGCGTTATAATTCTGTTGCTTTTGTTTAGACCGGTAGCTGTAAATGAAAATCCGCCGTTGGCATCAGCTTTAAGAATCAGACCGGGGAGTCCGTGCAATTTCCATGGGCCGTATCCGAGAGGAATGTCTGTGGTAAACCATGCTTTCCAATGGCGTCCGTGGTAATCGGATTCTGCCAGAAGGCATTCAAATCCTTGGATTTCACATATTGTATCCGGTACCAAAGTCCATTGCATTTCGCTTGACGGCTCTGTGTAGAGTCCAAGGTCTTCGCCCCATTTGTCAAAAACAGATATGGATTCTTCTGTATTGTTATTGAAAACATACGTATAGATATTCTTAACCGGTCCTTTAGTAAGGTCCCAGTATACATATCCGTCGGGGTGCTGAGTGAGACAACTGGCCTTGATTATCTCATCAAGTTTTGTCTTGCCTTCGGGTGTTGATGACAGTGAGTCAGTCCAAAGACTAATGTCATTGAAATATTTCGACTCCACCGCATTAGCTAACAGCGTCATCTTATTTACGTGTTCTCCGCCATACTGTGAAGGGTATTTATATTCGTAGCTTACCTCGATATCGGCGGTTTGTTGAGCGTTGGCGGCAAGCGTTGCGAGGCATAACAGTAGTAGGGTCGTTAACTTTTTCATATTATTTGTGGTAATCGGTTTCGATGAAATCGGCTACTGAAGCCGGAGCAAAGAATTTTTTCATTTCATTTACATCGCTGGCTGAGATAGTGCCTAATTCTCCTCCAAACTGAGCATTGATTTTTCCGAGAGGGTTGTCCAAACTTTCGCGCATGGATTTCAAATATCTGATGCGTGTGGTTGATTCGTATTCATCAGCGAGATAAACAGGACGGATAGTTTTTGCAGACTGCTGTATGCCTGTGGCTACAAAGCTGTATTGTCCTTTATCTGCCTCGGCTTCCAGTATCAATCCCGGAAGACCATTAAGTTTCCATGGCCCATTCTGAATGGGTATATCGGGAGCAAACCATACAGTCCAACTTCTACCGTGATAATTGGTGATTGCCATTGTGCATTCGTAACCTAAAATGACTTTGATAGAATCTTTTATTTCCCAGTTTATCTGTTCAATAGGTTCTTCATATACATATTTTTCAAGTCCGTTGCTGTCGAAATGCTTTAGCTCGTTGGCATTGAAGAACTTTAAAACATAAATAGTTCCGTCAGGTTTCGGTATGTTTTCGAATTCTCCGGAGTTCATGGCTGCTCTCAACATTTCATTGAGTTTTGCTTTACCATCAGGAGTTGAGTTAAGGGAATCAATATATTCTGTGAAAGGTGAGTAAAATTTTGATTCAGTCGCATTGGCCAAAAGGATATATTGATTTTTTAAGTCTGTTTTTCCGTCTCTGAAATTCGGTTTATATACAGAATAGCTTACCTCGATGTCAGCTTTTTGTTGAGCATTTCCTGCAATGGCCGCCAGAGACAGCAGGAATAGGGTTGTTATCTTTTCCATTTTTAGTAATCAGTTTCCCAGGCTTTTTGCTGACGGTTGTACTTAGGTAGATTAGCCGGGCTTCCGTCGGCATTCATCTTTATACCTTGTGCAGACATGATACTTTCTAAATTGTTTATGTAATGCTCATGGTCTGAGAGTATTTTCTTGCGTTCACCTTTTTGATAGTCTTTTACGGAGTATACGGGAGGCACGTCGAGAGATGTCGCTCCGATTTCTGTGGCTTGAATGAGGAAGTCATCACCCCCGTATGCCTTTAATATTATCCCGGGCAGCCCGTGCAGTTTCCAAGGGCCGTCAGCGAGGGGTATATCAGGCGTAAACCAGGCTTTCCAACGTCTGCCATGGTAATTGCTTTCAGCCATGATGCATTCATAGCCGAGTATATTATTTACAGAATCTTCCTTTATTTCCCAGGTCATTTC
>PPYF01639343.1_pt1 | contig 13226 bp, 11 predicted proteins | sample 1559871 | NCBI WGS metagenome assembly PPYF01 (sample SAMN08240021, study PRJNA423297) | Human gut metagenome, whole genome shotgun sequencing project. | reverse complement strand
AACTTTTCCTCTTTCTTATCTCCCATCCCCATAAAAGACCTAAAAGTAGAACCAAACAAACTAAAATGAACGCTACCATATTTTAATAGGTTAAATTTCTACAAATGTACAAACATAAATTAAAAACAACGATTACATCCCATTTAAATTTTAATCAGCAAGAAATTTCAGTAAACTTGTTTGTGTTTCAGTATTTTGTTGTATCTTTGCGCCCGAAATTAGATAAACAATATAATGTCTAACGTAATTAACTGAGAATTTTAACAATTTTATTAATGGAAAATTTAAAAAACATCACTCCTGTTGAAGATTTCAACTGGGATGCTTATGAAAACGGCGAAGCTGTAACCAGCATGAGCCACGAAGATCTTGAAAAAGCTTATGACGGTACGCTGAACAAAGTAAACGACCGCGAGGTTGTAGACGGTACTGTTATTGCAATGAACAAACGCGAAGTAGTTGTCAATATCGGCTACAAATCAGACGGTATCATTCCTTTAAATGAATTCCGTTACAATCCAGATTTGAAAATAGGTGATACTGTAGAAGTATACATTGAAAATCAGGAAGACAAGAAAGGACAGTTAATTCTGTCACACAAAAAAGCACGTGCTACTCGTTCTTGGGACCGCGTAAACGCTGCTCTTGAAAATGAAGAAATTATTAAGGGTTACATCAAGTGCCGCACTAAGGGTGGTATGATTGTGGACGTATTCGGTATCGAAGCATTCTTGCCGGGTTCTCAAATTGATGTGAAACCTATCCGCGACTACGATGTATTTGTAGGTAAGACAATGGAATTCAAAGTGGTTAAAATCAACCAGGAATTCAAAAACGTTGTTGTTTCTCACAAAGCTCTTATCGAAGCTGAACTTGAACAGCAGAAGAAAGAAATCATCGGTAAACTTGAAAAAGGACAAGTACTGGAAGGTACTGTTAAAAATATCACATCATACGGTGTATTCATCGACCTTGGTGGCGTAGACGGTTTGATTCACATCACTGACCTGTCTTGGGGCCGTGTAAGCGATCCGAAAGAAGTTGTAGAACTCGACCAGAAGTTGAACGTTGTTATCCTTGACTTCGATGACGAAAAGAAACGTATCGCTCTTGGTTTGAAACAACTGACTCCGCACCCATGGGATGCTTTGGATGCTAACCTGCAGGTAGGTGACAAGGTGAAAGGTAAAGTAGTCGTTATGGCTGACTACGGTGCATTCATCGAAATCGCTCCGGGCGTAGAAGGTTTGATCCACGTATCTGAAATGTCTTGGTCACAGCACTTGCGTTCTGCTCAGGACTTCATGAAGGTAGGTGACGAAGTAGAAGCTGTTATCCTGACACTTGACCGTGACGAACGTAAGATGTCTTTGGGTATCAAACAGCTGAAACAAGATCCATGGGAAACTATCGAAGAAAAGTATCCTGTAGGTTCCAAGCACACTGCAAAAGTTCGTAACTTCACTAACTTCGGTGTATTCGTAGAAATCGAAGAAGGTGTAGACGGATTGATCCACATCTCTGACCTGTCTTGGACTAAGAAAGTAAAACATCCTTCTGAATTCACTCAGATCGGTGCAGATATCGAAGTTCAAGTATTGGAAATCGACAAAGAAAACCGTCGCTTGAGCCTTGGTCACAAACAGTTGGAAGAAAATCCTTGGGATGTATTCGAAACTGTATTTACTGTAGGTTCTGTACACGAAGGTACTATCATCGAAATGTTGGATAAGGGTGCTGTTGTAGCTCTTCCTTATGGTGTAGAAGGTTTTGCAACTCCGAAACACTTGGTAAAAGAAGATGGCTCTCAAGCCCAATTGGATGAAAAACTGTCATTCAAAGTAATTGAATTCAACAAGGATGCCAAGAGAATCATCCTGTCTCACAGCCGCATTTTCGAAGATGCTGCCAAGGCAGAAGAAAGAGCTGAAAAGAAAGCAGCTTCTAATGCAAAGAAAACAACTAAGAGAGAAGAAGCTCCTGCTATCCAAAATCAGGCAGCCTCTACCACTTTAGGCGATATCGATGCTTTGGCTGCTTTGAAAGAACAGTTGGAAAACAAAAAGAAGTAATCAGTTTACTTTAAGATAAGCCAAAAGGATGCATTTATTAAAATGCATCCTTTTTTTATGCCATTATTTCTTAAAAAGGAAAATATTCTATGGGATATCCGTAATAAAACCGTATCTTTATAGAGTAATAAAATTTCGAGTTAGTATTTCATAACGACTTCTCCCCCGTTTTCTTATTACCTCACTATTAATTCCATACACTTCCCCGTAGCAGGCCGAACTGTATATTACTAATTTAAAAAGAATCAAATGGCGAAACCTATTTCATTTACCAAACGAGATCTAGAAAAGAAAAAACAAGAAAAGCGTTTAGCAAAACAGCAAAAAAAAGAAGAAAGAAAAAGTAACGGCACATCTTCCTTTGAAGATATGATTGCCTATGTAGACGAGAACGGTATGATAACCGATACTCCTCCCACTCCTAATAATAAACCACAAGAAGTGGATATGTCCACCATTGAAGTTTCAACTCCTCGTAGAACTGAAGAACCGATAGAACTAGTACATGAAGGAAGAATAGAACACTTCAATGAATCCAAAGGATATGGATTTGTAAAAGATTTGAAGAATGCAGAGAAATACTTCTTTCATATTAGTGGACTGATAGATAATATCATAGAAAATAACAGAAGGAGCACAGATGCAATTACGCAAATCAAAACTGAAATTCACCCGGCTAAACCATATATTCATTTCACATTTGCACGGTGATCATTGTTTCGGACTAATGGGACTGATATCAACTTTCGGTATGCTGGGAAGGACAGCCACACTCTATATTCACTGTCACGCAGAATTAGAACGTCTTCTTACTCCACAACTCGACTTTTTTTGCAAAGGTATGAGTTACAAAGTCGTTTTCCAAACTTTTGATCCGGGCAAAGCTGAAATAATTTATGATGACCGTTCGCTAACCATAGAAACAATTCCCTTACGTCATCGGATACCAACATGCGGATTCCTCTTTTCAGAGAAACAGATCCCCGCCCATATTCGTCGCGACATGATTGACTTTTATGAAATCCCCGTATACGAACTCAACCGGATAAAGAATGGCGCCGATTACACATTACCGGACGGAAAAATAGTACCAAACAACAAATTGACTATCCCTTCTGCCCTTCCCCGCCGATATGCCTATTGTTCAGATACTATTTATTTGCCACATATCATAGAACAAATATACGGAGTGGACCTGTTATTTCATGAAGCCACCTTTGCACAAAGCGAACAAGCCCGTGCGAAAGAAACCTTTCACACAACTGCTTCGCAAGCTGGAGAAATCGCCCGTACCGCAAAAGTAAAACAACTTCTTATAGGACATTTTTCAGCCCGCTACGAAGATGAAAGCATATTGTTACAGGAAGCATCGGATATTTTTCCTAACACTCTACTTGCACGGGAAACATTAAAAATTTCAATAGAATCCATTAAACCATAACATAAACCGGATATCTAATTTAAAAATAGGAACATGAACACTTATAATGAGAAAGAAATAATAGCGTTATTACAGGACCCGGCACGACAAAAAGAAGCCTTCGAATGTATTGTCAACGAATACAGCGAACAGCTATATTGGCAGATACGCCGGATGGTACTTTCTCATGAAGATGCCAATGATCTGTTACAGAATACATTTATCAAAGCATGGACTAATCTAGAGTATTTTCGTGCCGAAGCCAAAATGTCGACCTGGCTTTACCGCATAGCTTTGAATGAATGCTTGACCTTTTTAAATAAACAACGTGCCACCAACCAATTATCCATAGACGACGCTGATGCAGATATGGTGAACAAACTGGAAAGTAATACATATTTTAATGGAGATGAAACTCAAATATTATTTCAAAAAGCATTACTGACGCTCCCTGAAAAGCAGCGTATAGTATTCAATTTAAAATACTTTCAAGAAATGAAATATGAAGACATGTCTGAAATATTAGGAACAAGTATAGGGGCACTGAAAGCCTCCTACCACCATGCAGTGAAAAAAATAGAGAACTTTTTAAAAGAATGCCTTTAAACCTTTTTAAAAGAAATGTATCTAACAAAGAAAGGAGAACCACTATGAAGGAAGAAGATGAACTATTAAAAAAATGCGGGACAAAAAATCCATTCATGGTACCCGAAGGTTATTTCGACAACTTCTCAAAAGAGTTGATGAATAAATTGCCGGAGAAGGAACAAACTTCTGCTCCGCAAGAAACAATAACTACTTGGCAACGTATCAAGCCTTGGATATATATGGCAGCTATGTTTTGTGGATTGATGTTCAGCGTCAGAGTTGTTGTAGGTCCCCCTAAACAAGACACTCCTATTTTTACAGCAGCGGAAACTGAACAATTCTCAGACGAATATATTGAAACGATTTTAGATCATTCCATGATGGATGATTATACGCTCTATCAATACTTGACAGATGCAAATTCAGATATGTATAATTAAATAATAACCACATGATACAAAGACTGGCAACCTTGCTTATCACTTTATATATAAGCATTTCGCTACAGGCGCAAGACAAAAAGAAACCTGGTTTCACCAAAGAAGAATTCAGAGCTAGACAAGAAGCATATCTCACGCAAAAAGCAGAAATAACGCAAGAAGAGGCCACTAAATTCTTCCCTATCTACTTCGAATTACAAGACCGTAAAAAAACAGTAAATGATAAAGCATGGGAGCAAGCACGCAAAGGCAAAAATCCTAAAACAACCGATGCCGAATACGAACAAATTATAGAAGGTATTGTCAAAGCAAGGATTGAAGCCGATAAATTGGATTTGGAATATCTACAGCGCTTTAAAAAAATCTTATCTCCCAAGAAAATATATAAGTTACAACGTGCAGAGATTAAATTCCACCGTGATATCTTAAAAATTATGCACCAATCTCAAAAAAAATAAAAGCAACAAGAGATATTTCCAACTTTTTCCCCAAATCTATCAATCAACTTAGATTTGGGGATTTTTGTATTTAAAAAGTTCAGCGGAACGACAAAATGATTAAGATGTTTCTTTTATAAAAACAAGTTAATTTTCTTGCTTGTTTAAGTTTTTATTACATTGATTAGAATATACTTTTATTTTTAAACATTTGCCATCGAAAATATTTTGATTTATTAGATTTTATTCCTAGGTTTGTACAAACCATAAACTCACAAATCTATTACAAACATTATGAAAAAGACACTATTACTACTATTCGTATGCTTATTCGTAGGAATAAGCCATGCACAAGCACAGGTAACAGTGAAAGGAACCGTTATCTCAAGCGAAAACAACGAACCGGTAATCGGAGCTTCCGTATTGGTAAAAGGAACAACCAATGGAACAATCACCGACATCAATGGTCAGTTCACACTTACAAACATCTCACCTACCAACAAAACAATTATTGTTTCTTTCATTGGAATGGAAACCCAAGAAGTAACCATCAAGCCGGAAATGAAAATTGTTATGACTTCAACAACAGAAGTGATGGAAGAAGTTTTGGTAGTTGCTTATGGTACTGCAAAAAAATCAGCTTTTACAGGATCTGCCAAAATGATTCATACAGAACAAATAACTAAACGTCCGGTTACTAATGTCATAGAAAGTTTATCTGGACAAGTGGCAGGCCTACAAATGGTTACTACAACTGGTGCACCAGGTTCAACGCCCAGTATGCTTATTCGTGGTATAAGTTCAATCAGCGCAGGTACCAATCCATTAATTGTATTGGATGGTATGCCCTATGAAGGAGGATGGAATAATATCAATCCTACAGATGTAGAGTCTATCTCCGTATTGAAAGATGCTGCTTCCACAGCTTTATATGGCGCCCGTGGTGCAAATGGTGTAGTTATCATCACTACAAAGACTGGAAATACAGGTAAAGCAAAAATTACAATAGATGCAAAGTGGAGCATGAATACACGTGGAGAAATTGAATATGATTACATAAAAGATCCAGCTGAATATTATGAAGTCCACTATAAATCTTTATATAACAATTTAATAAATGCCGGACAAACACCAGAACAGGCTTATATTACAGCTAATAAAAATATGGTAAGTGACGTTAAAGAATATGGAGGACTGTCCTATAATGTATATAGCTATCCTAATAATGAATATTTAATAGGTGAAAACGGACACATTAATCCTCATGCCACTTTAGGACGCATTATTGGCAATTATTATATAATTCCTGATAATTGGGTAGATGCTGCTTATGAAACAGCTTTAAGACAAGAATATAATGTTAACATTTCGGGAGGAAATGATAAAACACAAATATATGGCTCCTTCGGTTATTTAGATGAAGATGGAATTGCAACTGGTATTTCAGACTATCAACGTATCTCTACTCGCTTAAAAGCATCTTATCAAGCAAAATCATGGCTAAAATTTGGAGGAAATATGAGCTATGTACATTCAGTAACTAATGATGTTGCAACTGGCTTTTCAACAGCATTTAGTATAGCCCCTATCTATCCATTATATTTACGTGATTCGAATGGCAACATCATGCAAGACCGTAATGGAAAAATGTACGATTTCGGTGATACTAGCTCCGGACCGCTTTACAGACCTTATTCTCCTAAACTAAACAGTTTGAATCAAGGCATGATGAACTATAATCGTACCTCTTCAAACACATTCAACGGAAATGGTTCTATGGAAATTAATTTTTTGAAAGACTTCAAATTCAGTTTTAATGTAGGAGCCTCTATCCGTGAAAGTCGAAACAGTTCTGCTGAAAATCCTTATTATGGATTATCAAAACAGACAAATGGATGGGTAGGAGCCGAACATTGGCGCAGAGCAACCTTAAATCTTCAACAATTACTAAACTACACTCATAGCTGGGAATTACATAATGTCTCTTTGATGTTAGGACATGAAAACTATAGAAGTGATTATGACTATTTATATGCGGCAAAAACAAACTTATTTTCTTATGAACAAAATAAGGAATTAAATGGAGCAATCATTGGCTCCAATGATGAATCCTCTTATCGAACCCACTACAATACAGAAGGGTATTTTCTACGTGCGATGTATGATTACGACAGTAAATATTTTTTTCAATTTTCCTATCGACGTGATGCTTCTTCTAACTTTCATCCTGAACATCGTTGGGGAAATTTCTATTCATTTGGACTCGCATGGCTACTCAACAAAGAATCATGGCTAAAAGACATCAACTGGATTGATCTATTAAAATTAAAATTTTCTATAGGCCAACAAGGAAATGATGCTATTGGATCTTTCCGATATGTAGATATTTACAGTATAGGCAACAGCAACAATGAACTTTCATTAGCCTTCAGCCAAAAAGGAAATAAAAATATTACTTGGGAAACTAATACAAACATCAATATTGGTGTAGAATTTGAACTTTTTAAGGGACATCTCAATGGAAGCATAGAAGTTTTTAACCGACGTACCACTGATATGTTAAACTGGTTTAGTGTACCATTATCACTAGGATATTCTGGATATTATGACAATGTTGGTGACATGAACAATCGTGGTATAGAAATCGATTTAAAATTCACTCCTGTCAAGACAAAAGATTTACTTTGGACAATTAATCTTAATGCAACCCATTACCGCAATAAAATCAGCAAATTAGCGACTAGTAAAAAGACCAAAGAAGTAGATGGATATTGGGGATATTTAGATGGAAGTACCTTTTATGGAGAAGGGCTACCCATGTATACCAAATATATGAAAAAATATGCCGGAGTTTCTAGTGAAGGGTTATCCCAATGGTACTACAGAAATACAACGACAGGAGAATTAGAGAAGACAACTCAATACTCAGACGGTGATTATTTCTTATGTGGAGACCCTACTCCTGATTTATACGGTGGATTTAGCACTGCCCTCTCTTTCAAAGGCTTTGATTTCTCAACACAATTCACTTATAGTATAGGTGGACAAGCATATGACAGCGGATATGCTTCATTAATGCAACCACCTACAGCTAATAGAGTTGGATATAATTACCACAAAGATGTATACAAAGCATGGACATCAGAAAATCCTAATTCGAATATACCACGTTGGCAATTCAATGACATATATGCAACATCCCAGTCATCCCGTTTCCTAACCAATGCCTCTTGGTTGTCTTTGCAAAACATCCAATTAGGATACACTTTTCCCAAACAAATAGTCAATAGACTATTTGTTAATAATTTAAGGATATTTTTTACTTGTGACAATGTTTATTATTGGTCAAAAAGAAAAGGCTTTGACAGCCGAATCAAATTTTCCGGTTCAGGTGACACTTCCGGAGAATACTCACAAGTTCGTTCCTATTCATTGGGTCTTAATATACAATTCTAAAATAAACACGTATTATTATGAAAACAAAAAATATACACAACATAATTAAAGCCATTTTCCTTTCATCCGCTTTTATGCTAAACAGCTGCATTGAAGAAGTTTTCCCCGAAAATGGTTCAGCTTCAATAGATCAAATAGGTAAATCTGATCAAGCTTTAGATGCCATGCTTAACAGTGTTGTAGCATTTATTCATAAATATAATTCATATGGAAGCCATGCAAACCATGACTTTGGATACAGCGGTTACAATCTCCTTCGAGATGCAGCCTGTGAAGATTTTCTTTGTCCAAACCCTAGAGAAGACAGATTTAGTGCTTTTGGCAAATGTACCTCTTTAGGAGCAAATTCAACCGTTGCAAACACAACTGCCTACTATTGCTATAAATTCATTAATGCAGCAAACAATACCCTTAGTGCTTTAAAAACGACCGAAGAAATAGAGAAGAAAAAGCACTATGAAGGCATATGCTTGACCTACCGTGCCATGATGTATATGGATTTAGCCCGTATGTATGAATACAGAAAAACGGGTGTTACTAAACTGGATAATGATGCTGAAAAAAAAGGAATCAAAGGATTGACTATGCCTATTGTAACAGAAGACACAAGTGAAGCTGATGGTCGTAATAATCCTCGAGCTCCTTTTTATGAGATGTACAAATTTATATTATCAGACTTAGCTAAAGCAGAACAAGACTTAGCGGATTATACCCGACCTACTAAAAATATGCCTAATATGGCAGTTGTTCATGGACTAATGGCAAGAATATGGCTAGAAATGGGTTCCCGTTTCGAACATTATCCAGAAGATTTGCAAATATTAAACAACAACACAGACTTAAATATATCCTCAGCAAAGGCTTGTTTTGCAAAAGCTGCAGAATATGCAAGAAATGTAATCTTAGAAAGTGGAGCAAGTCCTTTGACTGAGAAGCAATGGTTTGGAGGTGATAACTATAATGACGGATTCAATGACATATCCTCTCCTTCATGGATATGGGGAGGTATCTTAACTTCAGAACAAGCTGGAGTTGCCGGACAATGGATTTGTTTTACAGGTAATATTTGTCCAGAACAATTTTTTGGTGTTTGCAATTCTTATGCAGCGTTCAAAGCAATAAGCAAAAAATTATTTGAAAAAATACCAGATGAAGATTGGCGTAAAACAACCTGGATAGCACCAGAAGATGCAGGAAAAGCTCCTGGAAAGAAATATCGAACTATATTAACCGATGAGGAGTTCAAAAAAATACCAGAATATACAGGTATTAAATTCCGTTGCAAAAATGGTGAGCAACGCGATTTTAATGTTGGCGCAGCTGCAGATTATCCTTTAATGCGTATAGAAGAAATGTACCTAATTGAAGCTGAAGCCTTAGCCATGTCTCAAGGATTATCAACCGGAAAACAAGCACTCGAAAATTTTATAACAACATATCGTTATAAACCCAACACCACTCCATATGTTTCTTCATCCACTACCCTACGTGAGTTTCAAGAAGAAGTCATAAGACAAAAACGTATAGAGTTTTGGGGAGAAGGCATTGTTTTTTGGGATTACAAACGCCTAGAGCTTCGTGTTGAAAGAGGGTATAAAGGCACTAATGCTCCAAAAGGTTACCGTTTTAATTCAATCGAAGGGTATTGTGCGCCATGGATGAATATTTATATCAGTACTTATGAAGAACTTTATAATGAAGCCATAATCATAAATCCTGATCCAACTTTAGCCATTCCTGAATGGGAAGCAACTGAATAGTTCAAGCTTGTCAAAAAAATGCCTTTAAAAAGGCAAAAAGAAGAGTCGTATCATTACTCAAGATGGAACTTGATACGACTCTTTTAAGTCTTGTATTTATAATTTGTAACTTTTTAAAGTGGCCATTTTGTTTTGACGCCCTCATTCTTTCTTAAATTACATGGCAATATAATATCCTATACCCTTACCTTATATACTACCATTTTTTTAGATCCTACTTTTGATAAAGAAGATAAAGTTTATACAAAAAGAATCCATTCTTTCAAATATCTACATAAGTTCATTATTATGCTTTTATAACAGCAAAAATGATATCACTACAAAATAATCGTAACCTATCTTCATTACCATCTATTTAAGAATAAAAGCATTCCCATTAAATAAAATAGCGCACATCATAAAAAACAATTCCAACCCTACTATTTTTCTTCCTTTTTAGCCTCATTCCATATAGCATCCATTTCTTCCAAAGTCATATCCTTCAAGTTCTTTCCCTGTTTGATGGTGTGTTCCTCTAAGTAATTGAAACGACGGATAAACTTCTGGTTAGTGAGTTCCAATGCATTATCCGGATTAATCTTGTAAAGGCGGGCCGCGTTTATAAGACTGAACATTACATCACCGAATTCCGCTTCCGCCTTCTCCTTATCCATGTTCTCCACCTCAGCTTCAAACTCGCCGATCTCCTCTTTTACTTTAGTCCAAACCTGCGAACGCTCCTCCCAATCAAATCCCACGTTGCGGGCCTTATCCTGAATGCGGTATGCCTTGATTAGCGAAGGCAAAGCAGAAGGTACTCCACTCAAAACCATTTTGTTACCATCCTTTTCCTTCATCTTCAACTGTTCCCAATTTTCAGTCACCTTCTCGGCAGTCTCGGCTTTCACTTCGCCAAAAACATGAGGATGACGGAAAATCAGCTTCTCACAAAGACAGTCACACACATCCTTGATATCAAAATCTCCTGTTTCACTACCTATCTTTGCATAAAAGGCCACATGCAACAACACATCACCCAACTCTTTACAGATATCCTTCTTGTCATCCTTCATCAAAGCATCACAAAGTTCGTAAGTTTCTTCAATCGTATTAGGACGCAGACTTTCATTCGTCTGTTTCCGATCCCAAGGACACTTCTCTCGCAACTCGTCTAAAATATCGAGGAAGCGGCCAAATGCTTCCATTTGTTCTTTTCTTGTATGCATAATCAGTTTATTAATATCATTTTGTAGTGCAAAAGTACATAATAATCCAACGACTTTTATTAATTTTGCACTCAATTATGCGATAATCAATTAAATAAATAAAATATAAAATGGAATTAGCAAGTAAGTACAATCCCGCTGACGTGGAAGGAAAATGGTATCAGTATTGGCTGGACAACAAACTCTTTAGTTCAAAACCCGACGGACGTGAACCTTACACAGTCGTCATTCCACCACCCAACGTAACCGGAGTAGAAGAACATGGAGGTATTATCCTGAAACAGCTGCGCAAACTAGGTGCATCCTGCGATTGGGACCGTACAGCATTCACCATGGACGAAGAACGTAGCGAAAGTGTCATCAAAGTATTCGTAGACCTTTACAACAAAGGTTTGATCTATCGCGGTGTACGCATGGTAAACTGGGACCCAAAAGCACTGACAGCTCTCAGTGATGAAGAAGTTATTTATAAGGAAGAACACAGCAAACTGTATTATCTCCGTTACAAAGTAGAAGGTGATGCTGAAGGACGCTATGCGGTAGTTGCTACCACTCGTCCCGAAACAATTATGGGAGATACTGCCATGTGTATCAATCCCAATGACCCGAAAAACCAATGGCTGAAAGGCAAAAAGGTAATTGTACCACTGGTAAACCGTATCATTCCGGTTATCGAAGACGACTACGTAGACATTGAATTTGGTACAGGATGTCTGAAAGTAACACCCGCCCATGATGTGAATGACTATATGCTTGGCGAAAAATATAACTTGCCCAGCATTGATATCTTCAATGATAACGGAACACTGAGCGAAGCTGCCGGACTGTATGTAGGTATGGACCGTTTTGATGTACGTAAACAGATTGAACAAGACTTGCAAGCTGCCGGATTGCTGGAAAAGGTAGAAGCTTATACTAATAAGGTAGGTTTCTCGGAACGTACCAATGTAGCCATCGAACCGAAACTGTCCATGCAGTGGTTCTTGAAGATGCAACATTTTGCAGACATGGCATTGCCTCCTGTAATGAATGATGAACTGAAATTCTATCCTGCCAAATACAAGAACACCTACAAAAACTGGCTGGAAAATATCAAAGACTGGTGTATCAGCCGCCAGCTTTGGTGGGGACATCGCATTCCGGCATACTTTCTGCCCGAAGGCGGTTATGTAGTAGCCGAAACAGCGGAAGAAGCTTTGAAGTTGGCACAAGAAAAAACCGGTAATACCAATCTGAAAATGGAAGATTTACGTCAAGACGATGACTGTCTGGACACTTGGTTCTCTTCATGGCTGTGGCCCATTTCTTTATTTAACGGTATCAATAAATCGTACGCGACAAACTGGGACGTAAGATGTCAAAGTCTTTGGGTAATTCACCCGACCCGTTGGAACTAATTGACAAGTATGGTGCCGATGGCGTGCGAATGGGTATGATGCTTGCCGCTCCCGCAGGAAACGATATTTTATTTGATGATGCGTTATGTGAACAAGGACGTAACTTCAATAACAAAATATGGAATGCATTCCGCTTGGTGAAAGGTTGGGAAGTTGCCGATATTGCACAGCCCGAATATGCAAGACTGGCCACTGAATGGTTTGAATCCATGTTGGCAAAAACAGCTGCAGAAGTAGCTGACTTATTCGGCAAATATCGTTTGAGCGAAGCACTGATGGCTGTATACAAATTATTCTGGGACGAATTCTCAAGCTGGTATCTGGAAATGATCAAGCCGGCATACGGACAACCCATTGACAAAGCGACCTATGAAAAAACTTTAGGCTTCTTTGATAACTTGCTGAAGTTGCTGCATCCGTTCATGCCTTTCATTACCGAAGAGTTATGGCA
>PPYF01268643.1_pt1 | contig 13227 bp, 9 predicted proteins | sample 1559871 | NCBI WGS metagenome assembly PPYF01 (sample SAMN08240021, study PRJNA423297) | Human gut metagenome, whole genome shotgun sequencing project. | reverse complement strand
TGGCGGGTCAAGAGGTCAAAAATCCTCTTGCAAGCAAGCTTGCATCGGCTTTCTGACCTTTTGACCCTGGTATCATCATTTAATTATTAACGCTCATAAACAATATAACGATGCTTCTGCAAAAGTGCTACTGCCTTCTCACAGGAGATGCTGTCATAGAATTCGATGCGGAGTACGCCTTCTTCAAATTCACGGTTATGAACGATTCCGATGTTCTTAATGCTGAGTGCATTAGAAGCGAGGATGGTCGCAATGGTGGCGATCACACCGGCTTCATCCGGGATGTCACAGTAGATCTCGAATGCACGCTTGATCGGGCCGGCAGAACCGTTTGGCATGGAATTGCGGTAGTTCCGGGAATGGTCGAACATATCGTAGATTCCCTGGGAGTCTCCGGCATCAACCAGTTTTTTCGCTTCATTTAATGTTTCGATATAATTTCCAAGGATCTGGGAAATATTACTCTGATTCTGTGCACAGATATGTTCCCACATGGTCGGTGAGGAAGAGGCGATTCGCGTAATGTCCTTAAAGCCGCCGGCGGCGAGGGTTTTCATCAGTTCATCCTTGGTGTCGGTGTCTCTGACAAAGTTGACCAGACTTGCGGCAATGATATGTGGCAAGTGGCTGATCGTGCCGGTGACGATGTCGTGTTCATGATAATCCAGTACGATCGGAAGTGCACGCAAGGATTCTACGAAGGATGCGTATGCATCAACCTTTTTTTTCGCTACTTTGGCGGAAGGGGTGAGAACAAAGTAAGCGTTCTCGATCAGGATTGGTTTGGAATTGGCAAAACCACTCTTTTCGGAACCGGCCATCGGGTGTCCTCCGATAAAGTAATCCTCCAGTCCCAGCCGGATGATCTCGTCATGGATCGGAGTTTTGACACTTCCGACGTCAGTCAGGATCATATCATCATGCAGGTAAGGCATCATCTGCTTTAAATATGCAGTATTGAAAGCAACCGGGGCACATAAGAAGATGTAGTTGCAGCCTCGGAAATTATCATCGATTGAGGTACAGGCCACATTGATGATGGATTCTTGTGTGGCAAGTGCCAGAGTTTCTCTATTCTTGTCGAAAGCGACAATCTCATAATCCGGATAATATCGCCGGATCGCCTTTGCAATAGAGCCCCCAATGAGTCCGAGTCCGATAAATCCGATTTTTTTCTGTTTCATAATTTTTCGTCCTTTCGTGATAGTCTACCTTTCATAATATAGGAAAACAGGCTATCTGTCAATAAAGCAATACTTTAAAGTGCAAAAGTGAAAGTTTTTGTTGAAATTCTATAAAATAGTTGTGTTTTTATAGAAAGTTTAGTACAATATATCCATGAGAAACTTTAGCAAGGAGGCAGCAAGCATGAAGGTTTACAGAACGGATGAAATTAGAAACGTGGTCCTTTTAGGACATGGGGGAAGCGGAAAGACCAGTCTGGCAGAAGCGATGGCTTATGTATCTGGAGCAACAAATCGTATGGGATCTGTTGAGAACGGTAATACGATCAGTGATTTTGATAAAGAAGAACAGAAACGTAAATTCTCACTTAGCACAAGTCTGATTCCGATTGAATGGGAAAAAGCAAAGATTAATATCCTTGATACACCTGGATATTTTGATTTTGTCGGAGAAGTGGAAGAAGCAGTCAGCGCAGCCGATGCAGCTGTTATCGTTGTTTCCGGAAAAGCCGGTGTGCAGGTAGGAACCGAGAAAGCATGGGAGCTCTGTGATAAGTATAATCTTCCGCGTATGATCTATGTTACTGAGATGGATGTGGATGATGCCAGCTTCCGTCAGGTTGTTGAAGATCTGACCGCAAGATACGGTAAAGTGATTGCACCACATTTCCAACCGATCCGTGAGAACGAGAAATTAGTAGGTTATGTCAATGTTATCAAGAATGCAGGTAGAAGATACACCGGACTTGGACAGAGAGAAGAGTGTGAGATTCCGGATTACTGTCTGCCGAACCTGCAGATTTACAGAGAGAAGCTTCTTGAAGCAGTGGCAGAGACCAGTGAAGCATTTATGGAACGTTATTTTGAGGGAGATGAATTCTCGGTTGAAGAGATCCGCTCTGCCATGAGAACAGAAGTTATGGACGGAGATATCGTTCCGGTAGCAATGGGATCCAATGTTCAGGCACAGGGTGTTGCAAACTTACTGTCTGATATCGTAAGATTTTTCCCAAGTCCGGAATACCGTGAATGCGTAGGCATCAACCGTAAGACCAATGAGATCTTTGAAGCACATCATGATTTTGCAGCCGCAAAGACCGCATATGTATTCAAGACCATGGTAGATCCGTTTATCGGAAAATATTCTTTCGTAAAAGTATGTTCCGGTGTATTAAAGGGGGATGATGTCCTTTACAATCCGGAGTCAGATGCAGAAGCAAAGATCGGCAAGATCTACACCTTATCCGGCAACAAACCGGTAGAAGTTCAGGAACTGTTTGCAGGTGATATCGGAGCGATTGCAAAACTGACAAGTACAAAGACAGGGGATACCCTTTCAACAAAAAATACACCGGTATCTTATGGAAGAACCGAATACTCCAAACCGTATACATATATGAAGTATGTAGTGAATAACAAAGGTGATGAGGACAAGGTATCACAGGCTCTTGCGAAGATGATGGCAGAGGATGTGACACTGAAAGTGGTAAATGACAGTGAGAACCGCCAGTCACTGATTTATGGAATGGGTGACCAGCATCTGGAAGTGACAGCAAGCAAGCTGGCAGAGCGTTACAAAGTCGGAATCAGACTGGAGACACCAAAAGTTGCGTTCCGTGAGACGATCCGCAAGAACTCGGATGTAGATACCAAGTATAAGAAACAGTCCGGAGGACATGGACAGTATGGACATGTTAAGATGCGTTTTGAACCATCCGGAGATCTGGATACACCGTATGTATTCCAGGAAGAAGTAGTCGGAGGTGCTGTTCCGAAGAACTACTTCCCGGCGGTTGAAAAAGGATTGCAGGAATCTGTATTAAAAGGACCTCTCGCCGGATATCCGGTAGTTGGTGTGAAAGCAACTCTGTATGATGGATCTTACCATCCGGTAGATTCTTCTGAAATGGCATTTAAGACTGCGACGATCCAGGCATTTAAGAAAGGATTTATGGAAGCAGGACCGGTTCTTCTTGAGCCAATCGCATCTGTGAAAGTAACCGTTCCGGATGATTATACCGGAGACGTTATGGGAGATCTGAACAAGAGACGTGGCCGTGTTCTTGGAATGAATCCACAGTCAGGCGGATATCAGGTAATTGAAGCGGATGTACCGATGACAGGCATGTTTGGATATTGCACAACACTTCGTTCTATGACAGGTGGACGAGGAAGCTATTCGTATGAATTTGCCCGTTATGAACAGGCTCCGGCAGATGTACAGGAAAAAGAAATTGAAAAGCGTGCAGCTGAAGAATAAGAATAAGGAAAAGCCGGGAGAAAATCCCGGTTTTTTCTATTGTACTTTCGTACTAAAAGTGGTATACATATTATGATGGTGGCAGCTTCGGCTGTCCCATTGGTATTTTATACAATTTTAGTATTAAAGGCTTAGTATTAAGAGCAAAAGTAGAGGAAAAGAAAAATGAAAATTGTAATTATTGGGGACGGGAAGGTTGGTCATAAACTGACCATACAGTTATCCGAAGAAAATTACGATGTGGTTTTGATTGACCAGAATGAGGGGAAATTAAAAGAAGCACTGAATCAGCTTGATATTCTCTGCATTACCGGAGATGGTGCAGATGCGAAAGTGCAGAAAGAAGCAGGAGTGCCGGGCGCTGATCTTGTTGTGGCATGTGCATCGACAGACGAACTGAATATGCTGAGCTGCCTGCTCGCAAAGAGACTGGGGGCAAAGCACACGATCGCCCGTGTAAGGAATCCGATCTATTATCAGCAGATCGATCTTTTGAAAGAGGACTTAAGACTGAGTATGGCTGTCAACCCGGAACTTATGGCTGCATTCGAGATTTCCAGATCGATCCTTCTTCCGGATACTGCAAAGGTAGAGACTTTTATGAAGGGAAAAGTCGAAATGGTAGAATTCATTGTCAAAGAAAGAAGCCATTTGGGCGGAGTATCGCTTGCTGAGCTTTACCGCAAGTTCCAGATCAAAGTTCTGGTATGTGCTGTAAGACGTGGATCGGAAGTGATCATCCCGAATGGTGATTTTGTCATCCATGATGGAGACCGGCTTCATATTGTTGCATCCCACAAATATATTGAAGAATTTTTCCATCTGATCGGAAAGCGGAAAGAGCCGAAGAATATTCTGGTCTGTGGTGGGGGAAAAGTCGGATATTATCTGGCAAAACAGCTTTTAGGACTTGGTATGCAGGTTAAGATCATTGAGCAGGACTGGAAGAAATGCGAAGATCTCTGCGACCAGCTTCCGAAAGCGACGATCATCTGTGGGAATGCCGCAGACCATGACCTTCTGATCGAAGAAGGGATTGAACAGGCAGATGCCCTGGTCAGCCTGACCGGTATGGATGAGGAGAATATTATCCTTGCACTTTTTGCAAAGACAAAAGGTGTGGACAAGATCGTGGCAAAGGTCAACGAAGACGGACGTGCCCAGCTTGTCGAGGAACTTGGGATCGATCTGATCGTATCGGCAAAGACTGCAACAGCAGATGCGATCATGAGTTATGTGCGTGCACGCCAGAATTCTCTCAAGAATGTCAATGTTGAATCTATGTATCAGCTGGTTGGCGGAAGAGTAGAAGCACTGGAATTTATTATCAAAGAAAAAACAGAATATACAGATATCCCGTTTAAGGATCTGGAACTGAAGCCGAACAATCTGATCGCATGTATCGGAAGAAAACGGCAGATTATTATTCCGGACGGGGATGAATCCATTCAGGTGGGCGACAGTGTTGTAATCGTTACAACCCAGAAGAAAGTTAAGGATATCACAGATATTCTGGCTGAGCAATAGGGGTGAAAAGAAATGAATGTGAAAATGATACGCTATATCATCAGCAAGATGATGGGAGCAGAGGGACTGCTGATGCTGCTTCCGATGATGGTTGGAATTATTTATGGCGAGCACACATCGGTTTATTTTCTGATTACAGCTGCGATCCTGACGGCAATTTATCTGCTGTTTGGCAGAAAATGCCCGGAGAACATGACGATTTATGCCAAAGAAGGTCTGATCATTGTTGCAACGGCCTGGATTTTCTGGTCACTTGCAGGTGCACTTCCATTTGTACTCAGTAAAAGTATTCCAAGCTATGTGGATGCTTTTTTTGAAACAGTATCCGGATTTACGACGACAGGTTCTACGATTCTGACTGAGATTGAAGGACTTCCGAAAGGAATTCTTTTCTGGCGTTCCCTGACACATTGGGTTGGTGGAATGGGAGTGCTGGTATTTGTTATGGTACTTACCTCTCTGGATGAGAAGAATTCCATGCATCTGATGCGTGCGGAAGTTCCGGGGCCAGAGGCAGATAAACTGGTTCCAAAGGCAAGAGGAACCGCAAGGATCCTGTATGGAATGTATTTTGCACTGACTGCAATTGAGGTAGTTTTTCTTCTGGCAGGAGGGATGAATCTGTTTGACGCAGTGACACATGCATTCAGTACTGCCGGTACCGGAGGATTTTCCGGCTACAATGCAAGTGTGGCACACTTCAACAGTGCTTACATTGATGGTGTGATCACCGTATTTATGATCCTGTTTGGTATCAATTTTAATCTGTATTTCTTTCTGCTTTTGAAAGAATTTAAGAGTGTATTTAAGAATGAGGAGCTGCGTGCTTACCTGGGAATCATTGCAGGAGCAACCGTTGTGATCACCTGCAATATCGCCGGAGGTTATCATTCTCTTTTAAAGGCATTCCGCTATGCGGCGTTCCAGGTGGCATCCGTGATCACGACAACTGGATTTGTGACGGCAGATTTCAACAAGTGGCCGGAGCTTTCCAAATGTGTTCTGCTTCTTGTGATGGTAATCGGTGCTTCTGCCGGTTCAACAGGCGGTGGTATCAAGGTATCAAGACTTCTGATCCTGGTAAAAAGCATCCGCCGGGAGCTGAAAACTATGATCCATCCGAAAGCAGTCAATATCGTAAAAGTAAATGGGAAAAAAATGAAAGAAGAGACGATGCGGGGGGTATATGTATACTTTATTGCGTATATACTAATCCTGATCGTATCCGTGCTTCTGATCTCGATCAATAACTTTGATTTTACTACTTCATTTACCGGAGTGCTTACTACACTTAATAATGTAGGACCGGGACTGAATCTGGTAGGACCGGTGGAAAATTTTGCGAAGTTCTCAGACTTCTCGAAGATTGTTTTCTGCGTGGATATGCTGATCGGACGACTGGAAATCTTCCCGTTCCTGATGCTGTTCTCGCCGTCACTTTGGAGTAGAAAATTCTAAGACAGCTTTGGTAAGGCAAAACGATGAAAAGGAGAATTTATGAAAAAGAAAAATATAGCGATCAGTTTTCTGCTGCTTTTAGTGGCAGCAGGAATCTGGTATTATGTATCACTGCCGGCTTTTAATATCCATTCTTCCGGAGTGTGGTATTTTGTGCTTGTTCTGGTGCTTGCGGTCGGTCTTGTGCTTGCAGGGAAAAAAGGCTTGCGATACGGAGCGATTGATCTGAAGGAGATGAAAGAATCCAAAGGTTTCAAATGGTGTGTCCGTCTTTTTATTCTTTTGTTAGTGATTTATCTGGCTGGAACCATTCTTTCTTCACCGATTGTGAATGCGAAGAAATACCAACAGCTTCTGAAGGTAGAAGAGGGCGAATTCACAAAAGATATCGAGGAGCTTTCCTTTGACCAGATCCCGCTTCTGGATAAGGAGTCTGCGCAGCTTTTAGGAGACCGGAAGATGGGAAGCATGTCAGACATGGTATCCCAGTTTGAGGTGGACGATATCTACAGTCAGATCAACTACAAGGATCGTCCGGTCCGTGTGTCACCTTTGAAATATGCGAATCTGATCAAATGGTTTACCAATCGGAAAGATGGACTTCCTGCATATATCCGGATCGATATGGCAAGTCAGACAACGGAGATGGTAAAGCTGGAGCAGGGAATGAAGTATTCGACCAGCGAGCATTTTGGAAGAAATATTTACCGTCATCTTCGTTTTGCGCATCCGACTTATATTTACGGAGACCTTAGTTTTGAAATTGATGATAATGGTGTTCCATACTGGGTAGCACCGGTCAAAAAGTATAATATCGGTCTTTTCGGAGGAGAAACGGTAGGGCATGTGGTGCTCTGCAATGCGATCACCGGCGAAATGCAGGACTACAGGATCGATGAAGTCCCGGAATGGATCGACCGAGCCTATTCGGCAGATCTTCTGGTACAGCTTTATGATTATTATGGCACGTTAAAGCATGGGTATTTTAACAGTGTACTCAGCCAGAAAGATTGTCTGAAGACAACAAACGGATATAATTATCTGGCAATTGATGATGATGTATGGGTGTACACGGGAGTAACTTCTGTAAACAGTGACCAGTCCAATGTGGGATTTGTTCTGATGAACCAGAGAACTATGGAGACAAAGTATTATCCGGTGGCAGGTGCGATCGAGGATTCTGCGATGGCATCGGCAGAAGGACAGGTACAGAACCTGAAGTATCGGGCGACTTTCCCGCTGCTGCTTAACATTTCCGGGGAGCCGACTTACTTTATGGCACTTAAGGATGATGCAGGACTTGTGAAAAAGTATGCAATGGTCAATGTACAGAAGTACCAGGTTGTTGCGATCGGGGATACGGTAAGTGTATGTGAAGAATCCTACAATAATCTGCTTCTTACCAATGGAATCAAGGAAAAAGAAGAAGTGAAGCTGGATACCGGCACGATCGAAGGAAAGATCACGAAAATCGCCCAGGGCGTTATAGATGGAGATTCTCATTACTACATTATGCTGGAAGGATCAGATGAGATTTTTGATGTATCGGTAGTCGATTTTATTGAGATCATCAAGTACAATGTGGGAGATGATGTAAAACTGGAGTATGCAAAAGGGGATAAGGCAAATACGGTTTTGTCTTTGAAATAGCATGTTTTTGACCCTGGTATCATAGCATAAAAAGAATGTGCTCTGTCACATTTGGAAAACCATAAAAGGAGGGATGAAGATTTACAGAAAATCTTCATCCCTCCTTTTGGATAATGTCTATCTTAGTTAAGGAGTGTACAATCTTCAAAATCTACATTACCAAGCTGTTCATTCGTTGCACTGATGCTGACATAAAAATCTACATCATTTTCTTTGGAGATCTTTTTCAGTGTTTCGATGAAAGAAGGAATGTTCTCAAGTGTGATGTCGGCGTGCTTTAAAATACCGTCGATAAAGATTGCTTTGATATCATGGTCTGCGCTTAACATACCGTAAATAAATCCAAGATATTCATCGGTATTGGTGATTACATCATAGTCATCCATGCAGATCGCTCTGATGTTGAAAGATAAGCTGTATGTATCTCTGTGGCTCTTCTTGATGAAGAATACGTTTCCTTCACATGTCTTTACAGCTTCGTTAGCACGTTCGATCATTTGCTGGGTTTTTCCGCTTCCTTTTGGGCCTGTCAATAAATTAACCATATTATCAAGTCTCCTTTGTTTATGAATTTGTACTAAAAAAGTACGAGATTTTATAAAACTATTATACACTAATCACAATGCATTAACAAGCTATTTATTTGCATCTTTTAAAGAAATGTGATACGATATAGCTCGGAAACAATTTGCAGTTAGAAAAGGCTAATTTATGGAATTATAATAATAAGAAAAGAGGAACGAAAAATGACGAAAGTTGATATTATTTCTGGTTTCCTGGGAGCAGGAAAGACAACATTCATCAAGAAACTGATCGAGGATGTATTTCCGGGAGAAAGACTGGTCCTGATTGAGAACGAATTTGGGGAGATCGGTATTGATGGCGGATTCTTAAAAGATGCCGGCGTTGAGATCACAGAGATGAACTCAGGATGTATCTGCTGTACACTGGTGGGGGATTTTAGCAAAGCACTTCAGAAAGTACTTGTAGATTATACACCGGATCGTGTCATCATCGAACCTTCAGGAGTTGGAAAGCTTTCTGATGTTGTAAAAGCAATCGAGGGTGTCAAAGATGAGGCAGATATTGAGATTGACGGAAGAATCACAGTTGTTGACGGTAAGAAAGCAAAGATCTATCTCAAGAACTTCGGAGAATTCTTCAATAACCAGGTAGAGCATGCATCTACGATCGTTATCAGCCGTACCCAGATGATGACAGATGAAAAGGTAGAAGAGTGCGTGCATATGCTGCGTGAGAAAAATGCAGAGGCAACCATTATTTCCACACCTTGGGAAGAACTTGGAAAAGATGCCGTTTTGCATGCCCTGCAGCATGGTGCTGAGATCGAAGGTATCCTGGAAGAACATGCACATGAGCATGACGACCACGAACATCACCATCATCATGATGACGAATGTGGCTGCGGTCATGATCATGACCATGAACACCATCATGATCACGACCATGAAGAGCATGAGCATCATCATGAACATGATGAGAACTGCACCTGCGGATGCCATGACCATCATCACGGACACGAAGGACATCATCATGCAGATGAAGTATTTACGAGCTGGGGCAAGGAGACTGCTCATAAGTATACAGAAGAAGAACTGGATTACCTGCTGAAAGCATTATCTGAGACAGATGCTTACGGAACCGTACTTCGTTCCAAAGGAATTATCCAGATGGCAGACGGTTCCTGGAAGCAGTTTGATATGGTTCCAGAAGAATATGAAGTCCGTGAGGGACAGGCTGATTACACAGGACGTGTATGCGTGATCGGAACAGATCTCAAAGAAGAGGATCTGATTAAGTTATTCCATATCTAGGAGGAGCAAGCGGCGATGACAACACCGGTATATATCTGTACAGGATTTCTGGACAGTGGAAAAACAACATTTATCAAAGACACACTGATGAAGCAGGAATGGATCGAAGAAGGTCCGACATTGCTTTTGCAGTGTGAAGAGGGAGAGGAAGAGTACTCGGAAAAATATCTGGATGAGAACGGACTGTTCCTCTTCAATATAGAAGAAAGAGAAAAGTTAAATAAAACTTTCTTTGAAAACTGTGAGAAGATCTATCATCCGGTCCAGGTGATCATTGAGTACAATGGAACCTGGGATCTGCAGGAAATTCTGGATGAAGATTTCCCACGCAACTGGGAGATTCAGGGTGTGTACTCAACGGTTAGCGGTGAGACGCTGGACATGTACCTGAAGAATATGCGGAATATGCTGATGAACCAGCTTACAGAATCTGAGTTGATCATCATCAACCGTTGTGGGGAAAATACAGACCGAAGTGCGTTCAGACGTGCCCTTAAGATCCAGAACCCACAGGCGCAGCTGATCTTTGAAGGCGTGGATGGCAATATTATCCCACAGACAGAAGAGGATCTGCCATATGATCTGAAAGCAGACCATATCTTCATTGATGATGTGGACTTTGGGACCTGGTATGTGGATGCATATGAGCATCCGGAGCGTTACGAGCACAAGAAGATCACCTTCCTTGCACAGCTTTTCCGTCCGAAGGGAATGCCGGCAAATATGCTGATTCCGGGAAGACAGATCATGACCTGCTGCGCAGATGATATCCGTTTCTATGGATATCCATGTAATCTTGGAAGGGCAGCGCAGATCACACAGAGAAGCTGGAAAAAAGTAACCGTCAAGTTCGAGTACGAAGCGTACCGTCCGATGGTTCCAAAGCAGCCGGTTCTTTATATGCTGGAGATGGAATCCGCAGAAAAACCGGAAGAAGAGGTAGTATATCTTGGATAAATTTCAAGTATTAAAGCAATTTTTTGGCTATGACGGATTCCGACCGGGACAGGAGAAACTGATCGATGCGATCCTGTCCGGCCGGGATGTACTCGGCATACTGCCAACGGGAGCTGGAAAGTCCATCTGTTTTCAGATTCCGGCTCTGATGATGGGAGGTATTACACTTGTGATATCTCCCCTTATTTCTCTGATGAAGGATCAGGTGGCATCCCTCAACCAGGCAGGGGTTCATGCAGCCTATCTGAACAGTTCCCTGACTATGGGGCAGTACCGGAAGGCACTTGCTTTTGCAAAAGAAGGAAGATATAAGATTATCTATGTGGCACCGGAGCGGCTGGAAACTGCAGAGTTTATGGATTTTGCTATGAGCGTGGATATTTCTATGATCGCAGTCGATGAAGCGCACTGTGTTTCCCAGTGGGGACAGGATTTCCGGCCAAGTTATTTAAAGATCACAGAGTTTGTAGAGTATCTTCCAAAGCGGCCGGTTGTGAGTGCATTTACTGCAACAGCGACGAAAGAAGTAAGAGAGGATATGATCGATATCCTGATGCTGGAGGATCCGGAAGTAGTAATGACAGGTTACGACAGACCGAATCTGTTCCTTGCGGTACAGTTCCCAAAGAATAAATATGCCGCACTCAAAGCATTTATTGAGGAGCATCCGGATCAATGCGGGATCGTCTACTGCCTGACCAGAAAGCAGGTGGAGGAAAATTGCGCACTCCTGGAAATGGATGGGTTTTCCGTGACCAGGTATCATGCGGGACTGACAGACCAGGAGCGGCGTGATAATCAGGATGATTTCATTTATGACCGGAAGCAGATCATGGTGGCGACGAATGCATTCGGGATGGGAATAGATAAATCCAATGTCCGCTTTGTCGTACATTACAATATGCCGAAGAATTTGGAGTCCTATTATCAGGAAGTGGGACGATGCGCCCGAGACGGTGAGCCGGGGGAGTGCCTGCTTTTATATAGCGGACAGGATGTGATCACAAACCAGATGTTCATTGAGAACAACCGCGACAATCAGGAACTGGATGAACTGACGCGCCGGATCGTGATGGAGCGGGATCAGGAGCGCTTGAAAAAGATGACTTATTATTGTTTTACAAAGGAATGTCTGCGTGATTATATTCTGCGGTATTTTGGGGAATACGGAAGCAATTACTGTGGGAACTGTTCAAACTGTAAGACGCAGTTTGATACCGTGGATATGACGGCAGAGGCAAGGATACTTGTCATGTGTGTAAAAGAAAGTCATCAGCGTTATGGAATTAATGTGATTCTGGATACGGTGCATGGAGCAAATAATGCGAAGATCCGGCAGTATGGCATGGGTGCCAGTCCGGCTTACGGGGTACTTTCTAAGACGTCATCGTGGAAGCTCAGGCAGATATTCAACCAGCTTCTGGCAGAAGGATATCTGAAGACCACGCCGGATTCTTATATGATTGTGAAGCTGACTGAAAAGTCGGAAGCACTGATTGCAGGGCAGGAGACATTTACAATGAAGATGGCAAAAGAACCGGAGAAAGAGGCGAAGACAACACCGAAGAAAAAAGTGAAGAAAACGGCCGGACTGGTTCTGAATAAAGAGCAGGAAGAGTCTTTTGAAATCCTGCGCGCCCTGCGGGCAGAGATAGCAAGAGAAGAAAAAGTTCCGCCTTATATTGTATTTTCCGATAAGACCCTTGTGCAGATGTGTATCGAAAAACCGACAAATAAGAATGCTATGCTGAAAGTTTCCGGTGTGGGAGAGTTCAAGTTTGAAAAATATGGAGAGCGCTTTCTGAAGGTGATCCGGTTGTGGACATAGAATATCATCTGATCCGGTCAGATAGGCGCAGTATTGGAATCGAAGTTGACCGGGAAGGAAAGGTGACGGTCCGTGCACCCTATTCCTGTGAAAAAAAGCGGATCGAACGGTTTCTTCTGGAAAAAGAGAACTGGATCCGACAGAAGGTAAAGCTTCAGAAGGAAAATGCAATGAAGCGGCAGGAAAAGAGAGAGATGCCGGAAGCAGAAAAGAAATATTACCGGAATCTTGCAAGAGAAGTATTAGGTGCAAGGACCGGATACTATGCCCGGAAAATGGGTGTGACCTATGGGCGTATTTCCATCCGGGAGCAGAAGACCAGGTGGGGAAGCTGCAGCAGCGTGGGGAATCTCAATTACAACTGGAAGCTGGTGCTGATGCCGCCGGGAGTTCTGGATTATGTTGTGGTGCATGAGCTGGCACATCGTAGAGAAATGAATCATTCCGCTGCGTTCTGGAAGGTCGTGGCGACGTGGATGCCGGACTATAAAAAATATAGAAAATGGCTGAGAGATAACGGAAATCAGT
>PPYF01470199.1_pt1 | contig 13234 bp, 8 predicted proteins | sample 1559871 | NCBI WGS metagenome assembly PPYF01 (sample SAMN08240021, study PRJNA423297) | Human gut metagenome, whole genome shotgun sequencing project. | reverse complement strand
CTGGTTTTTATATTAAGCGAAGACGCAAAATAGGAGACATTGATTTGTTTGAATATGCGTTTTCGCTTTTTGCCTATAGTACAAAAGAAGGGGAGGTAGATAGTGATGGAGAATACGATAAAGATTAATAGACAGAAATTGTATGATGAAATATGGGAAATATCTGCCTCCGGTGTAGCAAAGCAATATGGATTAAATTATGCTAAACTGCTACAAAGCTGTAAAGATTATGAAATCCCGATCCCACCATCGGGGTATTGGACAAAAATAGCTTGTGGAAAAGAGGTAAGTAAGGCACCCTTGCCACAATCTGATATAGATGAGATAGAAGTGCTAAAGCAAGGGGTATCACGGAAAGAAAAACGTCAACCGGAACCTACAGAGAAAATTGTTAAAGAATCAGATGAAAAATCAGAAAACAATAAAAATGATAAGGTTAAGGCTATTGAAGAAATAAAAGAATATGAATTGGAAGTATTGCCAGATGTATTGAATTTTTTAGATGATGAGGAACGGACAAAGGTTATAGAAATAGCTAAAGCATTAACAGTACAAAGCAATTCGCGTCCACATCCTAAATTGGTTGCTTATCGTAAGAAAATATCTGATTGGAAAAAACAGGAGGCAGACAGAAGAGGGAGATATCATTCTAGTCGAGATGATATACCCTTATTTGTAAATGATGTTTCGGAAAGTTCGATGGGAAGAATTTATGATTTTATGAATGCCCTTTTTCAAGCAGTCGAACAGCTTGGGGGAGTTATCTATGAAGATTTAACTGTTAAAATTCGAGAGGATAAGGTGCGGTTTAAAATAGTGGAATCCATGGATAAAGTTCCTCATCAAATGACGAAACAAGAGGCTAGAGATTTGCTAATCTATAAAGATGCGCAAAAGCAGCACCGCTGGGCGTCTGAGCCTAGAATACCAAAAACTGATAATGTATATAATGGGAAAATTCGGATTGTTTTTTCAGATGGTAAATATTTTAAAGACAGTACAAAGACGAGACTAGAGAGCCAAATAGGGGAAGTTTTGATTTATATGTATCAATTGTCGGAAGAGTTACGTTTGGAGCGTGTAAAGCGGGAAGAAGAACATAAATTATGGGTAGAGAAACAAAGGCTAGCTGAGGAACGTAAGCAGAGACTTGAAGATGAAAAAAGAAATACTAGGGTTCTTCTAAATCGGGCAAACGATTATGAGATGGCCTGCAAGATTAGAACATACATAAGTGCTGTCACACAGTCTCAGCCGCTTACAGAAGAAATGATTAAATGGATTAAATGGGCTTCGGATAAAGCTGATTGGTTTGATCCTATCGTTAGTCGTGAGGACGAATTCTTTGGGAAAAGAGAACATGATAAAGCGGATGATGATAAGAATATATTTACTAGAAATCGTTATGGGTATTAGTGAGACTGATATTTATAGTAGTAAGTATAAAAATTAATAAAATGGGGGTATGATAATGTATTTATCTTTACTGAAAATCAGCAATTTTAGATGTTTTGATGACAGTGAACATATTATCAGTTTTAATCCGGGTTTAACCATACTGGTTGGTGAAAATGATTCAGGTAAATCAGCGATAATGGATGCAATCAGAATTGTTTTAGGCACAACTGATCTGGGGTGGATTCGCATAGAGACAGATGATTTTTATAAGGAAGATATTTCTTTGGAAATAAGTATTATGTGTAAATTTTCAAATTTGTCATCTGAAGAACAGGCTTCATTCTTGGAGTGCTTGACATATGAAGATCAAGAAAAATCAAAGGTGCCTTGTCTTTATTTACATTGGAGGTGTAAATATTTGACATCATTTAAACCGCCACGTCCTATTTCATCAATATCTACGGGAAAAGACGGAAATGGCCCTGTACCGTCAGCAGAGGCACGGGAACTGCTTCGCGTTACTTATCTACGGGCGTTGAGAGATGCGTATAGTGATATGCAGTCGGGAAAACATTCACGATTATCTCAAATTGTTCATAATATTTCAGGATTAAATAATGGTGAAAACGAATTTCAAGAAGGCATGGATTTGCACAAATTATCGTTAATTGGTATCACCAATTTATCGAATAGTTTATTGGAAGCCCATTCAGCCATTAAAGCCGTAAATGAAAATTTGACAGAAATTCTAAGTAGTCAAATGTTACTTAAAAAGGATACTATTAAAACTAGATTTGAAGTGGCTGGGACTAATAGCAATGATCTACAAAAAATGATAACTCTTCTCGAAAAACTCGACTTAGCCGTAGATAAAAATGCAAGTGCTATGCAGGGGAAGGTTGGATTAGGCACAAGTAATATCATGAGTATGGCATGTGAATTGCTTTTACATAGAGAAGCCGAAGCCGCAAAAAAATCCTCTTTTTTGCTTGTTGAAGAACCGGAGGCACATGTACACGCGCAAAGACAATTGAAACTGATTCAATCACTAGAAAATGAGGCGGAAAGCAAAAATCAACAGATTATTATGACAACACATTCTCCATTATTAGCTTCGGTTGTTAAACTGGGGAATATAATATTAGTAAAAAATGGACAAGTGTTTCCGATGGCAGAAGGGCATACCAAGCTAAAAAAAGATGATTATAAATTCTTGGAGAAATATTTGGATGCAACTAAAGCAAATTTGTTTTTTGCAAGAAGTGTAATTATTGTTGAAGGTCCAGGAGAAGCATTATTACTTCCTACAATCGCAAAATTACTGGGGCGCAATTTTACAGATTTTGGAACATCATTGGTTGATGTAAGAAGTACAGGACTGCGTCGCTATGCAGGTATTTTCCAACGTGTTGATGGTGATACTCTACTGGATATTAAAGTTGCTTGTGTTACTGATAGAGACATAATGCCAGACTGTGCTCCGCATATTTGTATAAATGACGAATATACATTAGATCCAACGTCATGGCCCAAGAAGAAATATAGAAATTGGAGAGCGGAAGCTGATTTTACGCCAGAAGAAGCAGCTTCTCATATCAAAGATATCAAACAAAAAGCTGATGGACAACAGGTTTTAACATTCGTTGCTGATCATTGGACGTTAGAATATGATTTGGCTTTTGCAGGTTTGCAGTATACTAACATGAAAGGGGCATTGATAAAAGCAATTGTAAAAGTAAGTTATGTTGAAAAAAATTGGGTTGACAAGATAAAATCTATAACAGCAGATATTGATAAGTTACCTACTCTTGAAGAGAAGTCATCTTATTTTTATAATTTCTTTGCTGGAAAAATCGCATCCAAAGCGGACTTTGCTCAACAGTTTGCGTTTGAATTGGAAGAAACATTTACTGGAAAATTGGAAGAGTTGAATGAGGCATTGCCATCATATTTGGTAGAGGCCATAAAATATGTCACAGAGGAATAGAGATGGGGATTGATAGACTAAAACAAATAGAAATTACAGACGAGGATGTTACATGGGTTGAATCTATAATGGGCTTCCGTTTTGATGGTAACAGATCTGATATTATCAAAAATTTGGAATCAATAGATATTCAAGCATTCCCGGGAAGTGGAAAAACAACTATACTGATTGCTAAATTGGCGATATTGGCAAAGAAGTGGTCATATACTAATGCGGGAATATGTGTTTTGTCCCATACAAATGTTGCCCGTGAAGAAATTGAGGAGCGATTAGGTAATACGGATATAGGGAAAAAGCTTTTGATGTATCCACACTTTATTGGTACCCTTCATTCCTTTTTTGATACCTTTGTTGCTTTACCTTGGCTCCGTTCTAATGGCATTTCCATGAATTTAATAGATTCAAATATTGTTAAAGAACAGCGATGGAGCAAAGTTCCCTATAAAGCAAAATTGTATTTAGAACATTTGCATGTTAATGAACAAATTTGTAGTCATAGCGGTGAAATAGGTCAGATTAATTTACCTTCAACAAACAAATATTATCAAACTATATTAGACATAATACAAGAGTCTCAACAAAATGGGAATTTTACATTTGATGAGATGTTGCTATATTCCAAACAGGCGTTGGAAGAGTGCGATTCTTTATCTATTGGCCTACAACAGCGGTTCCCAATTGTTTTTATTGATGAAGCACAAGATACCAATTCATTTCAATGGGAATTGCTTCATAAAGCGTTTCCAGAGTTGGATGGTATAACAATTCAACAAGGATTTGGCGACCGTAATCAAGCAATTTATAATTATGTTAATGAAGTTGTCGATAAGCCGGAATTTCCAAGGATAGCACCGTTAATACTTAACGAAAGCCAAAGATTTGATAATAGGATAGCTCGTTTAGCCAATACGGTAGCTGTTTCGTCTGAGCAAATGATAGGTACACAAAATGAATTTACTGAAAGAGAAAGTTGCCATACTATTTATTTGTTTTCTAAAGATAAGGCTCCACAAGTAATTGAGGAATTTGGACAGCTTGTTTTAAATACATTCTCTGACGCGGAATTATTAAAAAATAGAAAGGCTGGCTGTCACGTTGTAGGTATGGTTCATGTTAAGAAAGATGATACCTCTGAAAAACAGTTTCCCAAAGGTATATATGATTATTGGCCATGTTATGAGGCAAATAAAATGAGCAAGAATACAAACCCGAATCGACTAATAGAGTATATTAGAATGGGACGTTACGAGTTTGAAAAGAATGGAGAATTATGTGGTTTTATAGACTGGAGTGCAAGAGGTATTCGGAGACTGATTAATATAACAAAGGGTCAAAATTTTATAATAGCAAACAATAATCCCTTTTCTGCAATCGCTAAACAACTTCCGGAGGAAAAACAATTGGCAATAAGAAAAGACTTTTTTCGGTTGTTTGCTGCGGATATCTCAACTGAGGAAAATTGGGGAAATATACAGTGTATTATAGAAGATATTTTGGACCAGTTTGATTTGAAGATAAATAGTAAAGCAAAAAGCTTTGTTTTATGGACAGCAGCCACTGATTTAAAATATGATGATCAGGAGAAAACGTTAAAAGTATTACCTAACCATTACATTTACAGGGAAAAGAATAGTGAGCGGTGTGTTGATTTGGAATTTGGCAGTATTCATTCAGTAAAAGGAAGGACACATTTGGCAACTTTAGTTTTGGAAACTTTTTCAAAAGCGCACAATATGAAAAAGATATTAAAATATCTGTGTGATAAGCCACCAAAATCAATAGGGGCCAACCAAAGTCGGTTGAAATGTCAGTATGTAGCCATGACACGTGCAAAAGCACTATTATGCCTTGCTATTCCGATAGAGTTCGTAGATGATAAAGCGCAGGAATTACTGGAGGCTGTAGGCTGGACAATTAAAATAATTAGCTAACACACTGTTAATAATAAAGCTCTTGAGGTAACGTTTCTTAAGGGCATTATTATTGGCAGTGCTCATCACCAATAAAATTTTTCTCTTTCTGGAGATGCGTGAATATATCTAAGTCCTAAAATATGGTACAATCGGATAAGTAAGTCGTGAAGCAGATTTAAAAATTTAACAATATAGTTTATGAATTGTTTGGGCAGGAAGTATTATGCTTCCGCCAAGGCTAAACTATACTTTTCGAGTATCCGAATCACAGCTTCTAAGAATTGTGAGACCTTCTGCCTTTTAGAGAAAAGAGACCCGTAATTATATTAGAAACTCTACTATTATATTTATGAGAGTTGCCACAAGAAGTATGAAACTCTTTTCACTATAAAAAAGGGAAATATATGTACTGCTTGGCTGACTGGGTTATGGTGATTTGGGGCATATATCCAAATGATGCGATAGAAGCAACTGGTTTTAAGGACGATTTGGGAACGAATAAAAAACAAAGCAAAATATTTGAGCTCTTAGAATTGATTGATGGGAAGAGCGTTTGATTTTATAAATAAATTAGAATGATATGCAGAGGATAAGGGAGTATGAAAGCAAGAAATATATATACATATTCAAGAATACAAGAAGATATGGCTACTGAATTCGAAAATATTCTGTCACAAAGGACAAAAAAACTAAATGTAAAATCACAAGAATTTGAGGCAATAAAAACCCTTGTTAATTTGTTACTAGATATAGGTGCTGAAGTAAGGGATTTTGAAAATTTTTTTGCTTCATTTATAATAGAGCAGATTGGAAAAGAATTTGATTTGATAAAACTTGATAAGGATAATCTTGTTTTAAATATTGAATTAAAAAGTGAAGATGTAGGTGTAGAGGCTATTCAAAATCAATTAGAAAAGAATAAATATTACCTGAAACATTTAGCACCAAATGTGCAATTGTATACTTTTGTTGAATCCACAAAAGAATTATATAAATATACCCAAAGTGGAATTCGTCTCGTTGAGATGGATGACTTAAAAGATACTATGCAGTTATTTCAAACGAGTCTTGGGGAGAATATCGAATCTTTGTTTCAAGCGAATAATTACCTGATTTCTCCGTTGAATACACCTCAAAAATTTATGTCTGGTGATTATTTTTTGACGAATCAACAACATGATATAAAGAAAAAAATAGTAAATTTGATTTTGCTTAATGATAGAGAACACATTTTAGGGATAACAGGAAAAGCGGGAACAGGCAAGACACTTTTGTTATATGATACGATTAAAGAAATAGCAGAAAGAGGCTCAACCTGTTGCCTGATTCATAGCGGTATTTTATGTAATGGACACAAAGTCCTAAATATGCAATGGAAGAATGTGGATGTTTTTTCGGCAAAAGAACTGAATGGTGATGGAGCGAAAATCTTAAAAAAATATCAATATATATTTGTAGATGAATCTCAAAGGATCTATACATCAACATTTGAAAAAATAATAGAGGAAGTGAGTTCTGAATCTAAAACTGTAATTTTTGCTTATGATTATGTACAGTCGTTATCAAAAACGGAGGAAAATAGAAACATTCCATCTATGCTGCAAAAAGTTGATGGATTTATGGAATATATGTTATCAGATAAAATTAGAACAAGTAAAGAAATAGCTTCTTTTACAGGAACACTGATAAATTTGAATAACCGGGCAAGAGGATATATGGATTATTCAGATATTGATGTACTGTTTGCGAATAGTACAGAAGAGGCAATGAAGCTGATTTACTTGTATGATGAGAAGGGATATGTATTTATTTCATATACGCAATCACTGTACTATAAGAATTCGATTGACTTATATCCTAGCACTTATGATACACATCATGTTATAGGACAAGAATATGATAAAGTCATGATTATGATGGATGAAAACTTTAGATATGACAAAGAGAGAAGGATACAAGGAAAAGAGCATCCAAATCCAGATTTGCTATTTTATAAGTTATTGTATCAGGCGATTTCTCGTGCAAGAGAAAAACTGTGTATATTGGTGGTAGGAAACTACAAACTATTTTCCGATATTTTGAATATAAAGTATGATATGTTATCTAGGTATCAATATAAAGAAAATCGTACAAATATAACCTTATCAGTTAAAAAATTGAATCGACTTACTAAAAAGATTAAAGATGAACTTCCAGAGGTACAGGCATACGATGCTCTTACGATTTCTGAAGCAGTGGATATGATAAATGATGAATTAATGGGAGCTGAATTAAAGAAAAAGGTTGTACGAAATGGTATAAAATTATTGAAAATAATACAGAAAAAATTGGAATTTGAAGAGATTTATGAATTCATATCTAATTATTGTGAGTATCTAGAAGAAATTACAATTCCATAGGATTGAATTTCTGGTTTGTAGAAATAAGCAAAGTTACGATTTAGATAATGTGATTTTGTATTTAAATTATAGGTTGAAAGAAATTCTGAAACATTATAACTTACAGGCAATCATTGCGGATGGTTTTAAAAAGAATAATGACCGCGCCGTAAGGATTTCGCAAATGGGCAGGGCAGATTGTTAATGCGTATACGATTCAGGACTGGACGATGGACAAAGAGCGCTCCAAAAGGGTATATGTTCACCGACGAATATTTTGAATGTTAATTGGAGAATGTTCGTGAGATATATCTGTCTGAGCACAAGTTATATCAGAAGGTTACGGATATCTATGCCACAGCGTTTGATTACAACAGGATACTAAGACTACCTGGCAGTTTTTTTGAATGGTATAGAATACATATTCCGATATCGGAATATGTATAAAATGCAATGGGCGATACATCGTCATACAGCAGCAGAATTGATTGTAGAGCGTGCAAAAACAGAAAAAGAACATATGGGCCTGACAACATGGGAATCAACGCCAGATGGGAAAATCGTCAAAGCAGATGTTATTGTTGCTAAAAACTATCTGAGCGAAAAAGAAATGAACTATTTAGAGAGGATCGTTTCATTGTATCATGACTATGCAGAGTTACAGGCGAAACGAAGAATACCGATGAGTATGGAGGACTGGGCCAAGCGTCTTGACGGTTTTCTAGAGTTTAATGAGAACGAATTGCTTATGGGACCGGGAAAAGTCAGTTCGGAATAAGCAAAGCTTCATGGAGAGACGGAGTTTGAAAAATATCGCATTGTTCAGGATCGCTTATTTATGTCGGACTATGATAAGTATTTGTTAGAATTAGAATATCAAGCAGAGCAAAGTGATGACTAAAGTTGATTATAGCATTTCCGCTTGGGGAGAATTACGCCCTCCCGCCATCATTATTATCCACTCAACAAATGTCGAGGTGGTAATAATGATGCGGAATTGTGGTTTAGAAAGGAATAGAGAGGGTTAATAACAAGATGTAGTGTCTTTTGGTGAAAAGTGGTCTTGAAATATCAAGGTAGTGGCTGTACTTTGACCATCGAAAATAGTTGTTTCATTGATATCATCTGGATGATAGTTATGTTAAATAAGAATACCAATCCCCCAGCTATGCTGAGGAAAATTGTTTAAGTGGAAACGAGGAGGATATCAATACCCCCCTATGCTAAAATGAGAATGGTGTCGCATGCCAAAATCAAGCATAGGAGGAGGCCGGAATGAACAATAAAAGTTTATTAAATAGTCGCTGGATATACTAATACTATATAGTGTTATTCCAGAATATCGGTTGATAACGTTGTTTGCTCAAGTAAGGAATGATGTATGAGAGATAATCTCGACATCATGTAAGTGCAAAAATGTAGAGATTGATGCGGGTGCAGTATGTATCGATTATGTACATTTAAGTGTGATAATTCCAACTAAGCTAAGCATATCAAGTTTTATGGGCTACTTAAAGGGAAAAGTACGCTAATGATAGACGATAGGCTTCCGGAATTACAAAGTAAGTGGAATAAAGCATTCTGGACAAGGGGGCATTGTGTGGAAACAATCGGTAATATGACAGATGAAGCAGTATAAAGGTATATAAAAAAGCAAGTGGAAGAGTTATGTAAGGAAGACCTGAGAAGTACTGCTTCTTAACAGACCAGTAAAATGCTTGCGATGTCGTCCTCCTGGGGAGCAGTAACAAAGCCCTTTTCTGGGCTAATTACAAACCACCAGTTGAACTGGTAGTTGCTGATATTGAAGAGTTTCGATTAGGGAGATAGATTTCTTATGTTAAATTATTCTAATCTAAATGATGTCGAATTTGAAGATTTATGTCAGGACATCATGTCAAAGAAATTGGATAGGAGTCTACGGCGTTATGCAGCAGGCAGAGATGGTGGAATTGATCTTTCAGATACGGCGGTCAGCCCCGATATAATTGTTCAAGTGAAATATTATCAGAAAACGGATGCAGCTGGTCTGATTGCTTCATTGAAGAAGGAAATAGAAAAAGTTGAAGCGTTGAAGCCTAAACAGTATTATATTTGTTGTTCAAAAGAATTATCTCCAACTAGGATTAAGGAAATTTATAGGATGTTTTCGGCATATATGGATTCGGATAAGAATATTATTACGCTGATTGAAATAGATAATTTTTTATCGATGTGTGAAAATGCTGAAATATTGCAAAGGCACTATAAGCTTTGGATTTCTTCATCTAATATTTTACAGGATATTTACAGCAATGACATTTTTATAGATTGTGAGTCTTTGCTGTCATCGATTGAAAAAGTTGAAAAATTTTTTGTAGAAACTACGGCCTACAGCCAAGCATTGAAATGTTTGGCGGCTCACAAGACGCTGTTCCTTACAGGTGATCCGGGAGTGGGTAAAACTATAACTTCCAAAATGCTAATATTATATTTTGCGGCTAAAGGTTATAGGGTACGATATACAACGGATGTGACTGATTTGGCTGCCTTAAAACGAGCGATATCTAAAGATCGGAATACTAAGGAAGTTATATTACTGGATGACTGTTTAGGACAAGCTTATTTTGAAATGAAAACATCTCAGGGGACGGAGTTGTTGTCACTAATTCGATTTGTTAATGCTTCAAAGAGCAAACTATTAATATTGAATTCAAGAGTAACAATTTATCAGGAAGCCTGTCTTAAAACTCCGGAACTTGTAAAAAGCTTTGAAAATAAAGAGTTTAAAATACAAATATTGAATATGGATGTAATGCCTGATTTGGAAAAAGCCAGAATTCTGTATAATCATATGTATTTTAGCACAGAAGATGAGGACTATTTTTATGCGATTAAAGAAAATCGTAATTATATGAATATCATAAACCATGATAATTATAATCCTCGAATCATTCAGTTTATATCGGATCCAAATAGATACAAAGGTATTACGGCAGCAAATTATTATGAATTTATTCTTAACTGTCTGGATAATCCCCATATGGTTTGGGATAATGAGTATGAAGAACGTTTGCAGGTAACTGACAGGAGCTTATTGATAACGTTATTTTCACTTTCGAATACAGAAGTTTCATATGAGTTGGTGAAAAAATGTTTCATGAAACGAATTCAAAGGGCGCCAGGGATAGATACTACCATCAATCAATTTGAACGTTCATTGAAAAGACTTCAAGATTCATTTATCTGGATAATAGATCAAAGTGGTAGTAAAAAACTTTCTATGGTTAATCCATCGGTTAATGATTATTTAAGATCAAAACTTAAGGATAATCCTCTGGAATTGGAAATAATGCTTGAATCAGCCCTTGTAATATCACAGTATAAGAGATTACTGCCTGACGAGGAAGCAGAAAAAAGAATCATTTCACAATTTGAGACGGGGGGTATAAATAAATTCTATTTTGAGAATGAAGCACAAAAATGTGGAATCATTACATCATATGTTGCTTCGAATTGCATATTGAATCTAACCTATAAAAAAGATATTTATTTGTATTTAAAACACTTTGATGATATTGCTGATTTTGATAAAACAATTATCCATGCAGCAGATATACTAGTAAAGCTGTTCGGTGAAACGCTTTTTCATTTTTATGAGATTGATACGTTCTTGAAGGATTTTGAGACTTTCAAAGAGATCATTTTAAAATTAGAATTGATAGATCTGGTGAACGTTTTAGGGGCATGCTATGAATACTTTGAAGAGGAATTCGAATTTATAGAGATGTGTGAAGAGGTAGTTCAGAAGGCGGTCGATAACTATTGCGAGTCAATAGAGGCTTTATCATATGATTCAGAAATCGGTGACATTGTAAGTAACTATACGCAGGCGGATGAATATGGATATGAAATTGATAAGGACCGAATATTTAGCATAGTAGAGAGCAAAATTACAAGTATTGTAGAAGACCAGATATATGATATTGTGGGTAATCTACCGGGAGATTTAAGCGGAGGCGGGTATTTAGTAGACGATTTTAATATATATATAGAAGGTATAGAAGAGATGATTGATTTCTTTTTGGATGAAGATTATGATGATGAGGGCTATAATAGCGGTGAATCTAACTCAAATGGAGATATCGATCTGATATTTAATCGTTAATAGAGAGTCAAAAGCTATAAAATTTTTTGGCTAAAGGTGAAGCCTCAATCTACGGAGTATCTGTACATGTCCCTTCAGGGAAGCACCATTTAAAAGCCTGGTAACACGATGAGGTGTTACTATCCATCCACAAATATGTATTGGAAAAATCGTTAAAGCTGATGTTAGTGTTGCTAAAAACTATCTGCGCGAAACGGAAATGTTCGGCAAAACGACTTGACGAATTCATGGAGTTTAATGGCAATGAACTGCTTCCGGACAGGGATTTAAGTATCTTAGTTATATAGCACAAGTTAAAAAAATATAGATTGATAGAACGAATCAATTGAGCGTGTCTGACGAATATTTAAGATAATTTAGAGAAACAAAATGATTTCAAAAAGTAAAGGTGTTGCTTATGGCTAATATCGAAAGTATTAAACAAAGAATTCTGCAATTGGATGCAGGGTCATTTCAAAATCTTTGTTATTCTCATTTATATAAAATTGGCTATCCTAATATAGTATCTCTTGGTTGAGAAGTAGATAATGATATTATTGATTAGATAAATACAAATGAATATATAATATAAAATTTTGATGAGGAAATTTAGATATGGAGAACAAGAATAGAGAGATTACAATACACAGCTCAGCCGCAGAGTATTTAACATATGTGGCATCTACGGGTAGTAACTCAGATAGTTTCGAGATGCGCTATGAGGACGAGAACATTTGGCTGACACAGAAAATGATGGCAACCTTATATGATGTTTCTGTATCGGCAATCAATCAGCACCTTAAAAGGATATTTGAAGATAATGAGCTGGTCGAGGAATCAGTTATTAAGAAATACTTAATAACTGCCTCAGATGGTAAATCCTACAGTACGAAACATTATAACTTACAGGCAATCATTGCCGTTGGCTTTAAAGTTAACAATGAGCGCGCCGTTAGATTCCGCAAATGGGCTGGTCAGATTGTCAAGGATTATACAATCCAAGGCTGGACGATGGACAAAGAGCGCCTGAAAAAAGGGCATATGTTCACTGATGAATATTTTGAACGTCAGTTGGAAAATATTCGTGAGATACGTCTGTCCGAGCGAAAGTTTTATCAGAAGGTTACGGATCTTTATGCTACAGCATTTGATTACGACAAAGATGCCAAGACTACCTGGCAGTTTTTCAAAATGGTGCAGAATAAAATGCATTGGGCAGTACACCGGCATACAGCAGCAGAATTGATTGTAGAGCGTGCAAATGCTGAAAAAGAACATATGGGCCTGACAACATGGGAATCAGCGCCGGATGGGAAGATTGTCAAAGCTGATGTTAGTGTTGCTAAGAACTATCTGAGCGAAAAGGAAATGTCCTATTTGGAAAGAATCGTTTCACTGTATCTTGACTATGCGGAGTTACAGGCGGAACGAA
>PPYF01526265.1_pt1 | contig 13240 bp, 9 predicted proteins | sample 1559871 | NCBI WGS metagenome assembly PPYF01 (sample SAMN08240021, study PRJNA423297) | Human gut metagenome, whole genome shotgun sequencing project. | reverse complement strand
AAACGCAGATTAATGCAGATTAAAGCAGATGTTCAGTCTGCATTAATTTGTATTAATCTGCGTTTCTCTTTCTATATTAATGAACTGTTTTACGGAAATACGATGATAAAATACTTAGTTGTCGGACTGGGAAACATTGGTCCCGAATATCATGAAACGCGACATAATATCGGATTCATGACAGTAGAAGCATTGGCTAGAATCAATAACGCTCCTCCTTTTATGGATGGACGATATGGATTCACTACCAGCTTTTCTATCAAAGGACGCCAGTTGATTTTGCTTAAGCCATCGACTTTTATGAACCTAAGCGGACTGGCCGTTCGCTATTGGATGCAGAAAGAAAATATTCCATTGGAAAATGTACTGATCGTAGTAGATGATCTGGCTCTTCCCTTTGGAACTTTACGCCTGAAGGGAAAAGGGAGTGATGCAGGACATAATGGATTGAAGCATATCGCCGCTATTCTGGGCACTCAAAACTATGCCCGCCTGCGATTTGGTATCGGAAATGATTTTCCACGTGGCGGACAGGTTGATTATGTACTCGGACACTTCACTAACGAAGATTGGAAAACAATGGATGAAAGACTGGAGATGGCAGCGGAAATTATAAAAAGTTTCTGCCTCGCCGGTATTGACATCACAATGAACCAGTTCAATAAAAAATAATGGACTAGCCCCCCCCAAAAAAAATAAAGATGACAATGAACGGTTAGCGATAAATGACAACGTCAACTGATACTAACCAAAGAATTATTTATCACTAAATAACTAACTAAAATGGCCGAAGCAAGAATAGATAAATGGATGTGGGCTGTCCGCATCTTCAAGACACGTACGATTGCAGCAGAAGCCTGCAAAAAAGGACGCATTACCATCAACGGTTCTTTAGCCAAAGCTGCCCGTATGATAAAACCGGGAGATGTTATTCAGGTGAAGAAACCGCCTATCACTTATTCATTCAAGGTATTACAAACTATTGAAAAACGTGTGGGTGCCAAACTTGTATCGGAAATGATGGAAAACGTAACTACTCCCGATCAATACGAACTGCTTGAAATGAGTAAAATCAGCGGATTCGTAGATCGTGCACGGCTGAAAGCCTTACAATTATATATTTATTGGGGTGCCCTGAAAGGGCTTAATTATATAGCGTAGGGCAACGCCCTACGTAAAAACGGCAATCTGAATTTGCGCCCTGAAAGGGCATAATTGTATACAGTTTCGCCCTTTCAGGGCTTGTGGCCGGTGTGCTTTTTTCGTAGGGCGTTGCCCTACGCTATATAATTAAGCCCTTTCAGGACACCCCGCAAAATTTACCGTTTATAGGTTTGCCTTAACAGCATCAATCAATTCCTGATATTCTGCATCAGTCAGATAAACCTTCCCTGGGTTCATTTGGAATATACCTCCATAATCAGGTCCATCCACATACTTAGGCGCTAAATGAAAATGTAGATGAGACAATTTATCCGAGTAAGCACCATAATTAATCTTTTCCGGTTGGAAAGCTTTTTGCATGGCACGAGTGACACGCGCTACATCTGCCATAAAAGCATTACGGTCTTCATCACTCAATTCATTTAAATCGTTCACATGGTCTTTGTAAGCAACAAGACAACGTCCACGATAGGTTTGTTCTTTAAACAGAAACACACGTGACACACTCAATTGCGCTATCTCAATCATCAGATTATGCAGCGTTTCATTGTTCTGGCAATACAGACATTCTTTCGGATCACTCTTCATGATATTATTATTTTAAGTTTTTATCGTTGCAAAAATAAGTATTCCATTCTTATCCGGCTTGTACTTTTTCGTTTTTTTGATCGACTAATTGGTATACATCCTCTTTTTCACCTACCACCCAAACAACATCACCTTCTTCGAGCGGAGCATTTACATCGGGAACCATCAACGTACCGTCTTCACTCTCAACGCCCGCTATCATGCAATGATATTTGTCGCGAATACCCGATTCACGAATCGTTTTACCCAGAAAAACAGAATCACTGTCAATGATAAATTGCTTCAAAGCCATTTCACTCTTTTCATAGACCTCCCAGTCTATCTTCGCTCCATTTTGCATCGCTTCATTAAAGACGTTCAATTGTTCATCTGTTCCTATCACCTGTATCTTATCCATAGGAAACAGTCGGACAGAACCACCCGGAATATTAATACGCCTCTTTCCACGAAGGATAGAAGCCACATGAACTCCAAACTTCTTTCCCAGATTCAGTTCCATCAATGTCTTTCCTGCCCAACAAGATTCACCCGGAATTTCCATATCAGCAAGATGTAAATCATGTGACAACAAACGCCCGGCATATTCCGGTTTTTTCTCTCCCAAATACTCTGCACGTACATCTCTGGAACGAAGATTCTGAAAAAAGCGACGTTCAATCAGTATCGATTGCTTCTTCAGACGGCGAGACCATACCATCAGCAAAACGACAAGTACGGCCACGCCAATAATCAAGCCGATAGACGCCTTAAATAATCCGGAAATAACAAAGATGACAAAAAGCACTGCTATCATAATGCGAATCACGATTGTTGATAACAATGGTGCACGATTAGCACGATTATCATGCCATAAAGTCATAAACTCGACTGAATGATTTTTCTTCACCATGATGGCACGCAAGAAAGGGGCAATACACAGAATGATAAATACGGCTCCTAATAACGACGCCCAGAAATGAGGCAGATTCTCTTTAAAGAATGGCACGACAAAACGAAAAGAAAGTGCAACAATCGATATGCTGACAATTGAATAAACGACCGTAATACGTACCATTGCCAAGATTAGCTTCTTCCACAAATTCTCATGATTGAGTGCTGTTTGCGAACCGGAAGAGTAACGCATCATCATTTTTTTCCATGATTCCGGAAGATGTGCATCTACAAAAGTAGAAGCCGGCTCGGCTAAACGAATCATGTAAGGAGTTAGGAAAGTAGTAATGACAGAGACTGCTACTACTATCGGATACAGAAAATCACTCGTTACATGCAAGGAGACTCCCAAAGAGGCAATAATAAATGCAAATTCACCGATCTGCGTTAAACTAAAGCCGCATTGCATAGCCGTCTTTAATGGTTTTCCGGAAAGTATGACACCGAAAGTACCAAAAACAGACTGCCCCAAAATAACAGCCAAAGTGATTACTATAATAGGAACAGCATATTCTACAATCATTGCCGGATCTACCATCATACCAACCGATACGAAAAAGATAGCTCCGAAAAGGTCCTTAACAGGCTTCACCAGCCGGTCTATGGATTCCGCTTCAATCGTTTCTGCCAAAATAGAGCCCATAATAAACGCACCAAATGCAGCAGAGAAACCTGTATGAGCCGCCATCACTACCATGCCGAAGCAAAGTGCCAACGACACAATAAGCAAAGTCTCCTCTCCCATCAATTTCCGGCAGCGCTTTAAGAATTCAGGAATCAGATAAATGCCGACAACAAACCACAGGATAAGGAAAAACAATAATTTGCCGATACTTTCCAACATTTCGGTCCCTTCAAAATTATGGCTGACCGCCATCGTGGAAAGCATCACCATTAATACAATGGCTAAAATATCTTCCAAAATCAAGATGCTCAACACCAGTCCGGTAAACTGTTTCTTCCTTAATCCCAAATCGTCAAAAGCTTTATAAATAATAGTAGTAGACGACATCGCAATCATACCACCCAGAAACAGACTGTCCATCCGGTGCCAACCAAAGCCCATACCGACTCCTATACCCAACAAAATCATACAAAAGATGATGGTACAGGCAGCTATGATGGCAGAACCACCCACCTTGACAATCTTCTTAAAACTAAATTCCAAACCGAGAGCAAACAGTAAGAAAATGACACCAATATCTGCCCATGTCTTAATATTGGCAGTATCCATCACTGAAGGAGTATACGGCATATGCGGACTTGCCAGGAATCCGGCAACTACATATCCCAAGACCAGAGGTTGCTTCAACTTCTTAAACAACAAAGTCATAACACCGGCACAGATCAATATCAGTGCGAGGTCAGCTATAAGAGTAGGTAATTGAGACATTATTTCATCGTATTTGATGACAAAATTATATTATTTCTATGGGATAAACAACATATCTACGGATATGTTTTGCAATAACGTCCTAAAATAAGTTAGCCCCGGATAGAGTCGATACTTATCCGGGGCTATACACAACAACCAGCTTATTTCTTATTTTCTAAAAGGAGGTTTCACTACCACTGCTTTTAACTTCCGACCACGCATATCAATACAGATTTCCGTGCCCACTTTACTATATTCCGGCTTTACATATCCCATGCCGATACCAATCTTACGGGTAGGCGACATCGTACCGGAAGTAACCACTCCTACTTGCTCGCCTTCAGCATTTACCAGTTCATAGCCGTGGCGGGGAATCCCGCGGTCAACCATTTCAAAACCAACCAGTTTACGGGTAACACCTTCCATTTTCTGTTTTTCCAGCAGCGGACGGTTGATAAAATCCTTACCTTCCACAAACTTAGTAATCCAGCCCAGTCCGGCTTCTATCGGAGAAGTAGTATCATCCAAGTCATTACCATACAGACAGAAGCCCATTTCCAACCGAAGTGTATCACGAGCTCCCAAACCGATAGGTTTAATGCCGTATTCCTCACCAGCTTCAAAAACCGCTTTCCATATACGATCAGCAACAGACGGATAGAAATAAAGTTCGAAACCTCCCGCACCGGTATAACCCGTATTGGAGATTATCACATTCTCTTCACCTGCAAACGTTCCAACTTTAAATGTATAATATGGAATAGAAGCAAGATCAATGTCCGTCAACTTTTGCAGAGCTAGAACAGCCTTCGGGCCCTGTACAGCGAGTTGAGCTATGTTGTCCGAAGAGTTTTCCAACTCGGCCCCTTCCGTATTGTGAGAAACGCACCAGTTCCAGTCTTTTTCCATATTGGCAGCGTTGACTACCAACATGTATTTTTCCGGCTCGTACTGATACACCAGCAAATCATCTACAATACCTCCCTCTTCATTGGGAAAACAGGTATATTGTATTTTACCCGGAGCCAATGCCGCCACATTATTGGAAGTTATTTTCTGCAGAAAGGCTAATGCATGTGGACCTTTCACCCAAAATTCTCCCATGTGCGACACATCAAATACACCGACACTTTGACAAACAGTCAGGTGTTCGTCAATGATACCGGAGTACTCAATAGGCATATTATAACCTGCAAACTCGTGCATTTTAGCACCGAGCATGATATGTTTCTCTGTAAACGGAGTGGTTTTCATTATTTTAAAGTATTAAGTATTAATCAAGTATTAAGTTTTAAGCATTAAGTATTACCTGTGTTTACCCCCTTTTTTATTTGGAAGCTACCAGTTCAGCTATTTTCACGATCACTTTCATGGCCTTCTCCATATTCTGAACAGGTACGAATTCGTAACGTCCGTGGAAATTCAGCCCACCGGCAAAGATATTCGGACAAGGCAATCCTTTGAAAGAGAGCTGCGCACCATCCGTACCTCCACGAATCGGTTTTACGTTCGGTTTCACGCCAACGGCTTCCATAGCTGCAAAAGCAGTATCGATGATGTGCATTACCGGTTCTATTTTCTCACGCATATTATAATACTGGTCGCGCAGTTCGAGTGTCGCAGTACCAGCTCCATATTCAGTGTTCATTTGAGCTACCAGACGTTCTATCTCTTTTTTGCGGTTCTCAAATTTTGCACGGTCATGGTCGCGGATGATATAAGACACAGTGCTTTGCTCCACATCCCCCTGAATACCGATCAAATGATAAAATCCTTCATAGCCGGTCGTATGTTCTGGTCTTTCCTGTGAGGGAAGCATCGTGATAAACTGATTGGCAAGATAGATAGAGTTAATCATCTTATCCTTGGCATATCCCGGATGCACATTACGTCCTTTAAAGGTTATTTTTGCGGCAGCGGCATTAAAGTTCTCAAACTCCAACTCCCCTACTTCACCTCCATCCATCGTATATCCCCATTCGCAACCGAATTTCTCTACATCGAATTTATGAGCACCTTCACCGATTTCTTCGTCAGGATTGAAGCCGATACGAATTTTACCGTGCTTGATTTCGGGATGTTCCTTCAGATAAACCATCGCTGATACAATTTCCGCGATACCGGCTTTGTCGTCGGCACCGAGCAACGTTTTTCCGTTGGTTACAATCAAGTCTTCCCCCTTATGATCCAGCAATTCCGGGAATTGCGATGGAGAAAGAATCACATTCTCTTCAGCACAAAGCACAATATCCGAGCCATCATATTTTTCCACAATCCGCGGAGTGACATCTTTACCTGTCATATCAGGACTTGTATCCATGTGGGCAATAAATCCGATAGTGGGTACTTCTTTATCTATATTGGCAGGAAGTGTAGCAAAAAGATAGCCATGCTCATCCAAAGTAATATCTTCCAATCCCAAAGATTCCAACTCTTTTTTCAAGTATTCAGCAAAAATCATCTGCTTAGGAGTACTTGGAGTAAGCCCAGTCGATTCATCAGATTGTGTATCGAAACTTACATACTTTAAAAATCTGTCTACTAAAGTCATTTCTATTTACGATTTAACGATTTACAATTTACAATTTGATAGTTTATAGTGCCGTAAAGGTAAAAAAAGAGCCGTGAATTACAAAGCAATTCACGGCTCTTTTTTATTGTATACTTTTATCCGAATATTTAAATATCCTATTTTACTGCTTTAAAAGTGGCTGCTACCATCAAAGCAATGTGTACATACTTTGCATTTAGGTAAGCCGATAGCCTCAATCAACGTTTCCAGCGTGTTAAACTTCAATGAACTTAGTCCGAAACGCTCGGCAATAATGCTAACCATCTTTTCGTATTCCGGAGAACCGGTAGTGGCATATTTCTCCAAATTCTTATTTTCATCACCTTCCAGTTCCTTGATAATGCGACGGGTTATCAACTCCAATGCATTTTTGGAAGCCGAGAAACCGACAAACGGACAAGCGTAAATCAATGGCGGACAAGCGATACGCATGTGTACCTCCTTTGCTCCATAATCATACAGAATCTTCACATTATCACGCAGTTGAGTTCCCCGTACAATAGAATCGTCACAGAACAACAAACGTTTATTTTGCAACATCGCACGGTTAGGAATCAGCTTCATCTTGGCTACCAGCGAACGCATCTCCTGATTGCTGGGAGTAAAGCTACGAGGCCACGTCGGTGTATATTTCGAGATAGCACGATGATAGGGAACTCCTTTTCCTTCGGCATATCCTAAAGCCATACCCACTCCCGAATCAGGAATACCGCAGGCGCAGTCTACTTCCGATTCATCCGTCTGCCCCATTTTCAATCCGCTGGTGAAACGCACTTCTTCCACATTCTTTCCTTCATAGCAAGAAGTCGGGAAACCATAGTACACCCACAGGAACGAGCAAATTTGCATATCCTCATTGGGTTTGCGAAGCTGGTCGATGTGATCGTCATACATACGGACAATCTCGCCGGGACCTAAATATCTCTCAATCTCATAATCCAGATTCGGGAAGCTGGACGATTCGCTCGTTGCAGCATAAGCACCGTCTTTCTTTCCAATCACTACCGGAGTACGTCCCCATCGGTCACGGGCAGCGATGATGCTACCATCTTCCGTCAGGAGCAGCATAGAGCAAGAACCTTTAATGTGATTAAACACATTTTCGATACCTTCAGCAAAGGTTCTACCTTGTATAATAAGTAATGCGATAAGTTCCGTCTGGTTGGTGTTGCTCGAACTAAGTTCGGCGAAGTGCATGTTTTGATTGAGAAGTTCTTCTTCCAATTCCTGGATATTGGCTATTTTAGCGACTGTGACAATGGCGAAACGCCCGAGATGAGAATTGATGATGATAGGTTGTGCATCTGTGTCGCTAATGATGCCGATGCCGGCGTTTCCTTTAAATTTGTCTAGTTCTCCTTCAAATTTGGTTCGGAAATAAGTACTTTCCAAATTGTGAATGGAGCGGATAAACCCTTTTTCCTCACTGTATGTTGCGAGTCCTCCTCGCTTGGTACCCAGATGTGAGTTATAATCTGTGCCATAGAATAAATCAGTCACGCAACTAGTTTTCGAGACTGTTCCGAAAAAACCTCCCATGTTGTTCTCTTTATTGATGATGTTTTAAAAAAGATGGCGCAAAAGTACAAAAAAGAATCCGTCCTATAAAAAAAGTACTCCGCAAAGTTTTAGTTTTCTTTGCGAAGCACAACTAATATTTATTAAAAAACGAGGAATCCGTAAACAATCTTTTTACCTGAATCTTATTTCCATTTCCTGATTGTTTTCAAGTCGGCAGGAGTTGCTTCTATCAGACTTACTGCAAACCCTCCACTGCGTGCCAGCTTTACAGACATCTTATTCTTGTTTGTCACCAATCCTTTTTTTATCTGATAAGAGGTCGGATTCTTTTCAAAGTCAGCATCTTTTCCGTCAGCATAAAGAGTGGCTACATATTGTTTTCCCGGTTCAAGAAAATCAAGCGTAAAAGCAGAGGTACGGGGATTTTCGTCGGTGATGCCGCCTACAAACCAGTTATCAGTACCTTTTGCTTTACGGGCAACCGTGATATAATCTCCCGGTTCTGCTTCCAGATACTTGCTGTCATCCCAATCAACAGCTACTTCTTTGATAAATTGAAACGCATCCATGTGGCGTTCGTAACTTTCCGGAAGGTCGGCTGCCATTTGCAAAGGGCTGTACATCGTTACATAAAGCGCTAATTGTTTAGCTAAAGTAGTACGTACAAAGCTGTGATCGCCCGACAAGAAAGATAGTTTGGTATCAAAAATACCCGGCGTATAATCCATCGGTCCGCCAATCTGACGGGTGAAAGGAAGCAAAGTGGTATGGAACGGTTTGTTGCCTGCAAAAGCTTCATATTCCGTGCCACGAGCCGATTCGTTACCAATCAGATTCGGGTAGGTACGACATAATCCTGTGGGACGGGTTGCTTCGTGGGCATTTACACATATCTTATATTCGGCTGCTTTTTCTACCGCATATAAATAATGGTTATTCATCCACTGTCCGTAATGATGTTCTCCACGAGGAATAATATTACCTACATATCCACTTTTCACAGCATTATACCCGTTATCTATCATAAACTGATATGCTTTATCAAGATGACGTTCGTAGTTACGTACAGAAGCAGAGGTCTCGTGATGCATCATCAGCTTTACCCCTTTTTCCTTTGCATACGCATTGAGCATTTTCACATCAAAATCAGGATACGGAGTGACGAAATCAAAGACATAATCCTTCGAATTTCCAAACCAGTCTTCCCAACCTTCATTCCAGCCTTCCACCAATACCTGGTCGAATCCATGTTCGGAAGCAAAATCGATATAACGTTTCACTTTATCATTGTTGGCTGAATGGCGTCCGTTTGGCTTTGTTTGGGAATAATCCGTCTGTCCAAGTTTCACCGAATAAACATCATCCGTATACGACCAAGAGCCTTTTCCGGTGATCATTTCCCACCACACTCCGATATATTTCACCGGCTTAATCCAGGAAACATCTTCATAAATACAAGGCTCATTCAGGTTCAAAGTCAATTTGGAAGCCAGAATATCACGGGCATCATCACTTACAATCACCGTACGCCAAGGTGAACGACAGGGAGTCTGCATATACCCCTTATCTCCTTTCGCATCAGGAGTCAGCCATGATTCAAAAACCAGGTTTTGATCGTCCAGATTCAGATGCATACAAGAGTAGTCGATCAAAGCGGCTTCATGCAGATTGATATACAATCCATCGGCCGTTTTCATTTGCAGGGAAGTTTGTACACCTGTCGGAGAGAAAGGTGTTTGAGAAGCATTTGGAGTAATTGCCCCTTGCAATAATCCGCGAATTTCTGAAAGTTTGGATTCGGTATAGTCATATTCCTGCGTATCATAATCGCCGGGAATCCAGAAGGCTGTATGATCGCCAGCCATAGCGAATTGAGAATGTTCTTCTTTGATAACGAAGTAATTCAGATTTTTCTGCTGTGGAAATTCATAACGGAATCCCAAACCATCGTTATAAAGACGAAAACAAATAATCAGATTACGACCTTGTGCCTTTTGATTCAAGGTGACAGCCATTTCATTATAATGGTTGCGGATGGATTTCACCTCTCCCCACACAGGTTGCCATGTTTCGTCAAAAGTAGCAGTTTTCGTATCGATCAGCGTGAATCCGTTCATCAGTCCCGGATCATTCTTTAATTCCAATCCCAGTTTCGAAGGTTTAATTACTTCTTTTCCTTTATAAGAAAGTTCGTACACCGGTTCTCCTTGCGTATTGACAGAGAAATTAAGCTTTAATTGTCCGTCAGGAGAAGTGATACTTTCGGCTTTAGCTGATGTGCCGAAGAAAAAAGAGAGCAACAGACAGAGCCCTATTACAGTTCTTATTTTCATGTTCTTCATGATATAAATGAGTTAGTTAATAATCGTATGGCAAAGATAGACCGGAAACACAAGAGGTGTTTTTCTTTATAAAGAAAATATAGAGGGATACAGAACCAAAAACAGAATAAGTATTTAATAATAAAGCAGATAACATATTTTGAGACTAGAAAAAATATAGTGTCTATGGTGAATAAATTAAAAGGATTAAATATGAATATTGCATAATCTTTCTATATTTGCAGATTATTATCTCAATCACAATAAACATTTTATTATTCATATGGCACAACGCCTTAATTTATCCCGGAGGTTTCGAGCAACTCGAAAAGGATTTTGAAGTCGCCTAAATAATATCAATCTTTCAATCAAATGAGCAAAGAAGTTATCTATATCTTTATCGGCGGAGGCACGGGTAGTGCATTGCGTTATTTCATTCAGTTGTTAATGCACGAACGAATCGTCCCCTACCATTTTCCATGGGCCACTTTCACCGTCAATCTCCTCGGTAGTTTTCTTATCGGCCTATTTTATGCCCTTTCAGAACGGTTTCACCTTCCGTTCGAGGTGCGCCTATTTCTGACGACCGGTTTATGCGGAGGATTTACTACGTTCTCTACTTTCTCCAGTGACGGCGTAGGTCTACTGAAAGGAGAATTTTACGGAGTATTTATTCTATATACATTAATAAGTATAGGTATAGGATTGGCCGCTGTGGTAGCCGGCGGATATGTGGGAAAGGCATGATGAAAAGAAACCCAATCAAACCCGTCCGCGTTGTTCCTCCCATGATGGAAGAGCAGGAAGTCAGTACTACTACCCTACAGGAATGGCTCGACAGAGAAGAAACCGTCTCTCATCTTTTATTCTGTAAAGGAAAAGAAGAAGATATCGACAAATCTTATAAAAGTTTCAAGAACTGTACTTTCCAAAATCAGACATTCAGCGAATGTAAATTCCGTTCTTCCCAACTGACCGATGTCAGGTTCGAGAACTGTGATTTATCCAACATCTCTTTTGCTGAAAGTTCGCTCTACCGGGTAGAATTCATTTCCTGCAAACTATTGGGTACCAATTTATCTGAAACAACGATGAATCATGTCTTGCTGCACGACTGCAATGCCGGTTACATCAACCTCGCCATGAGTAAAATGAATCAGGTACGTTTTGCACACAGCCAGCTCCGCAACGGAACTCTGAACGACTGCCGTTTTTCATCTGTCGCTTTTGACGGTTGCGACCTTGTAGAAGCCGATTTCTCACATGCTTCGCTTCGCGGAATAGATTTGCGCACTTCCCGCATCAGCGGAATCACGCTCAACATCAGTGATCTGAAAGGGGCTGTCATCACCTCCTTGCAGGCTATGGATTTGCAAATTGAAAAAATTGTAGCTCGAGAAATTCTCGATTCAAGAGGTAACCCCACAGTAGAAGTTGACGTAGTATTGGAATCCGGCATCACAGGACGTGCATCTGTACCGTCTGGTGCTTCCACAGGTGAACATGAAGCATTGGAGCTTCGCGATGGTGATAAAAAACGCTATGGTGGAAAAGGAGTACAAAAAGCGGTTGACAATGTAAATAAAATCATCGCTCCAAAACTGGTTGGTATGTCTTCGCTCAATCAGAGAGGTATCGACTACGCAATGCTGGCATTGGACGGCACTAAGACTAAATCCAATTTAGGTGCCAACGCTATTCTCGGTGTATCTCTTGCAGTAGCCAAAGCTGCCGCCAACTATCTGGATCTTCCTCTATACCGTTACATCGGTGGAACAAATACCTATGTAATGCCTGTACCGATGATGAACATCATCAACGGCGGTTCACATAGCGATGCTCCTATCGCATTTCAGGAATTTATGATTCGTCCCGTAGGTGCTCCTTCTTTCAGAGAAGGTCTGCGGATGGGTGCTGAAGTATTCCATGCCTTGAAAAAGGTTCTGAAAGACCGTGGTTTAAGTACTGCCGTAGGTGATGAAGGAGGTTTCGCTCCTAATCTCGAAGGTACCGAAGATGCCCTGAACTCGATCCTTGCTGCTATCAAAGCCGCAGGCTACGAACCGGGTAAAGATGTGATGATCGGTATGGACTGCGCTTCTTCTGAATTCTACCACGATGGTATTTATGATTATACCAAGTTTGAAGGCGAAAAAGGCAAGAAACGTACCGCTGAAGAACAAATCAACTATCTGGAAGAACTGATTAACAAATTCCCTATCGACTCTATCGAAGACGGTATGAGCGAAAACGACTGGGAAGGTTGGAAGAAATTGACAGAACGCATCGGCAACCGCTGCCAGTTGGTAGGTGACGATTTGTTCGTGACTAACGTAGACTTCCTTGCCATGGGTATCGAAAAAGGTTGTGCCAACTCTATCCTGATTAAAGTAAACCAAATCGGTTCGTTGACCGAAACATTGAACGCTATCGAAATGGCTCACCGCCATGGATACACCACTGTCACCTCTCACCGTTCGGGTGAAACAGAAGACGCTACTATCGCTGATATCGCAGTAGCTACCAACAGCGGACAAATCAAGACAGGTTCGTTGAGCCGTTCGGATCGTATGGCTAAATATAACCAACTGCTCCGTATCGAAGAAGAACTCGGCGACTTGGCTGTATATGGATACAAGAGAATCAAGTAAATCTCTATGCTAGATTATAAAAAAAGCATTCAAGTAAACTACCTGAATGCTTTTTTCTTTTTGAGCCTCTTGTCGGATTCGAACCAACGACCCCGAGATTACAAATCACGTGCTCTGG
>PPYF01068510.1_pt1 | contig 13247 bp, 16 predicted proteins | sample 1559871 | NCBI WGS metagenome assembly PPYF01 (sample SAMN08240021, study PRJNA423297) | Human gut metagenome, whole genome shotgun sequencing project. | reverse complement strand
TTTACTGTCTTATTCTCTTCTAACTTCCTTATCATCAGTTTAGCCTGGTCAAGCACATCCAAATCAAGGTAGTTAGTAATCAGCCCAGTCCACTTGGTCATGGTATAACCAAACATCTTACCGAAGTCGAAGTCTGGGTCGAATTTAGCATCAGCTATTTCTACCATCAAGTCGTATGTAAAAAGAGAATCGGTTAGGTTATAACCAACTCCCTCACAAAACCAGTCGGGTTTCTTGATTAAGAAGTTTTCCAGTATCTTTTCCCAAGCATCAGTGGGATTCTTAGCTTTTACAAGATTCATAGTTTCTTAGAAATTTACTAATAGCTGTTTGATGTAACCCTAATCTCTCAGCTATAGCCGATTGTGATAATTTATCCTCGTATCTTAACTTTATAATATCATCTCTTAAGAATACCGTTTTTCCCCTCTTTAGAGATTTTAGGGTATTTGAAATTTTTAACTTTGTGTCTTCTCTTACCTTTCTACCTTTGTTAGCTATGGAGATTAATCTCTTTGTTTCGCTGCTTCTTGGTATACCATAAAAAGGGCTTAGCTTACCCCTTTTACCATACATGGGATTTTCTTTTCCTCTCTTAGCAAATTGTGTAAATCTATTTTCCCTAACTGCCTGTTGAATATTCATTTTCTGGGTTCCCCAGTATAAATTACTTACTCTATTATTCCGTGGATTATTATCTTTATGACATACTATGGGATAGTTGTGAGGATTTGGTATGTAAGCCATAGCTACTAATCTTGATGCTTTAAACCATCGACTTGTACTTGTATCTATACCCCAAGAATGTTTCTTATTCCCCAATAAGTCAGTATTTATCCTCTTGTATAACCTATACTGTAACCTATTATTACATAATTCACCTCTAATTCGTATCCATTTACCTCTCTTATTACTGTATAGCCTGCCACTCTTACTAATATAATAGCATGGCCAACCATCTATATTACTAACTTTCATATTCTATAATACTGTTGTCAATAATTAATAGTAAATTTAGTAATATCAGGTTGGCCATGTATCTAACTAATATAGTGACTTCTGCCGAAATTTATTGATATGGTTCTTCTTGAAATAGATGTAGAATACATCATCTGAACCCATACCTATCCATCCCAAATACCCACAGAAGTAGATGAAGGCCTTCACTAATTCCGACTGATACTTTAACTCCTGAGTCATTACCTGGGATTGCTTCCAGGGTTTATTCTTCAGGAAGTTACGAGCAATGTTCAGATGATGGGTTATCTTCCATAACAGATATGGGTAGTTTACTAAGTACTCTACATAATTGAAGTATCTACCTCCCTCGAGTAACTTTGTGTTATAGTCCAGATGTGTTTCTGAATCCATGTTCTCGTACCACTTGATAAGGTCTGTGGCATTGTTGTGTAAGATAACACTGATATCTCCCTTGCCCATTATCCACATTACCCCGAGATTCATTGCTGTACGCAGAATATCATCGTGGTTCTTGTTTAGAGAATCTACCACTGATTGAGTACAATGGTTGTCCTTTACCCACTTCTCCATATATGTCATTATATCCTCTGGTTGGATATTGGCATATATAAGCAGTTCTATAAAGAAGTGGATTGCATCGGCGTTCTCTTCGTTAGCATTCTGCAGATTATTGAGTATCTCTGTATACTCTATGCAATCTCCTTGGGTTTGTACCAACTTGGCATGATTGGCTTCGAATAAAGCCATAACATTTTCGAAAGATTCATATCCTTCGGATAACTCCTCAATAACCCGGGCAGTAAAGTCCTTCAATAGTGTTTGAGAAGCCTTTGTATTGATGTCTACCGGATACTGTGGTAGCCCCTCTATGCCTATATACCCAGACAAGAGGTTCTTTTGCATTTGATATATCTCTTCGAGATACTTATGGTCGGGAATAATTCCCGGTTCTTCCTTTATATCACGTGAATCCAAAGCTGGTATTTTTTAGATTAAACCTTGGTTAATTGTTCTTCGTATAGTTTCTTCGCATACATTAGGAAAGTACTTGTTACGTATTTCTCTAGCACTTATTCCTTTTACATGTAACTCTTTTATCTTTACCCTATCCTCATGTTTTAATTTAGCGTTGGGATTTTTACTACCTCTCAATCCATAGCATGGATTGTTTTTACCTATAAGTCTTGGTAATTTACAATTTACAATAGCTAAATACCTATTCTCTTTATGGGTCCCCCACTTCAAGTTACTTACGATATTATTTAATGGGTTATCGTCCAAGTGCATTACTATAGGTAAGTTATTAGGATTAGGTATATAAGCTTCAGCTACCAATCTATGTATCTTGACATTTTTACTTATACTACCGTTATGTAACTTACATCTCAAATACCTATGATGGTGATAAACTTTTAGTAACTTACCATACCTATATAACTTTCCCTCTTTAGTAATGTGATAACCTGGGAATCCCCTTATATTATCATCCATGGTCTTACTTGTTATCGTGTGCTCCGAATCCTTTGTCTCCTCTTGTACCCCAGTTCTTTGCCTTCTCTTCGTACTCTTCATTGGTAATCTCTACCGGAGTTGAAAGTATGATGGGAACGTGTACGAATTGCATTATTTTCTTACCTTGGTTCAGAGGAATACAAACCTCTTCGGGTGAACCGTTATGAATACCTATGTGCATTTCCCCAGTATAAGGGCTATCCACTATCTCAGCAGTGAACGACAAACCCTCTTTAGTTGCAATCCCAGATTTATTTGCTGCCATGAGCATGGACTCTTTTGGATTGATAAGTACCTTTATACCAGAAGGGATGAGAAGTCTTCCACCTGGCTTAATTACCACATGTACATCATCAGTACCCAACCCATTTAGTTTGATGTAACCTTTATCTAACATCTTCCGATTGATACCGGAAAAGTCATCCTTACCTTTCTCCCCAACCTTAAGAATATCTTGGTCGGATAACTGAGGGATGTAGAAATCAAGCCCTGCATCCCCCTCATTTGCTCGGTTAGGGGATTTAACCTCTCGAATCTTTGTGAACTCTAATTGTACCATGTTATTTACTGTTGAATTTACGATAAATGTCTCTTGCTTCCTTTCGGGATAACTCGAACTTACTCTGAAGCTTATCGAGTATTTCCTTCTTACCCAGTTTTTCTCTTACCAATTTACGGTAGTACTTTTTACAACCTTCTATATCTACCAAGGGTTCCAAATCCTTGAACTGGGTTTCTGCTTCTAATTCTTTACGAGTCTTACCCATGAGAGCTGTGAACTTAATACAACAGAGTTCGGAATCTCCGCACATCTTACATTCCTTGGTTGAAAGGTCATAGTGTTTACCGAAACAGGGATCTTGTCCTGAACCAAGTTTGGTGATGTCTATAGGTTCAAGAATATCCCCAGTCTCTAACTCCTTTCTTACTTCCTTAAGTTTGTCTTTCTTTTTCTTCGCCATATATTTGATAGTTTGATATCAAGTGATAGTTAATAGGTATTTCAATGTCATTGATGTAGAATAGTATATGTACTAACTTTCGGGTTCACCATATACGTGCGTGCGCATTTAAGCTTTAGCTTAAGTTAATACTTACTAAGTAAGTTAAGTATAAGTTTATATAGCTTTAGCTATATAAACCTCTATTAGTATTTAGTATACTAAATACTAATAGAGTTATAAGTGTGGGTATATACGTGCGCATATATGCGTATTACCCTTCCACTCTGATTACCTTTAATTTTTCTTTCTGATAATACATTCGTCTATGGTTACCATGTCTCTTTAGATAATTACCCGGGAATTGAAGATCGTCAAGATAGGCTTTTTTCTTGTTCATGTGAGTTCGTGCAAGACGTCCCAATATCTGTATGGATTTTTCATTAGAATCCATTGATGCAGTATTCTGCAGATATTTTAATTCAGGGAAGTTTTGACCTCTAGAAATAATCGTGGTAGCTATTAGTATATCGATTTTACCTTCTCTAAAAGCTTGTAGAATTTCATCACGCCCTTTGGTATTATGATGTACATATTGTATGTTGTATTGATTCCCGAGATGTTTAACATAATACCGATAAAGATTTTCACAATGACCTATAAACTTACATACTATCAAAGCTGGTAATCTCTTTCTATCAATGTTATACTTGGTACGATCGAGGGATAGTTTCCAAGCTTTAACATTATCTGATATCACTTCCTTGTATTCTGTTGGGTAATCCACATCTTTAGAGTACTTAAAGGGAGCATATACCAACTTGCAAGTAATAGGGGTAGAATACCTTCTAGAGTTATACAGATGTTGTATTACTGTTTTATATGTTTTATTATCTATCACGTCAGCCTCATCTATAAGTACCATATCTATTTCTGATAAGAATTTTTGGTACCTACTTATATTTGAGGCAAGAGACTGTACCATGCACACATTAAAGTTACCCCAGTCATTGCACTTACTTCCCTGTATGAATGCAACCTTTTCACCGGGTAACAGTTCTGGAATCTCTTTTTTGAACTGCTTAAATAAGTCTGCACTGTTCAACAACAATACAGTTTTCAATTTCCTCTTGAAAGCCTGGTGTAATCCACAGAACACCAAAGTCTTTCCGAAATTAACTGCCAAATCAGATGCACAGATAAGAAAAGGAGTATCTCCAACTCGATTATTTAGAATCTTTTCTAGAGCTTCTTTTTGTACTTCCCGTAATTCTTTATCTCCAAGTATTGTTGGAATTACTGGTTTAACTCCTAACTGGGGTCTATTATCTATGATTTTAACCTCCTGTCCCGTTTTAAGGCATTCATTGTAAACCCTATTTAGAAGACCTATTTTGAATTGCCCATAATCAGAGATATATTTTACGTAACCATCCCAGTTCTTTGCCCTGCTATACATCATTATATGCCAAGCGTCCGGATGCTTAATCCGGAACATTTCATACAACTTATTTGTGAACTTAGCAGGGCCAGATAATTCACAAACATTGCAGTTCTTTATGGTTATAGTTATCATACCTTATTTCTTGAAAGCATCCCAATCTACATGTTCCGATTTAGGCCGAGATACTATATTAAATCTTGCCATATAATTAATAACTCTTTGTCTAGCCTTGTCATTAGATAGATCTTCTATCTTAGGTATACCATTACAGAATTCTAAAGCATAGAACTGAGCTTGAACAAAGGTTTCATAGTCAACTCCAACTTCATCGGCTAATTTTCTTGCTCTTACAAACCATACATACTCTTGAGGGTTTTTATCGTAAGTATTGTTAATCCCTATTCTGTCAAGAATCTCTTTAGTATAATATTCATATATTTCTCGGGTATACTGGGGAGCTGAATCTTCTTTTACTTCTCTATCTGCTTCGTATACATCCATAATCCAATTAACTCTCTGATGTAACCAATTAGCACAGAAGTTATAGTTAACCCTCTTTGCTTGAGACATGAGCTTAATACCAGTTGTTACAAACTCAATATATCCTTGACGAGGTTCAAACCCAAACTTCTGACAAAACTCATTTACAACAGGTACTAATTCTTTTACTGATGCCCATTGTAAATCTGTTTGCTTTATTTTAGTTACTCCGATGTGTTTGAGTTGGACTCTAGTAGAATAGATGATATCTGCTAATAAGTTTGCATCCCCTATACTTCCTGAAGCTCTACGAACAGCTTGAGTTTGTACCCTTTTATCTTCTCCTACCACTGAACGATGGTCCAAAGAGTATTGCCTGGCTTTAGTGAAGAACTCATCTACGAATTCTTCAGATACTCTACCCCCCATTTCCTTCCATAATTTACGGAATAAAGTTTTAGAGATATGTATAGAAGGTTCTCGTTGTGCCATTATAATTTTAACTGTGATTTTATAGTTAAAAGTTCTTGATAAGTCTGATATGTCGTCTCTCGTACATATTCTAAAGTCCTCTGTTTACCCAGTGAATTGACATCCTCATTATCTGGGAGGAATACTACCTTTACCTTTTTGAAGGGCACCAACTTAAATGCCAGATCTAATGCTTTATCTTTAGCATCGGGGTCAATCAATATTATAAACTTCTCTACTTGGCTCTTGATGAACTTGTTTACTTGCCATCTTGAAACTGACTTACCTCCGGTTGCAATCCCATTCTCTCCCAAAGTTTCAGCATTGATTGCACCCTCACAAATATAAATGGTTCGGTATATTTCTAGAGCATCTGCATTATATATAATAAAACTCTTTCCCAAACCCGTTACATCTACTTCTGGATTGTTATATTTGGGGCCAGCGCCCATATATAATCGGGCATTGAAGTAAGTTAATTGCCCATGCTCTGTAAAAGGAATAATGATATATCCAAGATACTTACCTGTATTACAATATCCCCATCCTTTACGAGCTAACTCCTCTATCTTAAATCCTCGTTTCTTAAGATAATTCCTGGCAGACCTTAACAATTACATCGATTGTTTGAAAGGTTGATACCAAACTTCTTTTCTCCTCCACAGTAGGGACAGTCTGACTTCATCCACCCCTTACGATAATCGAAGGCCTTCAACTTATATCTAAAATATTCATGTAAACGACCTTTAGTATGGTTATTTAGTTTCATATACTATCCTCCTAATAACTGAATGTGCTCTACCATATTTACGGCTTAACTTTTGTAGAGTGGTATTTCCTTTCAAGTATTCGGCTTTTATTTTACGTCTAATCTCTATACTCAAAGGAGTTTTACCTCTGGGTTTGAATCTACCATCTCTTATACATTGTTGAGTATTTTCTTTATGAGTACACCAATATAGATTTTCTACTCTATTGTTAGTTCTATTATTATCCTTATGACCTACACATGGTAAGTTATCGGGATTAGGTATCCAAGTTGTAGCTATAACCCTATTCAATCTATGTGTCTTTTTTCTTAGATGTACCTGTAAATATCCGAATATCTTATGAGGGTTAGTAGATAGCCATCTATGTAATTTAGTGGAATATACTCTACCGTCGAATGAAGCCAAATATTCTGGATAGTTTGGTATAGGCTTTACTTTAACACCTTTTATATTACTGTTAAGTCTCATATTGTAAACGAAAATACCCGACCATGAATAACATAGCCGGGTAATTATTACTTATTAACTGGTAACTTCTGACATAATTCAGGAACTAGATGATGGATTATATATCCTCTACGAATCTTCGTTAATTCTGCTCTGGCTTCTTCTAACCTTAGGAAAGAATTCTTATAAGGTACCTCATACCTATCCATGTCTTTATACCCCATAGTCCTATAGTTGGGAGTAACCTTATTCCAATTTATAGAGGCCTTTTCTGAAGAGATTGGTACCCACTCACGGAAGAATACTCCTAAACTATACCTCTCTTCAATTGGACATACAACTTGATATCTGTTACCTGGTTGCCTTCTTAAACATATCTCTTTGGAAGCTCTCCTACGAAATATCTTCAATAATCTTACATTCATAACTACATGTGTTCAGTAGCTTGGAATACGCCAATATGAATATTATAATGACAGTGAGGGCAAGTGATGCACTCTTCTCCATTATGCTCTGGACCATAACTTGAATCCAAGAATACCTCCTTCTCATTGAAAGCTATCTTAGAATTGCAATTTTTACAAACTGTAGTCCTCTCCTGAATTTTAAGAGGCTCTGTAGTAATAACTCGTGCCATACAATTTTAATTATTTAAGGTTTAACTAAATATCACCTGAGGTTTTACTTCTCTTTTCTGGGTCTGCGTTGGGATTACTTACCCTTTTCTTTTTCTTAAGTAAATCATCTACCTGTTTACCCATGGACTCATCATATTTTGCTCTGGCCTCTTTAGAGAACTCCTTCATACGTTGTCTTTCTGGGTCCATATTAAACATTACTCTACCAGATGGAACTCCATCACGTTGAACTACAACTTCCATTCTCATGATGTTATGTTCTTCTTCGTCCTGAGTAGAATTTAATCCCATGACGCATTTTGCATTTCTTATTATAGAAATAGCTGATGCTATATCATTATCCTCGTATCTGGTTTCTTGATGCTTAGCACCTTCTCTGGTAACATGTTGGGCAGTCCAAATAGCATCTAGTCCCAACTCATCTCCCATATTATCTATATCTATATATACATTGTTGATACGTTCTACATCGTCCCTATCTCGAGCAATAGAAGCCAACTTTGCAGCATAGTCAATCATGATAACATGGACCTTAATACCCTTCTCTGTTTCTAATTTCCTAACTAGATTAGTGATGGTATTACAATCTGCAATGGTTGCAGGTACACGCTCCACAATAAACTCTACACCAAGACGTTTATATTTACGCATGTGCCTTTGCTCCATCTTATCATAATCACCAGTTAACATCTCCCTCTTGGTCTTATTGAGAGTAGACTGTATCATACGATCCATTAACTGGTTCTTACCATTTTCAGTATCTATGTATAGAACATTCTTCTTCATTGCCAGATATCCCCGGGCAATATTGATAAGTGCAAATGTCTTTCTCCGTTTAGGGCGATCAATCAAAACGAAAAGAGAATTCTTGGGATATCCATCTCCATTACCCAACCTATTCAACTGCCAAAATGGAGTAGGAACTACATCTGGGTCAACCTTTCTCATGAGTTGTCTCATTGCAGTTCCACTAACCATAAGCAAAGGCTCGTCTTTCTTTTGTGGTTTTGAATTTTGTAATATTTTGGTTAACTTAACCTGATAAGTTTCATAGGAATTGTAATCCGAAAAATCCATACCTTCATTCAAAGCTTTCAACTCAATGTAGGCAATGAATTTATGTATATTTTCCAGGACAATATCTACATCTTTTAGGGGTTTATTGTAAAGCTCAGATATTAAACTATGAATATTAGGAATATCATCTTTAGTAACCAAATCAACATAATCCTTACCTTCTAGCAAGGTTTTAACTTGCTCTACCATTAAAACCTCACTTGGTATTCGTTGGTATTTCTTTACGAATTTTACCAAAGCTTCTACTACTATCGAGTGTTCAATTAAAGTAAAGTACCCAGGTTTTATCTTTGGAACATATAGAAGAGCTTCCTTCCCTTGTACCAAGAACCTAAGTACTTCTAGTTGAAACTCTATAGAGAACGTAAACTTATCACAGGAGTTTAACCTCTTCTTTACCTTATTTGGTTTCATATATTATATAATATTCATGAGTGTATAATCAATAGTATCTGCTAGATAATATAGTTCTCCAAGCTCATTCTCGAACATACTTGAACACTAACGGTGAAATATTTTGATAAAAATTCATACAAGTTGTTACTTTATTATTTATATTTGCATTGTTAAATATATTTACTACTATGAAAGGCAATAACGGGAGTGAACTACATCGTTTGACAGAATTAAAACCCTATGATGAGGACTTGTTTAATAGGTTATACAAAACCTGCAAACCTTTAATCCGTAGACTGGTAAGAGGGGTTGATTCTAGAAGATTCAATCTTACGCCAGATATAATTAACTCTTTCTTCTGGGATAAGTTCTTGTATGTATTTAATAAATATCAAGACGAATACGATGAAGAAAGGTTGAAAGCAACTCTCTTGTCTTCCCTGCAAACTTATAAAAGTAAGTTGTTAAGAAATGCTTATACTAAACAGGCAGAATTCAATCAAGAGTTAACATCATTCGAGGTATTATTTGACAATAATAAAGAATTACTCGATGACTCGGATGAAACTCGGATTAAGGAAGAGCAATCCCAAATATTTCATCAATACATGAAGGAACACCTTACTCCGGATGAATACTTGGTTATGCAGATACAACTTGAACCTCCCAAGTGGTTTGAATCTCGTATCAAAGATTCTCACGGTAAGTTATCTATCCTTCACCTGATAGATTACTTTGAGTTGCCTAGAGATAAGTTTGCAGTTAATATGTTCTCCAGAATGAGAAAGACCATACAGAAAACTTTAGAACAAGCTGCAGTAGATCTTAAACAATGAAAAAGGCCAGAGCAAGGTTATTGATAACCTCACCCCGGCCCCACTTAACCAACTCAACTATGGTTCAGTTTAGAAAGGATATAAGGGACGATTGATACAATTAGTGAATAACTCCAATATATCTTCTGGAGCAGTAAAGGTCGTAACAGTTCTAATATAAGTAGTTATACTAGTTCCACTTGAAGCATTGTGTTGTATATACGGGCTTAACTTAAGCTTAGGATAAACTCCACTAGTGCCAGTGGTTTGAGCATATATCTGGTACTTAAAAGTATTACCATCACCACTCGAAGGCCAGGTTTCACCTCTTACCAAGAGTAGGTTACTCATAACTCCTAAGTTATTAGCTATCCTTTTGACTATATTGGAAGCTAATTCAGCCTCTACACCAGAATCGACTAACCAAGTTTCTAAATCTATATCGATATCTTCTGAATTACCTGCGAGATTCTTAAGGTTAAGAGAAGTTACCAGAGTTATAGAAAATGACGATACTATAATCTTACCACTTATGGAATGTAATTGGGACCCTGAACCTAAGTACTTCTCCAAAAGAGATCTACTATAAACCCGGCCAAAGTTATCGAATACCGAACATACAGCAGTACCAAATCTTGTAAGCCCATCCACTTTGGTGGTATTAACCAAACTAATAGCATGACCAGGTAATATCTTCTCCCCGTTGCCCTGTACAGACACTATCTCAAAGAAAGCCATAGGATAGGCCTGACTTGGTAAACTACTCAGATTCAGAGTACCGTCCCATACTTGATCTTTACTGAGAGGTATATTTAGAGCTGCATTAGCCAAACCCCAATCTTCGGGATTAAGAGTGGATTGATTTATATATGGCTTGGTTGAATAAATTACTAGCCCTCCACCAGCTTCATACCACTGATAGTTTATCCTTTTTGTTACTGGACTAGAACTTGTAGCTAATACACAACCACTGATTATCAGTTTAGTAAATACGAATTCGTCTTCTTCACTAACACTGTTTATGGTGTATTCGGCTTCTACTCCAAAGCCCCAACTACGCATTTGATTACTTACTCGTCTAGCTAAGTCCCCTACTTCGATTGGTACAGTACTCTGTTCTAATACCCTTACCCTATTATCCAGTCTCATCAAAGAAAAAGGATTCATTCCAAGGGGTTTAGCAGGTAATATACCCTGATATGGGTTGATACAGAGTTGATATCCAATAGATTGCATTAATTCCTTCCAACCGGGCAAAAAAGTATTCCAGTAGGGTATCCAACCTATCATGTATACCCCTAATAATGTATCAGTATTAGAATTAATAGATACACTACTTTTTTTGGTTACCCAGTCCAATATTTGAGGGTAGTTCATATCGACTATCTTGTCGATATAATACTCTGGTTCTACATGGGCATTTGTTAACCACGCTACTTTGAAATTAGAGAGGCTCGGGACTGGTTCATCCTTATTAGCACTATACCTATGAGTAGCTATTAAAGCAAATGTTACCATTTTAGATGGGTTAGACATATCTGGCCAACCTCCAGGAGGGTTTTGACCAGTGAGAGTCAGTATATCTGGTGCTATTGAAAGAAGCCCATCGGGAGTAATAAAGGCATTGAACACCTGACCAGCCGTATTATCTTTATTAGAAAGAAATACTCTTCTTGCACCCCTTTTCATATCCTCACGATCGGATGAGAATATACTACCTATAGTCAGGGTATTTTTAGTAGTATCAACCCAGTCGAATCCACATACGGGACCAGTTCCATTGGCTATGGCTATGGGTTCCATCACCTCTTTGGACTCTATAAGATCTCCGTATACCTGATAAAGTCTCGGTTGTACTACTCCATTAACAACCTTAGTTTCGTTATTCTGTGCCATGATTATAATTTTAACCTATCGAGATTATCATCGATAAAAATTAAAGCTTTAGTTAATGACTCCACCAGTCTCTGGTTCACTGAATCGTCCCCTAGTAACTCCACATCGTCGGGATTATCCTGGAATAACCACTCAAGAAGTACTCCCCAGTAATTATTACCCATCAGTACAGTGAAGTTAGCTTCCTTATCTGGGTCACTATCCGAGAAGGAGTATCTAAATTATTTGCAATCTCTTTTCTTCTAGACAACCCGATTTCGGTGTCTTTGGTATTGGTGAATGCTACTTCAAAACCCTCATGTTTGAGACTTTCAGCTAACATTTTACCTACTTTCCTACTCCATAAATATTCTTTATGTCTACCATCTGGAGATTGTTTCCCTGCCACATCTGACCCATGAGCAAAATCGATTATGGGCAATAACCTTCGTGCCATAGCTATAGTTTTTTAAGATACATTAACTTTAATCCATTTAGATACATACCCACTGATTGGTCCATGTTAGAAATTGTAAATTGGTCCTTTGGTATATATATCTGTTCTATTACCATGTCTTTTATTGCCTCATTATCTTGAGGCTCAAAGATATTTGCCAGAGATTTACCATTACAAGTAAAGTTTGATAACAGTCCACATAACTCAGAATACTCATTGTTTACCAAACTATCTACCTTCTTTACAACTGATTCTTTGTTGTCGATGTGATTCTCAAATCGTATGCGCAGTATAGCATATTTCAGGATATGACCTAAGCTATTAAATTCTCTGCGTATCAATATTTGAGCTTCAGTTATACCTATGGTAGAGTCAGCGGCTCCCTCGAAGAATTCTTTTACTTGTTGGGAAGATTCAGAGACTACCGATACCTTTTTATTTAAGTTCCAGATGGTATATATAAACATTACTACCATTACAAGAACTAATACCATGAAGATACCGAAGATTACCTTTAGAGCCCCATAATTAGAAGCTGCTTCTGCCAGCTCAATCGAGGATTTGGTTAAGGATTGAACGGCATGGTTAAGTTTTTGATCTTCCTGAGCAAAAGAAGATAATAAAGCTATTAGAGGCGCATTAAACATATACAATGTAAATTAAGGCAGTGGTTTGTTCAAATACAACAGAACTGTCTCCTGGTTCAAAATATTTTACATTTACGGGTAGGTACTTGTTGACAATATTTACCAGAGTCTCTCTTACCTTATCACTATAGTCGGATGGATGTTCTGATTGTATTTGTTCCCTTTCAGCCTTTATCTCTTCTTCGGTTGCATCAGGATTCATTAGTTTCCATTCTTCTAACAGTTGTTCTTGAATCTCCTGGTCTTTCCTTACCATGAAGTCCCATTGACCCTTTGGTATACCAATAGTAAGAATC
>PPYF01546007.1_pt1 | contig 13248 bp, 10 predicted proteins | sample 1559871 | NCBI WGS metagenome assembly PPYF01 (sample SAMN08240021, study PRJNA423297) | Human gut metagenome, whole genome shotgun sequencing project. | reverse complement strand
AACCCAAGTTTACAATGTCTTCTTTCAATATAATTTCCATACTTTCCTCCTCCTATTATTTCATCATGTCAGTTACATAGGGCAGCAACGCCAAGTGACGTGCTCTCTTCACAGCTTGAGCTACACGACGTTGGAACTTCAAAGAAGTACCGGTAATACGACGCGGAAGGATTTTACCTTGCTCATTCAAGAATTTCTTCAAGAATTCGGGATCTTTGTAGTCGATGTACTTAATACCGCTCTTTTTGAAACGGCAGTATTTTTTCTTCTTAACGTCTACTGAGGGCGGAGTTAAATATCTGATTTCTGATTGAACTTGTTGTGCCATGATTAATCCTCCTTTTTAGTTGATTTAACACTTCTTCTCTTCGCAGCATATTCAGCAGCGTACTTGTCTTGCTTGAAAGTCAAGAAACGGATAACGCGCTCGTCACGACGGAAGTTTATTTCCAGTTTCTCAATGACAGTAGGTTCTGCATTCTCAGCACCTTCAGCAGTAAGGATGCCTTTGAATTTTTCTACCGCTTCCTTCATCTGAACATCAGACAAAACGGGAGTCAAAATGAAAACGGTTTCGTATTGATTCATACTCGTTTAATTAAATAAATAAATTATTCGTTTTAAAAATGCGGTGCAAAGGTAGACATTTTATTTTGAACTACAAACATTTAATGTTTTTTTGTGTAGGGATATAGGAATTGTCTTCGGCTTGCACTATCTTTGCAAAGTTGTTTAAACAATAATTTCATGATAGAGCAATTCAACTTTGATATCCGCCTTATCTTTGCCATACTGAACGGTAAAGTGTCGGCTGCCATTAACCGAAAGCTGTCCCGCAACTTCCGCCAGAACGGTTTGGAGATTACTCCGGAACAGTGGACCGTCCTCATCTTCTTATGGGAAAAGGACGGGGTGACGCAACAAGAGTTGTGTAATGCAACTTTCAAAGACAAGCCCAGCATGACGCGCTTGATAGACAATATGGAGCGTCAGCATCTCGTCGTGCGCATATCGGACAAGAAAGACCGCCGAACCAATCTGATACATCTGACCAAGGACGGCAAGGAGCTGGAAGAACGCGCGCGCGTCATTGCCAACCAGACCCTCAAAGAAGCCTTGAAAGGCATCACCATCGAAGAGCTCAGTGTGAGCCAGGAGGTGCTGAGGAAGATTTTCTTCAATACGAAGGACTAAGATATAGGGATTAGGGGTTAAGGATTAGAGATTAAGGGAGGAGAAAACAAGGGGATGAAGCGTCATTTTTCATTCCTCATCTTCCATTCTTTATTAAAATATGGATTTTTTGCAAAAATAATTTCGCTTGTTAAAGAATTATGCTTTTCTTTGTGACAAGAATACGAAAGAATATAATAATCTAATTAAAATACACACACATGAAAGGCTTATTAAAAAATCTGGGATTGATATTAGTCGTAATAGGAGCTGTAATCCTGGTTGCATGTTCTTTTACCGGCAATGTTAACAACAATGCCATCTTGGGCAGTTCTGCCGTTTTGGTTGTAGTGGGATTGATTTCCTACATTGTCATCAACAAGAGAATTGTCGACTAATATCAAAAGAAAAGAAATAAAGAAGGCGGTTAGCATATACATGCAAACCGCCTTTTTTATTTTCTCTCCCCCAGAGGAGCCGAGTCTCATCAAGACTCAGCTTCCGGAGTAATCAGTTTATATCCTTTTCCGTGAATGTTGATGATTTCAATCGAATCATCTTCTTTCAGGTGCTTACGCAGCTTTGTGATATATACATCCATACTACGTGCATTGAAATAGTTGTCATCAATCCAAATAGTCTTCAACGCAAAGTCACGCTGCAGAATTTCGTTGGCATGTGCACAAAGCAAGCCCAGCAGTTCGGATTCTTTGGTGGTCAGTTTAGTCTGCTTCTCGGCAGTCGCCAGAATCTGTTTCTGCGTGTCGAATGTAAACTTACCAATCTTATAGATGTTGCTCTCCTTGTTCTTCTTTCCGCGAACACGTCTCAGGATAGCTTCAATTCTGAAAGTCAGCTCTTCCATACTGAAGGGCTTGGTGATGTAGTCATCGGCACCAATCTTGAAACCTTCCTGTAAATATTCTCTTAAAAGCATGCCAAGATTTTCATCATCTTCGCACAATAAAATACGCAGTTTCTCGTCCATATCAATCAATTTTTTAATAAAGGTAATGCAATAATAAATTTAGTTCCTACGTTCAGTTCACTTTCTGCCCGGATAGTTCCCTTATGATCCATGATAATCTTCTTCACATAAGCCAGTCCCAAGCCGAAGCCTTTCACATCGTGCAGATTACCTGTATGCACGCGATAGAACTTCTCGAATATCTTTTTCAAATTCTCCTTCTTGATGCCGATGCCGTTATCTTGGATGGAAATCATCAGTTTGCCAGGCTCATTCCAAGTCTTCACCGTCAGTTGCAGATCCGCATCCGGACGTTTATACTTCACTGCATTATCCATGAGATTGAAAATCACATTGGTGATATGCATCTCATCGGCAAAAATGGCAGAGTTGGTAGCTTTAAGCTCCGATTCAATCTTTCCATTATAACGCTCCACTTTCAGTGTAAACGTGTTGATAACACCCGCTATCAGCTCGTTGGCATCCAGTTCCTTATTCTTCAAAGTAGCCTTCTGACGGTCAAACATCGACATCTGAAGCACTTTTTCTACCTGGAACCTCAAGCGCTTCGTTTCATCGTTGATGACACCCGATATATGCTGGAACATAGTCGGAGACTTGCCCACAGCCGGGTCTTTCAACATCTGTGCCGCCAGAGAAATCGTCGATATCGGCGTCTTGAACTCGTGCGTCATATTGTTGATGAAATCATTCTTCATCTCCGTCAGCTTCTTCTGGCGGAATACGATGTAAATCGTAAAGATGAACGTCACCAGCAGTACAAAAGTAAATATCATCGACGGTATCATAAACCTGACCGAATCGAAGATATAATCCTTCTTTCCCGGAAAATGTATCTTGACGATACTCATACGGGCTGGTGGGTCATTCAAAAACAATGGCTGCGAATAAGAGCTTTCACTCCCTGCATCGCTATAATCCGCACAACGGTATACCTCCCGACCTTCCCGGTCTATCACCTTGAAGTGATAATCCATATCACCGAGACCATTCTCTATCAGACCTGCTTTTAGATACTGGTCCAGACTTTTGAAATTAACACGCTCCTCAATCGGCTTGTCGCTGGCATTGTATACCATCTGCAACACCACCTCGTCTACCAATGCACGCTGGTAAAGATAGCGGTTTTTAAGCATCTCTATCTGCGAGCGTGAAGTCTGAGGAATGGTTTTTGCTCCATGTTTGCGTGAAATCATTGCTCTTGGCAATTCAGAAGGCTCGTTACTGAAAGTTTTCAATTCCACCGAAGAACGGACACTGCCATCCGGAGCTGTCATCACAAACCGCTGGGTACGCATCACTCCGCTACTGCTCTGCGATTGTTCCCACGCCTTCTTTTCTGCCTCGGAGATATCCTCATTCAGCCAACGCACAACCTCTGCGGACTCTGCCTCTTTCGAAGCAGCCATCAACGCACGCTTCACCGATTCATCAAATTGTCCGTTACGCATCTTCACCATTTCCTCAATATAGCTTATCTGCAGATACAGCAAACTAAGGAAGGAAAGCCCCATAACAACACCTAATATCCATATAGTTGACTTTTTCATAGTCACAAAATTAACACTCCCTAATTAACACTCCTAACCAATTAACCTGATTTAACCGGACGTTCTCGTAAATTAACCGAAGACCATTTTTTAGGTTGTATTATGAGCATTATAACAAAAACACAAGCCTTTGGTTTGCAAATTTAATAAAAAATTAATCATTCAATTCACAATTCTGCATGTTCTTAATCTACGTTAATGAAAAAAGCCGTTATTACTTGCCATGAAGTAACAACGGCTTTAACAATTGTTATATTAGCAACCGGTAGTTACAACAGCCAAACTACCAACCCCTGAAAATCATTCTTCAGCTTGCTTTGCCTCAAATTCCTTAATCAGTTTATCCTGCACATCACTCGGAACGAGTTCATAGCTGGCAAACTTCATGATGAACGAAGCACGTCCACCGGTCAGTGAGCTAAGTGCCGTAGAGTAGGATGACATTTCCTTCAAAGGCACCTTAGCACTCAGTTTTTCGTAACCGGCCTCGCTGCTCATACCCATAATCATGGCACGGCGTCCCTGCAAGTCCCCCATCACATCACCCATCTTGTCCGACGGAACAAATACTTCCACGTCATAAATGGGTTCTAGAATCTTCGGGCCTGCATTCTTGAACGCTTCGCTGAACGCATTCCGTCCCGCCAGCATAAAGGAGATTTCATTGGAGTCAACCGGATGCATTTTTCCGTCATATACGATGACACGTACATCGCGAGCATACGAACCAGTCAACGGTCCCTGCTCCATACGTGACATGATACCCTTCAAGATGGCCGGCATGAAACGTGCATCAATGGAACCACCCACAATACTATTGACGAATACCAGCTTGCCACCCCATTCCAATGGAACTTCTTCGGTACCCTTGACGTTCATCTTGAACTCCTGACCATTGAATTTATAGGTTTCGGGCAACGGCATGCCTTCGTAGTAAGGCTCAACAATCAGATGAACTTCACCGAACTGGCCTGCACCACCCGACTGCTTCTTATGGCGATAATCCGCACGGGCAGCTTTGGTAATCGTTTCGCGATACGGTATTCTCGGTTCTTCAAACTTGATTTGCAGTTTTTCATTGTTTTCCAGACGCCACTTCAAGGTACGCAAATGGAATTCACCTTGTCCGTGTACAATAGTCTGACGCAATTCTTTAGACTGGTCTATCACCCACGTCGGGTCTTCCTCTCGCATACGGTTCAAAGCAACCATCATCTTTTCTGTATCCGACTCGTTCAACGGCTTGATAGCACGTGAGTATTTGGAGTTCGGATATTTAATGAAGTTGAAACGGTTTTCAGAGCCCTTACCGTTCAATGTATTGCCGGTATGTACATCCTTCAGTTTCACTGTACAGCCGATGTCACCGGCTACCATTTCCTCTACCTTGATACGGTTGGCACCGGCACAAGCATAAATCTGCGCGATGCGTTCCTTGGAACCGCGGTCTGCATTGGTAAAATCATCACCTTCGTGCACTTTACCACTCATAACCTTGAAGTATTGAACATCACCGATATGCGGCTCAACGGCAGTCTTGAAGAAATACAAGGAAGTCGGTCCGTTAGAATCCGGCTTCACCACCTCACCGCGTGTATTGTGCACCGGTGGCATTTCGTCCACAAACGGCACCACATTACCCAGGAACTCCATCAGACGGCGTACACCCATATCCTTGCCGGCACAGACGCAGAATACCGGGAACATACCTCGTGAAGCCAGTCCCTTGCGGATACCTTCGCGCATTTCGTCTTCTGTCAAAGAGTCCTGCTCAAAGAATTTTTCCATCAGGCCTTCGTCATGTTCGGCTGCAGCTTCTACCAAAGCCTTGTGCAGTTCTGTAGCCTTTTCCATTTCTTCGGCCGGAATTTCTTCAATAATGGGAGCGCCACCTTCGGGTCCCCACGAATATTTTTTCATCAAAAGTACATCGATCAACGAATTGAAGTTCGGTCCGGTAGCCAGCGGATATTGCACGGGCACCACCTTCGGACCGTATATGGTTTGCAACTGCTCAAGCACCATATCATAATCGCACTTTTCATTATCGAGCTGGTTTACCAGGAAAATAACCGGTTTGCCCAGTTTCTCGGTGTAGCGGAAATGGTTCTGCGTACCTACCTCGGGACCGTATTGCCCGTTCAGCAGCAGAATGGCAGTATCTGTAACGTTGAGCGCCGTCATGGCAGCCCCTACAAAGTCATCACTACCCGGGCAGTCAATGATATTCAGTTTCTTGCCGTTCCACTCCACATGGAAAACGGTGGAAAACACAGAATAGCCGTATTCCTGCTCCACCGGGAAGTAATCGCTGACTGTATTCTTGGCAGTAATCCTGCCGCGACGTTTTATAATACCACTCTCAAAGAGCAGCGCTTCCGTGAGAGTGGTTTTACCCGAGCCGTCATTGCCAAGGAGGGCAATGTTCTTAATTTCATTCGTCTGATATACTTTCATGATATATTAAGATTTTAAGTGAATAACCTGACATACGATGATGCCGTTAACTTTTTGTGAGGCGCAAATTAGGCATTAATTCAAAGAAAAGCAACATCGGGAAGCATGTTATATAACACACTTCCTCCACCAACAAAGAATATAATGTTCTTCTGCCAATAAACTGCCCGAATTCACAAGTCATCCAACTTCTTGGACGGCTTAAATATTTCTTATAACTTTGCAGGAAAAAGAATCCCCCCCGAAAACCATGAACAAACTACTGTTAACAGCACTGCTCGTTCTATGTCCATATTGGGCAATGGGACAGTCCAACCAAAAAACAACCAGGAAAGCCCCTCTCATCGGCATTTCCTGCTCACATCCGGGCCGAAGCTCATCTACACAGATGACGTATACCGAGTCTGTAATCCAGGCAGGTGGAACACCTATACTGATTTCCATCACTACCGATAGCCTTGTCTTGACAGACATTGCCAACCGGCTGGACGGTATCATTCTGATAGGAGGAGGAGACATCCACCCTTCCTATTTCAATGAATCGCCCATCGAACAGCTGGGAGAGGTGGACTCCCTGCGTGATGTATACGACATGGCACTCATCCGCCTGGCTACCCGGCGTAACATTCCGATGTTTGGCATCTGCCGGGGAGAACAGTTAATCAATGTAGCTTTCGGTGGAACCCTTTATCAGGATATCCCTACCCAGCATCCCGACACCACTGTCTGCCACCAGCAGCAGGAACCGAGCAGTATACCAACTCATACCGTCCACCTCACTCCCGGTTCTGCCATGGCATCCATAACCGGACAGACACAACTTTTCACCAATACTCACCATCACCAGGCGGTCAAGCAAGTTGCCCCGGGATTCAGCGTAACGGGTTGGTCGTCAGACAGTATTCCCGAAGCTATAGAGTCTTCCCACGAATATCCGATATGGGGTGTGCAATTCCATCCCGAAGCTCTGGCTACGGCAGGCGACAGCATCTCTGCCAGATTCTTCTATTTTCTGGTTCAAAAGGCAGCTACCTACCGGCATGCCAAAGAGATTCATCGCCGCATCCTCTCCCTCGACACGCATACAGACACCCCACTTGATTTTGACGTTTCCTATAATATAGGTACGCGCGAAAAAACGCAGGTTTGCCTGCCCAAGATGCGAGAAGGAAAATTGGATGGACAATACCTGGCATGCTGGGTGCGCCAAGGCCCGTGCGATGAAGAGAACAGTCTGAAAGCCATTGACCGAGTGGATGAGTTGATACGCCACATCTACCGACAAGTGGAGATGAACGGGGAGCAATGTGCCATAGCCCGCACGCCCGATGATTTGTCCAGGCTCAAGACCGAAGGAAAGAAAGCTTTTTATATTGGCATCGAAAACGGATACGGCATCGGCAAGGATTTGAAGAATATCACCCGTTTCCATGATGCAGGCGTTACCTACATCACCCTTTGCCACACCCGCAACAATGACATCTGCGACAGTTCTTCGGACACGACTGCCCGTTGGAACGGCTTAAGTCCTTACGGTAGAAAAGTGGTGAAAGAAATGAACCGGCTGGGAATAATGATAGACCTTTCCCATGCAGCCGAAAGCACCTTCTGGGATGTACTGAAATATTCAAAAGCACCGGTCATAGTCTCCCACTCCTCTGCAAGCGCCATCTACAGACACGACCGCAATCTGACCGACGAACAGCTACGCGCCCTTGCCGCACATGGCGGTGTGGCTCAAGCCTGCCTGGTAGACGAGTTCCTGAACCCGGATGCCAAGAAAACCAACCTTACGGACTTCATGAAACACCTGCTGCACATGGTTGAAGTGGCAGGCATAGACCACGTGGGCATTGGCTCGGACTTCGACGGTGGAGGCGGGGTCAAAGGATGCAATGGGGACAATGATTTCATCAATATCACCGTCCGTCTGCTGGAACATGGATTTACAGAAACAGACATCGCCAAGATATGGGGTGGAAATTTCCTCCGGGTGATGAAACAAGTACAAACCAAATAGAAAAGACCGAAAAACATCACAAAAAGGAGAGATTAGAGCTATAATCTCTCCTTTTTGACACATTTACATACCCTCCATTTCTCAACTTTCGCATATCTTTGCCCAAAACATAAACGATTTATTAATTATCTAATACCGAATTCTTAAATGAAAAGGAAAATTATTTGGAGTTTTGCATTGCTGGCCTGCCTTTGCTGCCTGCCATCTGCAAAAACAAAAGCACAAACGAAAAATGCCGCAATCATACCCGGGGAAGTATGGAAAGACACCGACGGCAATCCCATCAACGCCCATGGCGGCGGCCTTCTTTACCACGAAGGGACCTACTATTGGTATGGCGAATACAAAAAAGGGGGAACCATCCTGCCCGAATGGGCTACGTGGGAATGCTACCGCACCGACGTAACCGGTGTCAGCTGCTACTCTTCAAAAGACCTGCTGAACTGGAAGTTCGAGGGTATTGTACTTCCTGCCGTGAAAGATGACGAGAAACACGACCTGCACCCCAGCAAGGTGTTGGAACGTCCCAAAGTGATTTACAACGAAAAGACAAAGAAATTCGTCATGTGGGCGCATGTGGAAAGCGCCGACTACAGTAAGGCATGTGCCGGCGTAGCGGTCAGCGATTCTCCTACCGGGACATTCACCTATGTAGGCAGCTTCCGTCCCAACGGTGCGATGAGCCGCGACCAAACAGTGTTCGTTGATGATAACGGCAAGGCATATCAGTTCTACTCGTCGGAAAACAACGCTACCTTATATATAAGCGAACTAACGGATGACTACCTGAAGCCCACTGGTCGCTATACACGCAATTTCGTGAAGCAAAGCCGCGAAGCACCCGCCGTATTCAAGTATAACGGCAAGTACTATATGCTCTCTTCCGGTTGTACCGGCTGGGATCCCAATGTTGCCGAACTGGCTGTGGCCGACTCCATCATGGGGCAATGGACTACCATCGGCAATCCGTGTACCGGTCCTGATGCAGATAAGACCTTCTATGCACAAAGCACTTACGTGCAGCAAGTATACGGAAAAGGAAATGCCTACATTGCCATGTTCGACCGCTGGAAAAAGAAAAACCTTGAGGACTCACGCTACGTATGGCTCCCGCTTGAATTCGGCAAGGACGGCACAATCACGATACCCTGGCGCGACAGCTGGGACCCGCGTACCCAATGGGAAGAACAAGGCGACTTCTCTGCCGGCAAAGGAACATTCCTATTGAATGGCAAGCCGTTTGTCATCAAAGCCGCAGAGCTGCACTATCCACGTATCCCCAAAGCCTATTGGGACCAACGCATCAAGCTATGCAAGGCACTGGGCATGAACACCATCTGCCTTTATGTATTCTGGAACTCCCACGAGTCTCAGCCGGGAGTGTTCGACTTCACCGGACAGAATGACCTGGCGGAATTCTGCCGCCTATGCCAGCAGAATGACATGTATGTCATCCTGCGCCCGGGACCGTATGTCTGTGCCGAATGGGAAATGGGCGGACTGCCCTGGTGGTTACTCAAGAAAAAAGATATCCGCCTGCGCGAATCCGACCCCTACTTTATGGAGCGTGTAGGTATCTTCGAAAAAGCCGTTGCCGAGCAGGTAGCTGGTATGACCATACAGAACGGAGGTCCCATCATCATGGTACAAGTAGAGAACGAATACGGCTCCTACGGGGAAGACAAAGGCTACGTATCGCAAATCCGCGACATCGTACGCGCCAACTACCCCGGCGTAGCACTGTTCCAATGCGACTGGGCGTCCAACTTCACCAAGAACGGACTCCACGACCTGGTATGGACCATGAACTTCGGTACAGGAGCCAACATCGACCAACAATTTGCACCGCTGAAGAAACTCCGTCCTGATAGCCCGCTGATGTGCTCCGAATTCTGGAGCGGCTGGTTCGACAAGTGGGGAGCCAACCACGAAACCCGTCCGGCTGCCGACATGATTGCCGGCATTGACGAGATGTTGTCCAAAGGCATCTCCTTCAGCCTCTACATGACCCACGGAGGGACCAACTGGGGACACTGGGCAGGAGCCAACTCACCCGGATTCGCCCCTGACGTAACCTCTTACGACTACGACGCCCCCATCAGCGAATCGGGACAGACCACTCCCAAATACTGGGAATTGCGAAAAGCATTGTCCAAATACATGAACGGCGAGAAGCAGGCTAAAGTTCCCGCTTTAATCAAGCCCATCCGTATTCCGTCTTTCCAATTTACAGAGATGGCTCCTTTGTTCGACAATCTTCCTGCTGCCAAGAAAGACCGCAATATCCGTACCATGGAGGAATATAACCAGGGATTCGGAAGTATTCTCTACCGCACCACACTGCCCGAGATGAAAACCCCGTCCCTGCTCACTGTGAACGATGCGCACGATTATGCCCAAGTTTTCCTGGATGGCAAATACATCGGCAAACTGGACCGCCGCAACGGTGAAAAGCAACTGGAATTCCCCGCCTGCCCCAAAGGTGCACGCCTCGACATTCTGGTAGAAGCCATGGGCCGCATCAACTTTGGACGTGCCATCAAGGACTTCAAGGGTATCACCCAAAGCGTAGAACTTACCGTAGACATCGACGGCCGTCCTTTCACCTGCAACCTGAAGGATTGGGAAGTCTATAATCTCGAAGATACATACGATTTCTATAAGAACATGAAGTTCCAGCCCATCGGCTCACTGAAAGATGAGTTAGGACAACGCATTCCGGGTTGCTACCGTGCCACCTTTAAGGTGAACAAGCCCAGCGACACATTCCTAAACTTCGAGACTTGGGGCAAGGGACTTGTCTACGTCAACGGGCACGCCATGGGACGCATTTGGGAAATCGGCCCGCAACAGACCCTCTACATCCCGGGATGCTGGTTGAAGAAAGGTGAGAATGAAGTGATTGTCTTCGACATCATCGGTCCCAAAGAAGTTAAGTCCGAAGGACTGAGCGAGCCATTACTGGACCAGTTGCTCGTCACCAAACCGCTGACGCACCGCAATGAGGGTGAAAATCTCGACTTGTCCGGTGAGCAGCCCGTCCTCTCCGGCAGCTTCAATCCCGGCAACGGTTGGCAGGAACGCAAATTCGACCAACCCGTCACCGGACGTTATGTCTGCCTGGAAGCCTTGAGTGCACAAGATGGAAAAGACCTGGCTTGCATTGCCGAAATGTATCTGCTGGATGAGAATGGGGAACGTCTGTCACGCGAACCCTGGATTGTCAATTATGCCGACAGCGAAGACGTATCCCACGTCAACTGTTCTGCGGACAAAATCTTCGACCTCCAGGAATCAACCTATTGGAGCACAACAAAAGACACTCCATACCCGCATTCTGTCGTGATTGACTTGGGTAGTACCCGCACCCTGACCGGCATACAATATCTACCCAGAATGGAAAGCGAGGTACCGGGTGGAATCAAAGACTTCAAGGTTTACGTAAAATCCAGGGCTTTCAACTATTAAGCCGGATTTACAACACTAATAGATTCTTTAGACACGGATTACATGAAAAATCATGGATAATAAATGAAGAATATCCATGATTTTTCGCGTAATCCGTGCCTAACTTAAAATCAATCAAACAGATTTTCCGTACAATTCATCGTCTACCACAGCCAGCATTCCCTCCACTTGAGCCAATGCCAGCATACGGCCATGAAAAGAATAACCTGTATTGTACCCTTTATCCTCGTCGCCCAACATCATGCGACCGTGGTCCACACGCATCGGCAATCCCGGATTTTCTTTCTCAAAGATACGAATCAAATCAATGAGGTGTCCCCTTCCCTCCAGATGGGAACTTTCGATAAAGTTTCCACCCGGTATTGCCTTCGTACTGCGCAAATGCACAAAGTGGGTACGCCTGGCAAACTTCCTTGCCAGTTCACGGGTATCATTCTGTTCACCCGCACTCAATGAACCGGCGCAAAAAGTCAGGCCATTATGGGGATTGTCCACTGCACTCAGTATCCAGGCAATATCTGCCTCGTCTGTCACAATGCGCGGCAACCCCAATACCTGAAAAGGAGGGTCATCGGGGTGTACACACATATTCACCCCATATTCCTCGCATACCGGCATGATGGCAGACAAGAAATAACGCATATTCTCGCGCAGAGCCTCCCGGTCTATCCCTTTGTATAGCGCCAGCAAACGCTTGAACAGGGTTACCGGCTCCTTGTCACCTTCCTTGATGTTGCCATTTACGAATCCTTGTGTCTTTACGATAATCGTATCTACCAGCTCTGCCTTTTCAAACTCCGTAATCACCTTATCCAGTTCTGCCACCTTGTCCAGCTCTTCCGGAGAATAATCGGCTTCCGCATTCTCCCGTTCCAATATCATCAGGTCGAAGTAGGCAAAACGGATTCTGTCGAAATAAAGAGAAGATGTCCCGTCTTCCCAGGGATGTTGCAAGTCCGTGCGAATCCAGTCAATCACCGGCATGAAGTTGTAGCATACCGTCCGGATGCCTGCCTTGCCGAGATTGGCAAGGCTTATCTTATAGTTCTCTATCAATCGGTCACGCTCACTCCCCGCATATTTGACAGCCTCGCACACCGGCAGACTTTCTACTACAGACCAGCGCAATCCGAAGGATTCAATATAATCCCTCAAATCTTCAATGGCTTCCAACGTCCATATTTCACCGTTGGGAACTTCATGCAAGGCAGTGACAACGCCTTCCACTCCTATCTGTTGCAACATGGCAAGGGTTATCTTGTCTTTCTTGCCAAACCATCTCCAAGTCTTTTCCATTCTTTATTATTAATTTTCTTGTTTTTCAGGCGTTCAAACGACCCGTTACCTTTTTGCAAAAGTAAGAAAGAATATGAGAACTGTCCATTCTGAATGGATAGATTTGTTTGTTCGCAATGAAAACAATATCTTAGCACTTCATTACATATATTAATTACGCTTATGCAAGACATAACAAACGGACGTTGCGGCTGGTGCGGAACCGACGAGCTGTATATGAAATACCACGATGAAGAGTGGGGAAAAACGGTAACAGACGACAAGACACTATTCGAGTTTCTTGTATTGGAAAGTGC
>PPYF01411640.1_pt1 | contig 13249 bp, 10 predicted proteins | sample 1559871 | NCBI WGS metagenome assembly PPYF01 (sample SAMN08240021, study PRJNA423297) | Human gut metagenome, whole genome shotgun sequencing project. | reverse complement strand
ACAAGGATCTCTGTAGGAACCATGAGGGCAGACTGATACCCTGCCGTTACAGCAGCATACATGGCAAGACCTGCAACCACTGTCTTCCCGCTTCCTACATCCCCTTGTAAGAGTCGATTCATGTGATGGTCCGACTTCATATCTGTCAAAATTTCCTGCAAACTCTTTTCCTGAGCTTGAGTCAGGGCAAAGGACAAATTTTCTTTAACCGCCCTTAGTTTTTCCTGGGACCAATTCAGAATCAATCCACTTCCATCAACCTTATTTTCAGACTTGAGGGTCTGTAATTGCATTTGGAAATAAAAGAGTTCCTCAAACTTGATTCGACGAAGAGCCTGTTTGTATTCTGCCAAATCCTTAGGGAAGTGCATGGCACGAACAGCTTGACTACGGGGCATGAGTTTGTATTTGTCCAGCAAGGACTGAGGGAGATTTTCCTCTATCAAGAGATCCAGTCCTTGATCAAAGGCGGTCTTGATGACCTTAACAAGTCCTGCTTGACTGACTCCTTGTGCGAGACGATAAACAGGTTGAAGGTCGTCCTCGACTTGGGCTAAAACCTTCATACCAGTGAGACTTGCCTTGGCACGATCCCACTTGCCAAAGACTGCTAAAGTCGCTCCTAGCTCAATCTTATCTGCTAAGTAAGGTTGGTTAAAGAAGTTCACCGCGAACACAACCTCACCCTGCTTAAGACTAAAACGTAGGCGATTGCGCTTAAAACCATAATATTGAACACTAGCTGGCGTCACCACCTGACCAGATAGGACCGCCTTCTCACCATCTTCTAGTTCTAGCACCTGCTTGGTTTTAAAATCTTCATAACGGAAAGGAAAGTAGAGCAAGAGATCTTGCAGGTTTTCAATTCCTAGTTTGGCATATTTCTCTGCTGATTTTGGTCCCACGCCAGGCAAGACATGCAAGGGTTGATGTAAATTCATGCTCCTCTCCTTTCCTTTTGTTTCTTAATGATACTCTCTCGGAACTCGATCACTAAGGAGGCAAACTACCTCATAATTGATCGTTCCTCGGTAGACTGCTACATCTGTTGCAGTAATCTCCTTGTCACCGTTTGAGCCAATCAAAGTTACCTTGGTCCCCAATGGATACAACTTAGGCAAACGAATCGTGATTTGGTCCATGGATACACGCCCTACGATAGGGCACAATTGTCCATCCACCAGAACTGAAAAATTCTGCATATCTCGTGTCCAACCATCCGCATAACCGATTGGCAAAGTAGCAATGACTTGCTCACTGTCTGCCTGATAGGTCGCTCCATATCCCATACAAGCCCCAGCCTCTACTATTTTGACATGAACAATAGCAGTTTCTAAGGTCAGGGCTGGTTTTAGTTCATAAGGCAATTCTAAAACTTGTCCACTTGGATTGAGACCATACATAGAGTCCCCCATGCGAACAGCATTGAAAATCGTTTCCGCATGCCATAAAGTAGTTGCGGAGTTACTCGCATGGACTAGTTCAGGGACTTCTTGCAAGCCTGCGATTATTCCCTTGAAACATTCCAACTGTTGTTTAAAGTAGGTATCTGACTCTTCATCTGCAGTTGCAAAATGGGTAAAGATTCCCTCAACATTGGCTCCATGTTCCTTGAGCAAAGTTTGAGCCTGTTCTGCCTCGCTTGCACTTCTAAAACCAATTCGTCCCATACCTGAATCAATTTTAAGGTGAACAGTTAATCCTGACAAGTCTGCCTCTGTCGCTATGAGTTTCTGGATCCATTCCAATCCTGCCACTGTTAAGGTAATGGCATACTCCTTAGCCAATGAAAGAGATTCAACCTCAGATACTCCCAAAATAAGAATTTTCTTAGCGATACCTGCCTGACGGAGTTCGATGGCTTCATCAATATTTGACACACAAAAGCCATCTACATCATCCTGGATAGCTCTTGCAACAGCTATCGCTCCATGTCCATAGGCATTGGCTTTCACAACCGCCCATTTGAGGGTGCCTTTAGGAATGTGTGCTCCCATCTGTTGGATATTGTAGCGGATTGCTTCTAGATTAATAAGGGCCTTGGTTGGTCTATGTGGACTAGTTTTCATGATTTTCCTCCAAAATAACACTAGCTGTCACAAACTGTTCTGTATGGCTAATCGATAACCAAACATTTCCTGAAAATGGGGATTTGCTGAAGTAGGGAGCTCCCTTCTCATCGTTCAAGACTTCCAAATCCTGAAAGCCTAGCTTCCCAATTCCCGTTCCCATAGCCTTTGAGAAAGCCTCTTTAGCTGACCAACGACCCGCCAAATATTCGACCTGTCTGCGACCTTTGAGACTGGCAAAGCGCTCCCATTCCTTGTCTGTCAAGACACGCTGCGCAAAGCCTTCTCTTTTTTCAACTGCATTTTGTATAGAAGCTAATTCTTCAATATCAATTCCGTGTCCAACTATCATTTTTCTCAAAAGGAGTTGAGATACCCCCAACTCCATCCTTTTCACTTATTTTGTTAAGGTAGTATAGATTTCTTCTACTAAGGCAACTGTGTTTTCCCATCCTAGACATGGGTCTGTAATAGAGCAACCAAAGATTTCTGGTTGATTTTGTCGACCATCTGCCAAGTAGGACTCTATCATGAAGCCTCGAACTGTCTTCTTGATTTTTTCATTCCAGTCACGGTTGAGCAGAGCTTGGCGAACAATTCGAATTTGCTCCATATATTGTTTCCCTGAATTATCATGGTTAGTATCAATCATGATAAAGGGATTTTCAAGACCCATAGACTCGTAACGTCCGATAGCATCTAAGAGAGTTTCATAGTAGAAGTTTGGTTCATTTTTCCCATATTCATTCACAGCTCCACGTAAGATAACGTGAGCCAAGGGATTCCCTGAAGTTTCAACTTCTTGGCCATGAAAGAGAAAGGTTTGTTTGTTTTGTGCTGCATAGATGGCATTAAACATAACAGACAGATTTCCAGAGGTTGGATTTTTCATTCCCACTGGTGCATCAATCCCTGAAGCTACAAAACGGTGTTCCTGATCTTCTACTGAACGCGCACCCACGGCATGGTAGCTAACCAAGTCATCAACCAAGACTAGATTGGATGGATAAAGCATTTCATCCGCTGTGGTCAATCCAGTTTCTGTAATCACTCGATAATGAAGTTGACGAACTGCCTGCAAACCATTAATCAAACTTGGAGCCTTCGAAGTATCTGGCTGATGAACCAAACCCTTGTACCCATCTCCATTAGTACGTGGCTTAGCTGTGTAAACACGCATGACCATGAAAATCTTATCGGCCACTTTTTTCTGCAAGTCTGCCAAACGACGAGCATACTCAAGAACTGCTTCTTCATTGTCAGACGAACATGGTCCAATGACCAACAAGATACGGTCATCCTTTCCTGAAAGGATATCTGCTAGTTCCTGATCACGACTTTCCTTATGTTGCAAGGTTTCTGCAGATAGTTGTGTTTCCGCCTTAATTGCTTCAATATCGATTTCTTGACCCTTCTCGATAAATGCCATATTATTCTCCTAGTCTTTGGTAGATTTCACGAACAAGAGCTTCAGTATTTTCCCATCCAAGACATGGGTCAGTGATAGATTTTCCAAAGACCTCTGGTTCATTTTGACGACCGTCTTCTAGATAAGACTCAATCATGAAGCCACGAACATGTTTTTTAATCTTTTCATTCCAATCGCGGTTAATCAAAGTTTGACGTACGATACGAATCTGATCCATATACTGCTTGCCTGAGTTGTCATGGTTGGTATCAATGATGATAAATGGATTTTCAAGTCCCATCTTTTCATACTGGGCAATAGTATCCATCAAATTATCATAGTAATAGTTCGGAATGTTTTTCCCGTATTCATTGAGGGCACCACGGAGAATAGCATGCGATAGAGGGTTCCCTGTAGTTTCGACTTCTTTCCCTAGGAAAAGGAAACTCTGTTTGTTTTGAGCTGCATAAATACCGTTGAACATCACATTGAGATTTCCTGATGTTGGATTTTTAAATCCTGTTGGGAAATCAGCTCCACTGGCTACAAAACGGTGTTGTTGATCTTCAACCGAACGAGCTCCAACTGCCATATAAGAAATCAAGTCATCTACCAAAGGAAGGTTTTCTGGGTACAACATTTCATCTGCTGTCGTCATTCCTGTTTCAGAAATAACACGATAATGCAAATGACGAACTGCCTTGATACCATTGATGAGGCTAGGTGCTTCTTTGGCATTTGGCTGGTGAATCAAGCCCTTATAGCCATCACCATTAGTACGTGGTTTAGCAGTGAAGACACGCATCACCATAAAGACGCGGTCTTTGACTTCTTCTTGCAGTTTTGACAAACGCTTAGCATATTCGAGAACTGCTTCTTCATTGTCAGATGAACAAGGACCGATCACCAACAAAATACGCTGATCTTCACCACGAATAATCGCTTCAAGCTCTTGATCGCGTTGCTGTTTATTGGCCAGCGCTTGTCCTTCTAATTTTGACAAACTACGAACTTCTTCAATATTAATTTTAGGGCTTTTTGCTGTAAATACCATCATTCATCTCCTTATAAAGCAAACGGACGCCAAGCGAAAATTCACTTTTCACTAGGCATCCGCCTGAAAATTAGTCAATCTTAACGTCGTTTACCGTGACAGTTTTTAAATTTCTTACCAGAACCACATGGACACAAGTCATTGCGCTTCACTTGACTTAGGTCCAAATCAGCTGGAAGACTTGTTTGTTGTGCAGCAATATTGCGAGTTGCTGTCGTACTGATATGGTGTTCTGTTTGTGGACGTTCTTGTTCATGAATTTGTGCTTTCATCATCAAGCGAGTCACATCAAACTCAATCGAACCAATCATATCATTAAACATACGGAAGCCTTCCGCTTGATATTCCACGACAGGGTTGTTTTGGGCATAACCACGAAGACCAACAGCATTTCTCAACTGATCAAGGGCATCGATATGGTCTGTCCATTTGTTGTCAACTACACGTAGAATCAATACTTTTTGGAATTCTTTAACGGCTTCTTCATCACGAAGTTTAGCAACTTGGCTATCGTAGACTTTCAATGCACGTTGGTATAATTCATCCTTGATAGCTTGGTCTGATAAACCTTCTAGGTCTGAAAGTGAAATCGAATCTTCTGGAAGCAAGTTGTACTTGGCAAAGTTCAAGATTGCTTCGAGTTTTTCATCTTGTTTAGAACGAGCATGACCATCTACAATTCGTCCAATCGTACGACGAATCATAGCATGAATCTCAGGAGCCAAGTCACGATCTGCAGTGATGACATCATAACGTTGCGCGTAGATAATCTCACGTTGTTCACGCATGACATCGTCATATTGAAGGACTTGTTTACGAGTATCGTAGTTATTTCCTTCAACACGTTTTTGTGCTGCTTCGACCTGACGTGTCAACATACGAGATTCGATGGCTTCGTCAGACATATTAAGACGTTCAAAGACACCTTTCAAACGTTCTGAACCAAAACGTTTCATCAAATCATCTTCGAGCGACAAGTAGAATTGTGACTCACCTGGGTCACCTTGACGGCCTGAACGTCCACGAAGCTGGTTATCTATACGACGGCTTTCATGACGCTCTGTACCGATAACACAAAGTCCACCAAGCTCACGAACACCTTCACCAAGCTTAATATCGGTACCACGACCGGCCATGTTTGTTGCGATAGTCACCGCACCACGTTGACCAGCATTCATAATGATTTGTGCTTCTCTGTAGTGGTTTTTAGCATTCAATACTTCGTGAGGCACGCCTGCTTCAACCAATTTCTTAGAAAGAAAATCACTGGTTTCAACGGCAACAGTACCTACCAAGACTGGTTGACCTTTTTGGTAACGAGCCTTAACATCTTCTACTACAGCCTTGAATTTTGCATCGAGGCTAGCGTAAAGAAGGTCTGAATGGTCGATACGTTGGATCGGACGGTTTGTAGGAATTGGAATAACACGAATGTTGTAGATTTCACGGAATTCTTCTTCTTCTGTTTTACCAGTACCAGTCATACCTGCCAATTTTTTATACATACGGAAAAGGTTTTGGTAGGTAATAGAAGCTGAAGTCTTCGTTTCATCTTGGATTGGCACACCTTCTTTAGCTTCAATCGCTTGGTGCAAACCATCAGAGTAACGGCGACCTTCCATAGTACGTCCAGTAAATTGGTCGACAATCAGAATTTCTTGCTCTTCACTCACCACATAGTCGATATCAAGAATCATGATGTAGTTGGCGCGAAGGGCGTTGTCGATAAAGTGAGTCAATGCTACGTTTTCAATATCATAGAGATTTTCGAGTTTGAAGTATTCTTCTGCTTTATCAATACCTGAGTCAGACAAACCGATAGTCTTAGACTGAATATCGATAATGTAGTCATCCTTATCCAAAGACTTCACAAAGTGGTCTGCCATATGGTAGAGTTGACTTGTTTCAACAGCATTAGCTCCTGAAACGATCAATGGTGTACGAGCTTCGTCAATCAAGATAGAGTCAACCTCATCGACCAAGGCATAGTTGAGTGGACGTTGAACCATGTTCTCTGCACGTACAACCATGTTGTCACGAAGGTAGTCAAAACCAATCTCTGAGTTTGTTGAATAAGTAATATCACAGAGGTAGGCTTCTTTTTTCTCCATTGGAGATTTTGCAGCCAAGTTAATCCCTACTGACAAACCAAGCCATGAGTACAACTCACCCATCTCAGTCGCGTCACGTTCTGTAAGGTATTCGTTAACAGTAACTACGTGAACACCTTCACCTGAAAGGGCGTTAAGATAAACCGGCATTGTCGCTGTCAAGGTTTTACCTTCCCCTGTACGCATCTCAGGAACGTCACCGTGGTGAAGAACGATTCCACCCATAACCTGAACCTTGTATGGGAAGAGCCCAAGAACACGTTTCGCTCCCTCACGTACGACCGCAAATGCTTCGTATAAGAGTTGATCAAGCGTTTCACCATTTTGATAGCGTTGTTTGAATTCTTCTGTTTTTGCTTGTAACTGCTCGTCTGTCAATGCAGCCATTTCATCTTCGTATTGGAGGACTTTATCAGCCATCTTTTCTAAGCGGCGGAGTTCCCCTTTATCATTTTCGATGATAGTTTTTAGTAAATTTGCCATTTGTTTCCTTACTTTAAATTCTGAATATTTTAGAATGTTCTTTTTATTGTAGCATATTTGCCCAGCTTTTTCAAGAAAGAATCCGTGTTTATATAAGCTAAAAGAGGCCCATTTTGAGCCTCTTTTTCATAATAAATCAAACTATTTAAGTCCTCGATTTTCTTTTGACAATATCAAGTCTATTCTTTGGTTGTAGAGTTACTAAAATCGACCTTTGGAACCGTCTTAGCTTCTTCAGTTTCTTTGAAGGTTTCTGCTTCTTTAAAATTCATCATGTTAGCAAAGAGAACTGTTGGAAAGCTTCTTAATTTTTGATTGTATTCCGTTGCAGCTTGGTTATAATCCTTACGGGCTACAAAAATACGGTTTTCACTTCCAGCCAACTCCGTCATGAGTTGTTCTACATTTTGATTGCTCTTCAATTCCGGATAGTTTTCTGTTAGCGAAATCAAACGTGAAATAGCTGAACTCAACTCTCCTTGAGCTTCTTGGTTTTCTTTTGAGGTGACTGAGCCAGTTCCAATTTTTGCTCGTGCTTCTGCGATTTGGGTAAAGACCTCTGTTTCATGGTTCATTTGTCCTTTTACAGACTCTACCAGATTCCCAATCAAATCCGAACGACGTTGAAGGGCTGTCGCTACATCTGCCTGTGCTTGTTCTACCTTGGTTTGTTCAGAGACAAGACCATTATAAGTTCCTGCTACTGAGCATCCTCCTAGCAAAATAATCGCAAGCAAAATGCTCAATACATAAATGATTCCTTTATTTTTCATTATAAAACCTAGCCATTTCTTTAAATTTCATACATACATTACCAATCATCAGATGAACCACCACCATCAAAGCCACCGCCGTCCCAGCTACTAGAAGAATCTGAGCCTGAGTCGGACCAAGATGAACCCGAATCGGATGAGTCACTAAACCACCAGCCGCCGTCAGAGGAGTCTCCTCCTCCGCCACCTCTACCTCTGATAATGGCAATAATGACTCCAATGAAATATATTATCGTCAGGAACAGAAAGAAATCTTTTATGGGGTCATTTTTTTGTCGGCGACTTGATGAATCGCTTCTATCTCGATTGGATCTTTTTCCACTGATGCTTTCAGAATAACGTTTGATTTCAGAGGATTCATCAGACGAGAAGGTTCCCGTTCCTCTATAAAACTGATTGTCCAAGCCTTTGGCAATCGCTAAGATACCCTTACTATAGTCTCCATTTTTAAAATCCGTACGGCTAGCTGCCAAGATCTGTTTGGTTTGATAGTCCGTTATTCTAATGGCTGTGTTATTACTGGTTTCAATTCTTGATTTACGGTCTTGAACAGCTACTACAATGAGACTTCCAAAATTATCTCCTGAATAGCCAATCTTCCAAGCCCTGGCAGTTTCATTAGCCACCGTTTCAATGCTTTCTCCTTCCAGACTATCTACGATATAGACACCTATTTGGAGCTTTTCTGCCTTTTGACTATTGGCTTCATTCAAATCACGAATCTGAGTAACTACTTCCTCTGTCAAATAATGATTTGGGTCATAGATACCATAGTCTGGTTTTTCAGGTGCAGTAAATGCTGATAGGAAGAAAAATGCCATCAGCAATCCAAGTAGACGCACCACGAAAGGATTCTTTAACAATCTATCTTTTTTCATAATAACCTCCTTATGCAAGGAAAATTGTTTAGAGCATTATAGCATTTTGAATCTTACAAAGAAAGTACGTTTCCATTACAAAACTGTGACAAGGGCTAGGAAAATGATGTTAATTTGATGACAAATTAGATCTACGCTCTTGGTATCCTCTACAAAAAAGAAGGTCTGTTAACCTTCTTCTTTTTATCATTTTATTTCCGTTTTCTTGCGATCAGATGGATTGGCGTTCCTTCAAAGACGAAGGCCTTGCGGATTTGATTTTCCAAGAAACGCAAGTAAGAGAAGTGCATCAGTTCTTCTTCGTTGACAAAGATCACAAAGGTCGGTGGTTTAGTTGCCACTTGAGTCGCATAGAAGATCTTAAGACGTTTCCCTTTATCAGTCGGTGTTGGATTGATGGCAATAGCGTCCATAATGACATCATTCAAGACAGCTGATGGGATACGAGTGTTTTGACTTTCACTGATTTGTTTGATCATCTCTGGAAGTTTGTGGAGACGTTGCTTGGTCAAAGCTGATACAAAGATAATCGGTGCGTAAGGCAGGTATTGGAACTGCTCGCGAATATCCTCTTCCCAGTTTTTCATGGTGTGGTTATCTTTTTCAAGAGTATCCCACTTATTGACTACAATAATCATCCCTTTACCAGCTTCGTGGGCAAATCCAGCGATACGCTTATCGTACTCACGGATGCCTTCTTCGGCATTGAGGACCATCAAGACTACATCTGAACGGTCAATAGCTCGCATAGCACGCATGACTGAGTATTTCTCTGTGTTTTCATAGACTTTACCAGACTTACGCATACCTGCCGTATCAATCATGGTAAACTCTTGGCCATCCGCATCTGTAAAATGTGTATCAATGGCATCACGAGTTGTACCAGCTACGGGACTAGCAATCACACGATCTTCTCCCAAAATGGCATTGATCAAGCTAGATTTTCCGACATTCGGGCGACCAATCAAGCTGAATTTAATGACATCTGGATTTTCATCTTCGACTTCATGTGGAAGATTTTCGACGATGGCATCTAATACATCCCCTGTACCAATCCCGTGCACAGATGAAATTGGCAATGGTTCACCCAATCCAAGAGCATAGAAATCATAGATATCATTTCGCATCTCTGGATTATCAACCTTGTTGACAGCGAGGATAACAGGTTTATGAGTTTTATAGAGTTTACGGGCTACGTATTCGTCAGCATCTGTGATGCCTTCTTTTCCGGAAACTACAAAAACGATGACATCAGCTTCTTCCATGGCAATCTCTGCCTGGTGCTTGATTTGTTCCATAAACGGAGCATCAACATCATCAATCCCTCCAGTATCAATCATACTGAAAGAACGGTTAAGCCATTCACCAGTAGCATAGATACGGTCCCGTGTCACTCCTTCGACATCTTCTACGATTGAGATGCGTTCCCCTGCAATACGGTTAAACAGAGTTGATTTCCCAACATTGGGACGTCCTACAATGGCAACAGTTGGTAAGGCCATGTTTTCTCACTTTCTACAATAAGTTCTTTTGTTCAAGATTTTCTCTAGTTGAGCTTGGTTCAGGCTGACCGAATTGCTCTGCAAGACGTTGACTCCAAGTGGTAGTCGCACGAGCTCCTGCATATTCGGTCTGCACACGGTCATAGGCTTCAATAGCCTCAGCTGTTTGTTCTTGGTATTCTTCCTCAAAAACAACATTCTCTAGTGGTAATCTTGGTTTTACATCGTGTTGTTGATTTGGTACACCTAGTGCAATCCCAAAAACTGGATAGGTGTAGTCAGGTAGCTTGAACAATTCTGCTAATTCAACAGATTTGTAACGCACTAAACCGATAATCACTCCACCATAGCCAAGGCTTTCTGCCGCAAGCAAGGTGTTTTGCCCAGCTAATGCAGCATCTACAGAGGTGATAAGGAGTCCTTCCACCCCTTGAGGTTGGAAAGTATCGGTATGGAGACGAGCTCCTTTTTCTGCACGGTTTAAATCTCCTACAAAGAGGAGAAAGGCAGCAGACTGACGAATCGCTTCCTGAGGAACTAACTCATACAAGGCATCTTTCTTTTCTTGACTTCTGACTACAATCACACACAGAATAAGATTGGAAATTTTTCCAAGAAGAAGCCATTTGGGCAGCTGATAAAATCTCATTCAAGTCCTCTTGAGGGATCGCTTCTTCTTTAAATCTGCGAACCGAGGTATGAGATTTCATTAAGGTGATTGTTTCACTCATCGGCGATTCTCTCCTTCTAGTCGTGTTTCTTCTGCTAAATAACGGATACGCTCCATAACGCGTCTAGCTTCCCATGTTTCATCGTTTCCGTTCTTGCCTTTAGCAAAATGTTTTTCCAAATCTTCAAAATTGAAATTTGAGGTAAAGAAGGTTGGCAAATCTTCCTGCATACGATACTGGAGAATGACTTGCAAGACTTCATCACGAACCCAAGGTGTTGATTGCTCGGCGCCAATATCATCCAAAATCAAGACTTCAGCTTGCTTGATTTCATCAACCAAATTCTTAACATTCCCATCTCCAATAGCATTTTTAACGTCAATGACAAAGCTTGGATAGTGAAGAAGGGTAGATGAAACGCCACGTTTTTCTGACAAATCATGGGCTAGGGCAGCCACCATAAAACTCTTCCCAACTCCAAAGTCTCCATAGAGGTAGAGACCTTTTAAGTTGTTTGGGTAGTCATTAACAAATTTTATCATTTTATTTAAAACAGTTAAACGAGCAACATCATCACGATAAACATCTAAAAAACTGACATTTTTCAGGCTAGATGGCAAATTAATTAAGTTAAGACGCTTCTTAATAGCCGCTTCTTTCTCAGCCGCAATCAGTTCCGGAGTTTCCTCATAGGATACATCTGCGTAACCATGATTCATGACTAAAATTGGCTTATAACCTCGAGCAATATAGTCGGTATCTCCGCGAAGGAACTTATCACGTTCGGTGATGTATTGGTTAAACTTAGAGATACTACGATTCAATTCCTCTTGACTGAGAGATTCCTTCTGGATAAAAGCCGCAACATCTGGATCTTTTACAATCTGCTGGACCAAGTCCTGGTATTGAAAACGACTAGGATGACCTTTAAGTACATCTCCTACACTTTCCATCTATTCCCCTCCATTATCTAATTTTGCTAACAATTCTAGAGTTTGGCGTTCCATTTCTTCCAACTCCTCAGCTGATGACGTATTTTTATATTCTGGATTACTCCATTTTGGGACATTGGTTTTGGCTTGATTAGTCTTAGCTACTTTTTGCTCCTGCCCCTTTTGATTCTTCTCTCTAATTCGAAGTACAGCTTCTTCAGCAGATCTGACTTTGTTATAAGAGTAATCATTAGCCACTTTCATGGCATATTTTTCATTGAGGTTGGCCGAATCAACCTTATTGAAGGTCAAGAGTATAACAATGTTGATAACCTCATCAAGCAAGCCCAAGTCAGCCATCTGTTTTAACAAATCGCGTTCAGCTTGGATAATTCCTGCATTTCGTGTTTGTTTGATTCCCGCTAAAAACTGTAGGGCAGTTTTGCTTTTCGCTTCCCTGATAATAGTCGCTTCTTGGGGACTGAAGTCCGACGAAACAGATTTTTGCGCTGATTTTTCACGCATACGCTTAACAGAGATAACTTGAGAAACAGCTGTCGCCTTGGCCAATTGATAGGTTTCAAACCAGGTCCATTTTTTCTCGTCAGCAATTTTAAACAGTTCTAAGACATCTGTCTGTTCATCATGGAAACGGAGGCCGTCTCTAGCCATAAGTTGACGAAAATGTTCCAAATCAAAATCATTTGAAAAATTAGCTTTTCCGAGTGTTTCCTCAGTGTCAGCCATATCTTCTATCTCTGGAAAGGCCTGACTCAAAGGAACGGTCAAAGCTTCTCCATCTGCAGACTCTTGGCGCAAATCATAAACTGCTGGCTCACCGATTTTTTTCTCCAACAAGGTACGATAAACCGTATGACGCAAGAAATCCGAACTAGAAAGCGTTGGATTAATAACAAGTTCATAGGCATCCCCATTTTGGTAAAGAGTGACCAAGTTGAAGGCTGATAAGATTTTAAAGGCTTTTAAGAGCCTATCCATCCCGAAATTGAGATGATTGAGAATAGCAGCAAAAAGATGTTCCTTTTCCCCATTATCCCAAAAGGCTAGGGTGTAAAGGTAAAGACTCAGCGCATCCTGACCGATAATCGGGAGGTAGCACTGCACCAGAGATGTGGGATCTTGCGACACCCGATTATTCTTTAGAAAAGAAAAACGATCATTAGGCTTCATTTATTTTTCCTTTTTCTTCTTTGAAGATTGCGTAATTTGTTTGAGAAGATTCTCGAGCTCACTCACGTCTTTAAAACTACGATAGACACTAGCGAAACGAACATATGTGATTTCGTCAAGTTCTGCTAGCTCTTCCATTACAAGCGAACCAATGTCTTCACTTTGAATTTCATTATC
>PPYF01188480.1_pt1 | contig 13250 bp, 12 predicted proteins | sample 1559871 | NCBI WGS metagenome assembly PPYF01 (sample SAMN08240021, study PRJNA423297) | Human gut metagenome, whole genome shotgun sequencing project. | reverse complement strand
CACCGACTCGCCCACGGCTTTCAGCCCGGCAAAGTGGATCACCGCTTCAATGGCGTGATCGTGCAGGATCTCGGTCATCAGCGCTTCGTTACGAATATCACCTTCGACGAACTCTGCTTGTTTACCGCCCAGGCGAGCGATAACCGGTAGGACACTACGCTTGCTGTTGCACAGATTGTCGAGGATGACGACGTCGTGGCCCTGTTGCAGTAGCTGTACGCATGTGTGGCTTCCTATGTAACCGCTACCACCTGTAACCAATACTTTCATTTTTAGCTCCATTAAGCTTATGGTATGGAATAACCTTAGCATAACAGAATGGCCAAAAGTGTGACATGGGCTAAATTAGTGGAATCGTTTACACTAAAGCGCATGAAGCAAAAAAATCAGTAAAAATGATTTTAAATCAAATAACTGGGCAGTGAATGTGAAACAATTCTGAAAAAAGACCTGAAAATTCGGTGACGTTTTTCGGGCGACATCATCGCCCGGGAAGAAGTATTACAACAGTGGGCCAACCTCATAACGATAGCCGTCACCGTCGGCGACGAATTCCAGACGATGCGTAATACACTCCGGCGCATCTTCCGCGTGGTGTGATACAAACAGCAGCTGCGTTTTGCCCTCGCTAATCAGCACGTCGATAAACCGACGCACCACCAGACGGTTGAGCGGATCCAGCCCTTGTAGCGGTTCGTCGAGGATCAGCAGCGTAGGGTGTTTCACCAGCGCGCGAACGATCAGCGCCAGCCGCTGTTGTCCCCAGGAGAGGCTATGGAACGGCGCGTCGGCGGTACGCGCATCCATCCCGAGAATCGCCAGCCATTCGTCAACCAGCTTGCGCTGCTTATCGGAAACCGCCTGATAGATACCGATTGAGTCAAAGTAACCGGAGAGAATCACGTTGCGTACCGTGGTGCTGACGCGGTAGTCCAGATGCAGACTGCTGCTGACGTAGCCGATATGCTTTTTGATATCCCAGATGGTTTCACCGCTGCCGCGGCGGCGGCCAAAGAGCGTGAGATCGTTGCTGTAACCCTGCGGATGATCGCCAGTGACCAGACTCAGCAGCGTCGATTTTCCAGCCCCGTTAGGGCCGACGACCTGCCAGTGCTCGCCGGGGGCGACCGTCCAGCTCAGGTGATTGATGATGGGACGATCGTTATAGGACACGACGCCGTCGCGCAGCACGATACGCGGCTGGTCGTCGGGTAATGCGAGGCGGGCGGAAGGGGCGTCGGGCTCCGGGAGCGTCATACCTGAAAGCTTCTCGCTGTGCGCCAGTTGGGCGATCAACGTTTGTTCGAGCAGCGCTTTTTTCTCGCCGATTTCCGTCAGCGTACAGTCGGCCAGCACGCCGGCAAACGGCACAAAATCCGGGATATCGTCGAAGCGGTTGAGGACCAGCACCAGCGTATAACCTGCGTCGTGCAGCGTGGCCAGGTGATCTGCCAGCTGGCGGCGGGAGTTAACGTCGAGACCATCGAACGGTTCATCGAGAATCAACAGGTCAGGCTGCGCCATCAGCGCCTGGCAGAGCAGGGTTTTGCGGGTTTCGCCGGTCGACAGATATTTGAAACGGCGCTCAAGCAGGTGGCTGATGCCAAACTGCGCGGCCAGCTGTGCGCACAGCGCGGGGTTTTTGATTTCATCCTGAATAATCTGCGCGGCGGTACGCCCGGTATCGTCTTCATCCGGGCTGAGCATGTCGGTATTGTTGCGCTGCCATTCATCGCTCACCAGCTTTTGTAACTGCTCAAAGGAGAGACGAGTGATGCGGGTAAACTGGCTTTCGCGGCTGCCGGAAAGCAGCGGCAGTTCACCCGCCAACGCGCGTGCCAGCGCCGATTTGCCGCTGCCGTTACTGCCGACAAAGGCCCAGCTTTCTCCGGCGCGCAGCGCCAGTTGCTCAATTTTTAACGTTTTTGTATCGCTAAGACGAAACGTGCCTTGCGAAATTTGCAATGATGACATGATGTATCCCGTTTTTTGCAGCAATATGCATCAGGGATACGTCTTCCTCAGCGCAATGTCAATGCTATCAGCATAACGTGGCAATAATGATGCGATCGGCGTTAAAGAATGCTGTGACGTCAGCGCCTTCCTCCAGCGTTTGCGCCTCATTCAGAGGCAAGGTGGCGCACAGGCTTTGCCCGTCCGGCAGCGTCATCAGCACTTCGCACTGCTCCGTACCGCGCTCGATATGGCTGATGCGACAAGCCAGCTGGTTATCGGCTGCGGCGGCCACCGCCGGGTCGCGAGTGACGTTGACCCACGGCGCTTTCAGCAGCACCAGCACCTCTTTACCTTCATCCAGCCCCAGGCGCTCGCCGCTTTGTGCGGTAATCGCGACTTTCAGACGGGTGGTGCCGTCGGCGAGCAGAATATCAACGTGCTGCTGGACCTGCTGGTGGTCGCGGCCAGTGACCGTGCCGAACCACTGGTTACGGGCGCTGGTTTGCAGCGAGAAGCGGGAGATCGCGGCCAGCAGGCTATCCAGGGGGAGCGCATCGTCATCACTCAGTACGTCGAAGGCTTTCTGCTGAATCTGCGCCAGCAGATCGTAAAGCTGAATCAGGCGCTGGCCGTAGCGGGTGAGTACCGCACCGCCGCCGCCCTTGCCGCCCGTTGCACGGTCAACTAATGACTGCTCGCTAAGCTGGTTCATTTCATTAATCGCATCCCAGGCGCTCTTATAGCTGATGCCCGCATTTTTGGCTCCCTGGCTGATGGAGCCAGTCTGTGCTATTTGTTTGAGGAGCGAGATGCGGCGCGGATCGGCGAACAGTCGCTGCTGGAGCTTGAGGGTAAGAAGGATTTCAGCCTGCATAAGAGTATCCTGGCAAGTAAAAGGGCATTTTGACCCAAATGTCTGCAAGCGCAAAGCACACCGCACAAAAGGGAGTGTATTTCTGCGATATCCGGTTACAATAGCAACATCACATTGTATGGAGTAAACCATGTTAGAGTTGTTGAAAAGTCTGGTATTTGCCGTAATCATGGTACCCGTAGTGATGGCTATCATCCTGGGGTTGATTTACGGTCTGGGTGAAGTGTTCAACATCTTCTCCGGCGTTGGTCATAAAGACAGCAGCCAGCAAAACCACTGATTTCCTCAAAAACGCCCGGTCCCCCCGGGCGTTTTGCTATGAAGTTCCCGAAAACCCTGCCGATAACATCCCGTAAATACAGCAATAATTCGCGCATCTGTAATGCATTCATCGCGGAAAATCCTTATACTCCTCGTTATGTTTTTATTTATATAACGTTGAGTTCAGGAGTATGAAATGACAGGTTCATGGGTACGTCTTTTTGCCGGGGCAGCGTTAACGCTGTCGGTTACGGGTCACGCGTTGGCCCAGGATGCGAAAATCACCGTTTTCGCCGCCGCTTCGCTGACTAACGCGATGCAGGATATTGCCAAAGAGTATAAAAAAGAGAAGAACGTTGACGTGGTCTCCTCTTTTGCTTCTTCCTCTACGCTGGCTCGCCAGATTGAAGCCGGTGCGCCGGCCGACCTGTTTATTTCCGCCGACCAGAAATGGATGGACTACGCGGTAGATAAAAAAGCGATCGACGCCGCCACGCGTGAAACCCTGCTGGGCAACAGCCTGGTGGTCGTTGCGCCGAAAGCCAGCGAACAGGCCAACATCGCTGTGGATGCTAACACCCCGTGGACCAGCCTGCTGAAAGGCGGTCGCCTGGCGGTTGGCGACCCGGATCACGTCCCGGCGGGTATCTATGCGAAAGAAGCGCTGCAAAAGCTCGGCGCGTGGGAAACGCTGTCGCCAAAACTGGCACCGGCTGAAGATGTACGCGGTGCGCTGGCGCTGGTTGAACGTAGCGAAGCGCCGCTGGGAATCGTCTACGGTTCTGACGCAGTGGCCAGCAAAGGTGTTAAAGTAGTTGGTACGTTCCCGGAAGATTCCCATCAGAAAGTGGAATATCCGATTGCCATTATCGATGGCCATAAAAACGCAACCGTCTCGGCGTTCTATGACTACCTGAAAGGGCCGCAGGCGTCTGAAATCTTTAAACGTTACGGATTTACGACTCGCTAATGATATTGACCGATCCCGAATGGCAGGCGGTAGTGCTGAGCCTGAAAGTATCCTCCCTGGCCGTCCTGTTCAGTTTGCCGTTTGGGATCCTCTTTGCCTGGCTGCTGGTGCGCCGTCATTTTCCCGGCAAGGCACTGCTGGACGGCCTTATCCACCTGCCGCTGGTGCTGCCGCCGGTGGTGGTGGGCTATTTATTGCTGGTGGCAATGGGTCGCCGTGGTTTTATTGGCAGTTGGCTATACGACTGGTTCGGCCTGACTTTCGCTTTTAGCTGGCGCGGCGCGGTGATCGCCGCGGCGGTGATGTCGTTTCCGCTGATGGTCCGGGCGATTCGTTTGGCGCTGGAAGGCGTCGACGTCAAGCTCGAACAGGCGGCGCGTACCCTGGGCGCTGGGCGCTGGCGGGTGTTTTGCACCATTACGCTGCCGCTGATGCTGCCGGGCATTATCGTCGGCACCGTGCTGGCGTTTGCCCGCTCGCTCGGCGAGTTTGGCGCGACCATTACCTTTGTCTCTAACATTCCTGGCGAAACGCGCACCATTCCTTCTGCCATGTATACCCTGATTCAGACCCCCGGCGGCGAAAGCGCGGCGGCACGTCTGTGCCTGATTTCTATCGTTCTGGCGCTGATTTCCCTGATGATTTCTGAATGGCTGGCTCGTCTCAGCCGTCGGCGGATAGGAGGGTAATCCATGCTTGAGCTGAATTTTAGCCAGACGTTGGGTACGCACTGCCTGGCGATAAATGAATCACTGCCCGCCTCAGGGATTACCGCTGTTTTTGGCGTATCTGGCGCGGGTAAAACCTCGCTAATCAATGCCATCAGCGGCCTGACTACGCCGCAGCAGGGGCGGATTGTGCTTAACGGACGCGTGTTGAACGATGTTGAGCAGGGGATCTGCCTGGCGCCGGAGAAGCGTCGTATTGGCTATGTGTTTCAGGATGCACGCCTGTTCCCGCACTACAAAGTGCGCGGTAATTTGCGTTACGGTATGGCGAAAAGCATGGCGGAGCAGTTTGATAAACTGGTTGCCCTGCTGGGCATTGAGCCGTTGCTCGATCGCCTGCCGGGCAGCCTTTCCGGCGGTGAAAAACAGCGTGTGGCGATCGGCCGCGCATTACTGACCGCCCCTGAACTGCTGTTACTCGATGAGCCGCTGGCTTCGCTCGATATCCCGCGCAAGCGTGAACTGCTGCCGTATCTGCAGCGTCTGGCGCGGGAGATCAATATACCGATGCTCTACGTTAGCCACTCGCTGGATGAGATTCTGCATCTGGCCGATAAAGTGCTGGTGCTGGAAGGTGGGCAGATCAAGGCATTCGGTAATCTGGAAGACGTATGGGGCAGCAGCGTGATGCACCCGTGGTTGCCGCAGGATCAGCAGAGCAGCATTCTGCGCGTGACTGTGCTGGAACACCATCCGCACTATGCGATGACCGCGCTGGCCCTGGGCGACCAGCATATTTGGGTGAACAAGCTCGACAGGCCGCTACAGAGTGTGGTGCGCGTGCGCATTCAGGCTACCGACGTGTCGCTGGTGCTACAGCCGTCGCCCCACACCAGCATCCGCAACGTGCTGCACGCCAAAGTCCTGCAGTGCTACGACGATAATGGCCAGGTCGAAGTACAGCTGGACGTCAGCGGTCGTACGCTGTGGGCGCGTATTAGCCCTTGGGCGCGGGATGACCTGGCGGTGAAGCCAGGCCAGTGGCTGTACGCCCAGATAAAGAGCGTTTCAATTACCGCTTGATTACAGCAGGTGACGGTTGATGTAGTCGGCGATGGCATCGGTGGTGTTATCGCCGATGACCACGTTGGCGCGCGCTTTCACCGCATCAACCGCATTGCCCATCGCCACGCCGGTACCGGCGGCTTCCAGCATGCTGATATCGTTAAAGTTGTCGCCAAACGCCACCACGTCCTGCATCGACCAGCCCTGTGCGGTGATGAACTGCGTCAGACGTTTGCCTTTGCTGTTGCCCTGACGCGCGATATCGACCTGATCGTGCCACGACCATTCGCACTCCAGCTGCAGCGTCTGCTCGACGTGTTTCGCGAAGTTTTGCAGCTTTTCGCCGTCTTCATCGGTGAGGGCAAATTTCCAGACGTTATTCACCTCACGTGCGGCCTGCGCCAGCGAGTCGACCTGAGTAAAGGACGGGCGCTGTGCTTCCGGCAGGCTCTGTGCCCAGTTGGCGGTGCGAATCACGTGGCCGGTTGGGTACTGGTACATCATGGTATCGTCGACGTACATCAGGCCGTGAATCCGATGCTCATCCAGCAGGGAAATCAGCTGTTGGGCTTTTTCGACCGGCATCGGATCGGCATCCAGTACTTTTTTCGCTTGATAATCATACAAGTAGGTGCCATTACAACAAATTGCAGGTGTATCCAGCGCCAGTGCCTGATAAAAAGGATGGATGGCAACGTGATGACGACCGGTGACGATCATTAATTGGTAACCTGCCGCTCTGGCGCGATTCAGCGCTTCCAGGGAAGCGGGCAGGAGGGTTTTCTTTGGCGTCAGGAGCGTTCCGTCCAGATCCAGGGCAATCACACGTGCAGTCATAGTGTTGTCTCGAGTTTAAGAGAAAATTCGCTGTGCAGGATGGTACACCGAGATACCTGTACGGCAAAATGGTGTGATAAATAGCCGCAAATTATGTGTTTTCAGAAAGGAGTATTCATGAAACAGACCGTTTATACCGCCAGCCCGGAAAGCCAGCAGATCCACGTCTGGACGCTGAACCACGATGGCAGCCTGAAGCTGGTTCAGGTGGTGGATGTTCCGGGTCAGGTGCAGCCCATGGTCATCAGCCCTGATAAACGTTATCTGTATGTTGGCGTGCGTCCGGAGTTTCGCGTGCTGGCCTACCGTATTGCGCCGGATGACGGTGCGCTGACCTATGAAGCCGAAGCGCCGCTGCCGGGCAGCCCGACCCATATTTCGACCGACCGTAAAGGCAACTTTATCTTCAGCGCTTCGTACAATCAGGCCAACGTCGCGGTCATTCGTCTGGAAGACGGCCTGCCGCGCGACACCGTGACGGTGGTGGATGGTCTGGAAGGTTGCCACTCGGCGAATATCTCCCCGGATAACCGCACCCTGTGGGTGCCGGCGCTGAAACAGGATCGCATCTGCCTGTTTACCCTGAGCGACGACGGTTTCCTTTCGGCGCAGAGCCCGGCTGAAGTGACCACTGTAGAAGGCGCCGGCCCGCGTCATATGGTGTTCCACCCGAACGAACAGTACGGCTACTGTGTGAACGAACTGAACAGCTCCGTTGACGTATGGGAGCTGAAGGATCCGCACGGTAAGATTGAATGCGTGCAGACGCTGGATATGATGCCTGCTGATTTCACCGACACGCGTTGGGCGGCCGATATCCATATTACGCCGGACGGGCGTCATCTGTATGCCTGTGACCGTACCTCCAGCCTGATCACCGTATTCAGCGTATCGGAAGACGGTAGCGTGCTGTCGCTGGAAGGCTTCCAGCCGACGGAAACCCAGCCGCGTGGGTTCAACATTGACCACAGCGGAAAATATCTGATTGCCGCAGGGCAGAAATCGCACCACATCGCGGTGTATGAAATTGCTGGCGAGCAGGGGCTGCTGCAGGAAAAAGGGCGCTATGCCGTGGGCCAGGGCCCAATGTGGGTGGTGGTTTACGCGCATTAATGTTAGGCCGGATAAGGCGTTTACGCTGCCATCCGGTAACCTGCGCGCTTAGGCCTGATGATGCTGAATGTATCAGGCCTGTGCGATAAAAAAAGCCCATGAAATCATGGGCTTTTTCACATCGGCTTCGCCGTTACTGCTTCGGTTCTGCCACAATATGACTTCCCACGCCGCGGTTGTTGTACTCCCACATGCGGTTGAAGTTGCGGTCGTTAAGATCGCGTTTAATCTGACCTTTCTCGTCCTGAGCGCCGGTATTGCCGCTGAACGGACGTTTAGAAACGGCAGCATCGGCCCACGGTTTCGCGACGTTAAAGCCTTCGTTAATCACGCTATCGCGAATCACGACCTGACCGTTAGTGTTGCCATCAACGTCCAGCGAGCGGCCCAGCTGCGCCACGCCGTCACCGGCAGCGGTGAAGCGGCTGTTGGTCGCCAGGAAGCCGTAGAAGATGTTGGCCTGGGTCGCCGGGGCGAAGACGTAGCCTTCCTGCTGGGTGCGGGAATTCACCACGCGGAAGTCGGTGTTGTCGAACACCACCGCGCCGCGGCCGGAAACGATATCGACATCGCCTTCGAGGTAGCTGTTGCTGACCAGCGTACGGGTCTGGCGGTTATTTTGCAGACGGTTGTCAACGCCGCTATTGGTCACGAAGAAGGTGTTCTGACGGCCCAGAATATTGACGTTGTTCAACTGGGTTTTATCGCCATCGGTGCGCAGGGCGACCGCCTGGTGAGTACCGGCATCCACGCTGTCACCCAGATTGTTTTCAATCGTCAGGTTTTGCAGCTGTAAGCCATTGTTCTGTGACCACACGACCGCGGAGCACATCACGCCGATGGTGGCGCTGCGCTTGCTTTGGCAGCCATCAAACATGTACCACGCCGGTTTACCCGGCATATATTTGCCGCCTGGGTTAACCAGTTTACGCCAGCTGGTTGGGTCGATTTCGGAATCGATGGCCAGGCCAATTTTTACGTCGATCGCTTTCTCGCCGGTACCATAGAGCGTCAGGCTGCCCGGAGCCGCCGGGATATAGACGGTGCCCTTGTACTCACCCGGCAGTACGGCGATGTACAGACGTGAGCTGCTGTGACGCGCAATAGCGGCGTCAACGGCATCCTGAATGCTGGTGTGCGTTACGCCCTGAGTACCGGCCGGACCCACCACGAAATCTGCTTTCGCCGGAACGGCGATAGAAGACGGAGACCAGGCGGCAGCGTTAGGATCTAATGACGAGAAGTAACGTGCAGCGGTAAAGTTCTGCGCTTCGTCCGCCGACAGTACCGGACGGGAAGAGGTACCAGGTGTGGTCTGGTCAGAAGGGCGCTGATCCGCTGGGGTTGAGCTGCAAGCAGTCAGTGTCACGCCAAAAGCCAATGCCAGCGCCAGACGAGAAACCGAAAAAGTGTTCATGTTGCTCCAGGCTAATTAAGTAAAAGGGAATCCTGTAAAAGCAGCCTTTTTATACTAAGTTGAGCGAAACGGGAAGATGTGCTGACAAAAAATCGCCTGTTTTTTTGACAACTTATGTCAGCGAAAAGGAAAGAGGGCGAAAGGGGAAGGAGAGAGCCATTGAAAGGCCTTATCCATCCGCCCTGGAGTGTTCGCGGCTAGAACGCTTTTTTGTGCGCCAGGCTGGTGACTAAATCGGTGATGCTGAGTACCAGCGTTGAACGTACCATTTGCTGATAGCGCTGTTCCTGCATGGTTCTCAGCGCGTCGTCGACCACGTCTTCCGGCAGGTGCAGCGTCGGCGGAGGCGGCAGCGTCGTCATGCAGTGCAGCATATTGATCGGCCCCAGAATTTCGTCATCGGTAAAGCTGTAGATTTTGTTCTCGTGCGCCAGTTCGTTATTCAGCGCCAGTAACAGTTCAACGTCTTCATATTCATCGCGGCTGATGACGCCCAGCGCATAAATCAGCTTTAGCCGCACCGGTAAATTCGCCAGCGGCCCGCTGCCTTCCAGCAGCGGTTCCACCGCGTACTTCACCGCGTAATCGTCTTTCCGGAAGGCCTGCAAAATCAGCTGGTCGACCGCTTCAGACAGTAAGCCTACGGCAGTTTGAATAAAACCGGTGAGCGTCTGGCGGGCGTTAAGCCGCTCCAGGATGCGGTTCTCCGCCGCCTGATTTTGGGTTAAGTGCGCGTCGTCCATCATGGCCATCATCTTCGTTGTGCTTTCCGCTAACCGTGGCTTCTCTGGTGCCGTGTCCTTCGGACGCTCATTTTCTGCTGCTGGTTGCGCATTCTTGCGCAGGAGATTCAATTTCATCTTACCCTTCTTCATCGGGCGCGGCGGCCGTTAACCTCCGCGCCCAGCTATGGGTGTTACATCATTCTTTACGTTGCATGGCGTTATACACATTCACTATCTGGGCGACAAGCTCTGGCCGATCCTGCAGGCCACAAACCTCAATGACCGTGCTTGTTACCCCATTTTCCGCCAGCAGGTTTGCCATTTCTTGCGCCTGCGGGTCCTGGTTGCTGCGATAATGCAGGGCGGCGGCAATACCGATAATCAGGTGGCGATTGGGGAGCCCGTACTCCAGCGTTCCTCGCAGCGGCTTGATTAAGCGATCGTTCTCGCTCAATTTACGCAGCGGCTGGCGGCCTACGCGTTCCACCTCATCATGCAGATAAGGATTCTCAAAGCGGGTCAGAATCTTATCAATATAGGCAGCATGCTGCTGGGGATCGAAGGCGTAACGTTGAATCAGTACTTCGCCACTCTCGCGCATGGCATTTTTTACTGCTTCACGTATCGCCGGGTCGAGAATGGCATCGCGAATGGTCCGATAGCCTGCCAATTGGCCAAGATAGGCGGTTATCGCATGGCCGGTATTGAGGGTAAACAGCTTACGTTCAATATAAGCCATCAGATTGCTGGTGGGTTCCATCCCGGCGATGTCCGGTAACGCACCTTTAAACTGGGTACGGTCAACAATCCACTCGCTAAAGGTCTCGACGGTGACATCCAACGGATCGTCGTTCGCCGCGGCCCCCGGCGGCACGATACGGTCGACCGCCGAATCGACAAAACCGACGTGTTCTTCCACCCAGCCGTGCAGCTCGGCGGGCATCGATTGCAGCACATGCTGCTTAAGCTGGCTGGAGCCACGCACCATATTTTCACAGGCGATGATATTCATCGGCTGGTGGTTGCCGCGCTCAAAGCGGGCGATTAATCCCTGGGCCAGCGTGCTGGCGATTTTGCTGAGCACCTGCGGGCCAACGGCGGTGGTGATGATATCGGCCTGGGCAATCTGCGCGACAGCATCCGGGCTGTTACTGTAGATGGCACTGACGCGATTGACCTGCTCAACGCGAGCATTTTCCCCCACCACGTTGACCTGATAATGTTGCTGATGCGCCAGCTGATCGACCAGCGGCTGGTTGACATCGGCAAAGGTCAGCTCCGCCTGGGCGTCCGCCAGTAGTTTACCAATAAAGCCGCGACCGATATTCCCTGCGCCAAAATGAATTGCTTTCATGACTGTTACCTCGAAAAAACGTTCCGTATCAGGGGCGGTACGCCCCGTCGCCTTATGCCGCCTGCTCGCCGGACAGGAGCTGTAAAATCTCCTGCACGCTGGTGGTCTGCGTCAGACGTTCGATCACGTCCTTATCATCCAGCGCGTTGGCTAAGCGGGCGATAACCTGCACGTGCTCGTTGTTGCGGGCGGCAATGCCGATCACCAGCCGAGCAACATCGTCCGGCTCATCGCCGAACCGTACGCCTTGCGGGTACTGGCAAATCACGATCCCGGTGCGCAGCACGCGGTCTTTGGCTTCTACGGTGCCGTGCGGAACGGCGATAGATTCTCCGAGGTAGGTGGTTGTCAGGGCTTCACGCGCCAGCATGGCCTCGACGTAATCTGGCTCGACGTAGCCGCCGGAGACCAGCATTTCACCGGCAAAGCGAATGGCCTGCTCTTTGGTGTCGGCGGTTAAGTTAAGGAAGATGTTATCGGCGCTGAGCTTAAACAGGTTTTCCTCGCGCTCGCCGGGCGCGAATGCATCGTCGTTGGCGGCGATAATCGTCTGGTTAATCAGGCGGCTGTCGTTCGCCGCAGGCGGCAGCTTAGCGGCCAGCAGACGGGTGGTTAAATCGGTGTACAGGCCGCTGTCGAGGAAATTGCTCAGCGACATGTGCATCGCCTGCGGTGCAAAACGCATGGCGCGTTCGGTAAGATCCTGATGGGTGATCACCAGATCGACATCGTCCGGCAAACTGTTGATGGCGCAGTTAGTCACTGAAATATGACTCAGACCGGCATCTTTTACCTTTTTACGCAGCACGCCCGCGCCGAGCGCACTGGAGCCCATCCCGGCATCGCAGGCGACGATGATTTTACGCACGTGGTGCAGATCTTTCGCCAAATCCAGCGCCGGAGCGGGCTGTGGCAGCTCGCCGGACGGTTTAGCGCCGGATTTTGACTGCTGCTTCAGGCTCTGCATGCGACGGGTGGCTTCCGCCAGACCGTTGCTCTCTTCATCACCCACGCGAACGCGTTTGAGCAGCATCGACGCAGTGAGGAAGGAAACCAGCGTGGAGGCCAGAATAGACAGCACGACGCCAATCAGCGACGCTTTCGGCGTCATCAGCAGGACGGCAAAAATAGAACCCGGAGAAGCCGGAGAGACCAGGCCCGCGTTGAACAGCGTCAGGGTAAAGACGCCGGTCATCCCGCCGAGGATCACCGCCAGAATCAGGCGTGGGTTCATCAGGACGTACGGGAAGTAAATTTCGTGAATCCCGCCGAAGAAGTGAATAATCGCCGCGCCGCCTGCGGACTGCTTCGCGCTGCCTTTGCCAAAGAACATGTACGCCAGCAGGATCCCCAGACCCGGACCCGGGTTAGCTTCAATCAGGAAGAAGATAGACTTACCGGTTTCCGTCGCCTGCTGAATACCCAACGGTGAGAAGATACCGTGGTTGATGGCGTTATTGAGGAACAGGATTTTGGCCGGCTCGACAAAAATAGAGGTCAGCGGCAACAGGTTGTTCTGCACCATGACGTTGACGCCGGTCGCCAGCGCTTTCGACAGCAGCTCCACCATTGGCCCAATCGCCAGGAAGGAGAGCATCGCCAGCAGCATGCCGATAATCCCGGCAGAGAAGTTGTTGACCAGCATCTCGAAGCCGCTTTTGATCTTCCCATCAACCCAGCGGTCAAAGCGTTTGATGGCCCAGCCGCCCAGCGGACCGGCGATCATCGCGCCCATAAACATCGGCATATCGGCGCCGACAATCACCCCCATGGTGGTGATCGCGCCGACCACGCCGCCGCGCTCGCCGCCAACGAGACGACCCCCGGTATAGCCGATTAACAGCGGCAGCAGATAGGTGATCATTGGGCCGACCAGCTTAGCCAGCGTCTCGTTCGGCAACCAGCCGGTAGGAATAAACAGTGCGGTAATTAAACCCCAGGCAATGAATGCGCCAATATTGGGCATCACCATATTGCTGAGGAAGCGGCCAAAATTCTGTACCTTGACCT
>PPYF01017220.1_pt1 | contig 13250 bp, 18 predicted proteins | sample 1559871 | NCBI WGS metagenome assembly PPYF01 (sample SAMN08240021, study PRJNA423297) | Human gut metagenome, whole genome shotgun sequencing project. | reverse complement strand
TAAAATAAATATAGCAAAACGAAGAATAGACGTCAAGTTGACGATCAACCAAGGAGGGCTAAAAATGAGTAAAAAATTATCCAGGATATTTTATGGCATAATGTTACTTGCGCTGGGAATAACTTTCATTGGTTTATAATTATGATATGGATCAATGAAAAAACTGGTTTAAAAATTATTTTTACCAGTTTAGCTGGCGTGGTAATTAATTTGATGATTGCAATGTTTTTAGATACAGTTAAAAATTAAGGAGGAATAAAAAATGATTGCAAGAGGAGATTTACACGAAATCAGTCATATTGCCGAAAACGTCGAATCATTGTATAACTTTATCACGAACGAATTAGGGATCGATGAAAGCAAACAACAAAAATTGGTTGATGAAATAACATACCAATTTAGCAACGCCGATAATTCGATTAGCATACTCGAAGATGATAATGCTGATCTAGAGGAACGAAACGCATATTTGGAAGATGATGTTGAACGATTAGAATATGATAATGCCGATTTAGAAGTTGATGTTTATCGGTTAGAAGAAGAAAATGAAGAATTACAAGCGGAAAACGAAGAGCTAAGAAATCAATTAAACGGGTAATAGGAAAATGGGCTAAACGATTAAGAGGTGGTAAAAATGAGACGGAGCAAACATATGGCAAAAATGGCCAAACGGTTAAAAGCCCTGAAAATAATAATCATTCTCGCAATAACGTTTTTAGCTGGGATAGTAGTAACCTTCTGCCAGAAACAATCTGATCCAGTTGTAACTGACGAAAAAAGAATAACGCAAACAACAAGCATTAATCCAAAAAAGCATAAAAAAGCAGAGACGAAAAAAGAAAACGGCAAAGATACAAAAGTTAGTATCGCAATTAATACACCGGCTGACGAAACCAATAGCAAAGATAAAAAGACAGTTGATGATAATGGTTTGACGCCCGAGGAAGCAGAATATTATAAAGAAAATCACCTTAACCCACAACCAGAAAATGATTCGTTATTAGGCGATGTTCATTACATGGGCGAATTCTACTCTGACGATTCGGAATCAGAACCAGAATATAATGTCGACAATGATAATGAAACTTATTACTGGCCAGACCCTACAATGAGATCAAGGGTATCAACAAGTAGCTCGTCGCAACAAACAATTGCCGAAAATAATCAATTGGCTGGCAACAACGATCAAGGCGGTGGAAACTATGGCAACAATTAAAGCAATGGTGTGGTCATTGTTAAGTGGCGGTTTTGTCTACTTGTATATGACGAATCATTTTATCAAGGCAAATTGGCTGGCCTTAATCTGGATCATCTTATTTGCCTTGCAAACAACGGTCAGCATGAAACGAAAGGAATAAACAACATGGAAAAAATACTCTATAATTTAGCGATTGTAGCAATGGTCGTAATGGTGGTCGGCGTAATCTGGACCTTATTCGTAAATCTAACCAACGGAATCTTGATGGTGGTTTTGGGCTGGGTTAGCGCCTGGATCCTGATGCAACTCGCGATCATCGTCGACGAATATCACAAGTAATAAAAAAGCCGCTAGCATAAAACTAGCGGTTTTTAAGTTATTTTATATTGATAGGAGAAAGCCAAATTGGTATGGGTAAAAACGAGGTGAAGGAAAAGTCATAACCTTTTGCCTTGATTTTATTATACTACTAATTACGAATTTTGCAAGTTAGTCAAACGGGTTGGCGGGGCTGAACAAGTTGTCCGATTTTTGGTCTCGAATAGTGAACCGATTAAGCGATTCAGGATCAGTTGACCACAAGGTAACCCCATTATCGAACATGGTTTCCAGGGTATTCTTAGCCGACGTTGGTAGATAGCCAGTTAGGAAACAATTCGACGTTCTAACGTAGTTAAACGTATACTTAACGCGGAACCACGGTTCAATCGGGCCGTATTGGTTAACCTCGTAGCCGAACAGATTAAAGTACAGCATGGCGTTTTTCATGACGGAATCTTGGCAAGTAAACAATTGATAGTGCATACCGTAATTGCCTTCCTGAAATGAAACCAGATAATTGCTACCCTGGTGTGCAATTTGATCGTTATGGTTGCGGGTGTCCGCCAGCACGGCATTTTGCGAACGAATCGTTTGTTCATAATTATTGGTAGCAACCGCGTTTTGGAAGGCATAGTTGGCGCGGGCATTTTGCGCTTGGGTAGCGTTATTCATGGCCAAGGCCGTTGCCGATGTTTCATTACCGTAGGCGGTTTTATACATGCCAATGCCGCCGCGAATGGCACCACCGACCCCGCCGAGCAGACCACCAACAAGCCCGCCGTGCATAAGGCCGGAAGCGGCCCCGCCGATCACTCCGGTAGCGGCGTCAAATTTAGCCATGCCCATGCCGCGCGCATTTTGATAGGCATTGACGTTTTGGGCGGTGGCCAATGAACGATTGGTATTTTGTAGGGAAATCAAATTACCTTGCTTGGCCAGCCGCTCGTTCATCTTCGCGTTGGCCCGAACGTTAGCGAGTTGGTTACGGTTGGCATTTAAATACATGGTGTAGTTATCAAGCACGATTGGCACGTCGCGGGCGGCGTTGTCAATTGCGAGGGCGTTTTCGTAGGTAACGTACCTATTTTGATCAGCGGTTGAGCTTCGGTTATAATGATTAACCGAATAGGTCTCTTGACCATTTTCACTGATCGAGCCAAACCGTTTAACAGTGATTCCGTCAGTCGCGAGATTGGTAAATTTGAGCAAGTCAAGACTTAAATTAGTGCCCTTCCCGTCGGTTAAGAAAAATTTCGAGAATGGCTCACCCATTAATTTAAGCGGGCACATGCGGCCGTACGTATTGCGGTAAAAGTTGACTAATTGGTGGAAAATATTTTGTCCACCGTTATTAAGTTTGTTATTTTTAGATATTGCCGCGTAACCGGTTTCGGGGTTAAAAACGGCACCATTAGAATCTAATTGGACCAAATATGTTGATGTTTCATGAAGGGCGAGATTGCCGTCAGTGAAATTAATGGTAGTGTCGTTCATTTCAAACGGAATGCCTAAATAGTTGTAGATTTCGCTATCAACGACCAGGCTATCGGACCCCGCAAACTCTTTTGATTTGCTTAACGCTTGGTAAGCGGTTTTAACCGTGGTGTCGTTGTGGGTAGAAATATTCTTGCCCTTAACTTGAATGTTGTAAAGTTTCATATTTTGCGGGTTGTAGGCAAGAAAGTAGTAATGATATTGCGAATACAAACCCAGATAAGTTCCCGCTTCCGTAGCGGCGTCTTTCGGTTGCGAGGTGAACAAGACGAATTTAACGGTATAGTCGGCATATCTACCATTATTGCCGCCCATTCCAGGGTGAAACGCGACATAATCGCTTTCACGTAGAAAACCACACCCGTCGCCGCCAATTTCATCAGGGTTATTCATAACCTTTTTGAAGGTGTTAGAAAAATCAGAGGAATCAGCGTTATCTTCTTTGACGAAACCCCGTTGCACCATGACATGACAATCTTGCCAGTGAACATTAAATTTATAGGTGTTCCAGTTGTCAATACTAAAGTAAATGAACGTACAACCATCGTTATAATACTCGAGATTCGTAATAAACGCGTAGTAGTCGCGCCAGTTGCCATTGTGGTCGACGTCATGAATTTTAACGTAATTAAAGGAGGTCAACGCGTTAAGGGTCGCGGTTAATTGCGGGGCGTCCCCGTGTGGGCTGTGTAGCTCGTAGGTTTTCATCGTGTCCCAACGAATTGGCTTGTTTAGATTCTGATATGATGTTTCTTCGGTGATATGCGGATAACTGTTAAGAAAATTGTCGAGTTGGTCTTTATTCTGCCAGTTGACAACGTGCTTATAAGTTTCATCAAACGGCACGGTGGCATATAAAGTAATGGTGGAAAGTTGTCGGTTGGTCATCATTTCAGCCCCTTTTCTTTTAATTCATTCGTCAGCCACTTGGTCAGCCAGGCGGGGAGCGGCGTCCCCAGGCCGTTAAGGTTGCATAGAATGCTTTGAATCAAGAAATAACCCGCGCAAATAAAGATAAAAAATTCAGCGTATGAATAACTCGGAATTGCGGCGTGATTCCATTTTTCGAGGAATTGCAACAAGGCCGGTAGCAAGGCGGGCATAAAGTTGCGCGTAATGCCCGCCATAAACTTGTTCGAGATCAATGGTTGCTTATTCAGCAACCGGAGCGAGATTCCTAAGACGGTATCAAGGAGGGCGAAGGTGATCAAGACATTGGTTTGGTCGATCCCGTTGCCAGTAAACTTTAAAAATTCATCAATTGACATTGGTATCAACCTCCGTATCGGAACCAGGGTCCAGGGTGTAGCAAGCTAGATAATAAGTTTGATCGTCGAGCAGAATTTTTTTAAGTTGGTAAACCGAGTAATCGACCGTGGCCGCTTCGGTATCGGTAGCGCCATTGACCGCGATTGCCAAGTTGTAGTTATCGGGTGCGGGTTCAATCGTCAGGCGGTTAAACTGTTGCCCGCGAATAAAATGGTGAAGCGTGTAAACAAGTTCTAACCCGTAATCAACGATTTGTCGGTTAGCGTTTAGAATTAGATAATTGATTTCATTCATTGATTAATACCTCCCCGCGCGGGTTACCGGCCAACGGGTGATACGCAAGATCGTAATCAATACCATTGACCGTGATCATTTCGACCACCGCGTCATAAATCAGCGTAAAATTGTCGTCATTGGCCCAATTCATCAACAGCAGATCTAGAATGCCATAAATGGAATTTGAGCTAAAAAGCGGCTGGTTGGTTGAATGCCGAATCAAGGTAAACAAAAGTAAAACCTCCTTTTTAATGCAACCATTTATCGTAGAGCGGCATTAAAATCAAATTTTGCAAGCTATAGCAATAGGCCAACTTAGTTGCGTCGTTCTGACTGGTCTGGTGGTTCTGCTCCCGGTCGCCATTGCTTTGCGAATGGCCGCCGGTACTACCGGCATTGGTGGTAAACAACCCGTTGTAGTCCCATGACATATCGGTGGCCACCCCGGCGATCATCGCCGTTGACGTATATTGCCAGGCGTCGCATGGGACCGAACAAGCGGATCGGCCATATTCCGCCACCCATTTTAAGCCCCGAACCCCGTTAAAATAACCGGCGCTAAACCAGGAACGCATGGAATAAACGCAAACATGCTTATAGCCCGCCGCTTCCAGCGGTGCATAAAACGCATTGAGCGCCGCGACGCTGGCATGGGTAGCTTCAAAATCGTTAACGATCACCGCGTCGGTACCGATGCCGTGCGCTTTTAAGCTGTTTAAAAAGTAACGGGCTTCCGCCTGGGCACCACCAACCGACGTAAACCGGCCGAAATGGTAGCAAGAAACTTTCATACCAAGGGCCTTAGAATGCGCGATTTGATTCGTTGCCTTGGGGTTCTCGTAGTCGGTCCCCTCTGTCAATTTTACCACAACGCCTTGACAACCGGCATTTTTCAATGCCTGAAAGTAGGCATTGCTTTCGGGCTGGTGGCTCGATACGTCGGCAAAAAGATTCTTAGTCATAAGAAATCAACCCCCAACATTTCACCGGCATTTAACCGAATCAAGTCGTCGGTCTGCACGTCGTCCATATACTGTCCAAACTGGTCGTCAATGGCGACCAGGCCGTTTTGGTCGCGCAAGTCGATTAACCGAACGCCGTCAATCGCGCCGGTGCGGGCTTGGCGGGAAGCGTAAGTGAAGGGCCAGGCGTGGCGGGTCATCGAGATTTTGTCCACTCGGAAGGGTTTTTTGACCGTGGAATAAAAAAATTGGAAGGGACCGGGGTTTGTCAAGGTTTGGCCCTGGCCGTATAAATTAATCTGGCCGGGGTGATCGGCTTCTTTATCGTAGCGGAGGTCGCCTTGACATTGAAACAACCAGTAGTAGTCGTCGTACAACGGGAGCCAAGATACAAAGGCGTGTTCGTTGGGCTTTAAATAGGAAAAGCGTTTTTCGTTTGAAATGTCAATCATTGTGAACGGCACGACCAGGGAACCCGTGCCGGTAAATACCGCGTCGGTAGTCGCGGTCAAGTCGGCAACCTGATCATCAATTGCCAGATATGGAATTTCAGACATAAATATTCCTCCTTATTTTGTATAGTGGTACCAATAGTTCGTCGCGTAGTTCCAATTCAGGAAGGCCTGGCCGGAAGCGTAAATTTTCAGGCCGTTGCTCGTATAGTTGCAATCATAAATTTTGGGGCTTGCCAGACAAATGCCGGTATGGCCGCCCGCGCCACCACTTGAACCGCGTCGCCCGAGAATAATTACGTCGCCAGTCTTAAACGGGTGGTGCGCAACGCGAACCGTCCCTTCTTCGACACAATGATAACCCAGCGCTTTCAAACGATCGTGCAAGGTTTCCGTGGTATATAAGATCGTATTGTTATCGTGATAACCCAGGTGAAGCATGTAGGAAACGAAGCTTGAACAATCAGCTGACCGCCCGGAATAGACACCGGCGCGACCGGGCATTGAATAATAGAGATGTCCATGGTGCGCGTTGTAGTAGTCCAGACATGGCTTGGCGTCAAACCCGCCAACGGCACCACCGCCACCGCCACCGGGGTTCGGTTTTTGGTTATTGGGGTTTTCGGGTTGATTGTTGTGCGGGTGCATTTTGTCAAAGAGCGCCATACACTGCTTCATTGTAGGATATTTTTTAACGCTGGCAACGGGTTTAGTGTCGCCGCCGATATTGCCGCCGCCACCACCGCCGCCATTACCCCAATCAATCGGCATAATCTTATTGTAGGCGGCGTAGCGGCTTTCCATTAAGGGCACCCCAGGGCGCTCCCAGCTAACACAAAACGCCCAGGTCAGCCATTTCCAGTCGCGGTTGGTTTTATTATGCAAAAAGGTGTCCCAACTAATGCCCGCGTGTGCGATCCATTGATTCGGCCGATTATCGACTAAAAAGTTGCATTGCCATTTGATCGCGTCCTTTTCGGAATGGGTACGGGCGTAGCGAATGATTTCCGCCTGGCGCTGGTTCCCGTCCCATTGCCAGATCCCGAAGGCACTACCACCAATTTGACATTGAGTTGGCGAAAACGACCCGCCGCTTTCATGGTAGCCGTTGCAAAGAATCGCAATAATGGTCGTCTTGTTCAAGCCGCGCGCCAGCAAGCATTGGGCCGCGTAGTTTTTGCGTTCGATCATCGTTGACATTATAAATCACCTCCCGTAATGCGTGGGTGCTTGAAAAATTTTAGCCATTTCGAGCGGCTTTTGACGTCGGTAAACCGAAGCTGGCCGCGTTTGAAGGCCGCAATGAAACTGTTGGTTTGAAGCGGGTCGATCATCGGTACGTCGTTTGACGCGTCGTCGTAGGTCATGGCGTACTTGTCAGGATATGACGGATCGACCTTGGTTGAGATGATAATGAAATCAAGATCGGTATATATGCCGTAGGCAACGCCGCCCAAGTGAATCGTCATTTGATACTTGGCATATTTGTCCAGGCTGGAAATGAAATCGTCGAAGGCGTTATCGAAGCGGTTCGCCAAACTGGAAGAGTTTTCCCCTTCCAGGCGCAAGACTTGTTTCCCTAGCACCGAATTGTAGTGTTCGTCGTTCAATTCGGCCGAGGTTTGATACATGACTATCTTAATCCCCAGCTTCGAGAACTTGGTAATTTTATATTTCGGCATGATCATGAAATCGAGAAAGTAGCAATTGTAAAGGTTCGTCGCGTTGGCCAAGAAAAGGGCATGATACTTGGTAAAATCACGAAAGACCGTCATGGCAAAGTTTAAAAAGAGCTTCGTTTCGTTTTTCAACTCCCGCCCGCGCGGGTCGATAAATTCGTCGTAGATGATTTCGGTAACGTCGGAATAGTCATTCGATTTATACTTGGCGGCGGTCGATAGCGCCAACAAGTAGCAGACGATCACTCCGTCAACGAGTAGGCAATCGACCTTCTTGCCGTTCTTGTCGGTGGCATAGTCGCGCGTTACCGTGTGGCCAACCAGTTTTGACAAGAGCGCCAGGTTGAAGCTGGCCGTTTCAATTTCGCTTTGATAGCGGCGAAGGTAAATGAACATGGTATGGTTAGCCCAATTAGCTTTTAGCTTTTGCGACAAGGAACTAATCGTTTTCCCAACGCCCCGGGCGCCGATGATAAAGGTTACCGGATATTCGTCTTGCTGAAATTGGCTAACGTCAATATATTTTTTATTTTTCACGTTAAGCAACCTCCTATTTATATTATCGTTATTTATATTATACCGCATAAAAAAGCCATGCCCCATAAGAGCATGGCTTCGATTTTAGAGCTTACTAACCTTATGAGACCACACCGCCAGACGGGAACGGGTTATACTTAACCTCGTGCGTGCGTAACGTCATGATTACGGTATCGCCCCAATGAACTTTTGGCGCTGGCGAGAGCTGATCGGTGTTTGGTGCAATATACATGGCTTGGTCGAGGTCGGTAAAGGTACCGTTGGCCTGGGACCGGGCGCTATAGATCAGGCTACCGCCGCTCGGGTTATCAAGAATTAATTCGGGTTCAATCATGGTCAGAGTATCGCGAAACATGTTTACCTGGTTGGCTAGAATCTGAATGGACGTGTTTAAAGTTGGTTTAGAGGTGCCGATCCCAAGCGGGCGCGGGCTGTCGTCGGTAATCGATTCTGGTTTTGCGGGTAGCACGAATTTAAAATAGAAGGTCAGGTCGCCCGTCAGCTGTTGCTCGGCCATAATTCCGGTCGGGGCAATCGAATAGCTACGATAGGACCCGTCGGCTTGGTATGATAACATACCGTACCATTGTGATAAGATTTGCGGGTCGTCAATCGTAGTCAGGTTATTTTTAGGGCTGATAACGAACTGTTGCCATGGGGACCAGCTATTATCTGATTTCATGCGAAACCAGGCCGATTGAGCGTTGTCGGGGAACCAAATTTGCACGACGCGGTTTTTCGCGGTGTTAGCATTGACAAATACATGCGCCCAGCCGGGAGCCGGCATATCAGCAAGCCGTGGGTTTTCCACAAAGTAAAAACCGGGCGTGGTTAAATCGTTTGCGGTCGTGATTTCAGTGCTAACCGTCTTACTGGATAGCAACGATTGAATTAAAGTTAAATCTAATGGTAGTGTAGCCATTTTTGATCCTCCTTACTGAATTGTCCTGGTTATACATTTGTTTCTGGTTCGCCTTGCACGTCTGAACCGTCGGGGTTGATCAGTTTGGCGTGCAAGCTACCGTCCGAAGCAACGTATGGTTTATAAATCTTACCCGCTTCAGCTTGGGCCGTTTTAATCAGGGCGTCAACCTCGGTCTTGTTGTAGTAGTCGGCTTTCAGGTCGGAAGCGTTGACCTTGCTGTCGATTTCGCCTTGCAACAATTGGTGAAGGTCGTTCAACGCGCCCTGGCCAACCTTCCCCGCCAGCATGGCGTCAATGTCGGCCTTGGTGTAATGGTTTTGCGTCAAGTAGTGGGTCGTAACGTAATCGCCCAGCTGTTCGATCGTCGCAAACCCGGCCTTGTCATGCTCGTAGTCCGTTTTACTTACTTTTAACGAGTTGATATCCTCAACCCGCTTTTTAAGTTCGTTGAACAAAACGACGTTGACCTTTTCGTCAAGTGAATGTTGCAGATCCTCGTGAATCGGGTCGGCCCAATCTTTGAGCTGTTTAACGACCTTCGTGGTCGCCGCGTCGGTTTCCGCGTGGGTCGTGCGGTCGTTGATCTGCTCTTGTAAATGCTCAACGTCGGCGGCATGGGCGGCCTTATCCTCTTTTTTATCCAGGGCGGCCTGGTTAGTCAAGTTGAAGCGGTCAAATTCCTCTTTATCGAGCTTCTTGGCGTCAAAATCGGTAAACTTTTGTGCGATCTGTTGTTGGTCTTGCTGGTAGGCGGCGACGTGAACGAGCTTCTTAAAATCGAGCTTGGTTTCGTTGCCATGCAAGTCAACAAAAATGATCGAATCGTCGGCGACCTCGTAATTCAGATCCTTTTGCAAAATTTCGCCGTCGGGACCAATGACGTTGATTCGTGGGACCAGTGGTTTTAAGTCCAGTTCGATTGCCTGGCCATCGACCAGTTGCAAACGCAATTTATCATCAATGAACTGCATGGTCTGAATGTTGATGTCTTGACCATTTTGGTTATACAGAAAATGCTTGACGACCTCTTGGTTAGCCAGGGCAATCACCCGTTGGGTAATCGCGGGGTTCAAGACCGTGTTATGGCTAACGCCGTCTTGGTCGGTGTAGTCAACCAGCATGCGATACTCGCCATTCGCGTCCTTTTGGTATTCAACTTTATCAATCGTACTGGCGTTCAAATCGGGAATGTTGATTTCGGGAACGGCTTTAAACAGTTCGGTGATTGCTCCCTTATGGATAAAATCTTGCCAGTTGGCTGGGTAGAATTGCTTATCATCAATGCGCATAAAATAAAAACCTCCTTATTTAGGTTGTTCCAGGGCCGTCAAGCGTTCTTGCAAGCTCGTGATCGTTTCGCCTTGGTCGTGAACTGTGCCTTGCAATGTCGTGATTGCTTTGCCTTGGTCGTGAACCGTGCCTTGCAACGTCGTGATCGCTTCGCCTTGGTCGTGAACGACCTTGGTTAAATCGTCAATTCGCTTGTCTAACCGGTCAACTTGCGGCTTCACAACGTCATGATAAAACTTATCCAGCTGATCGTCAATGAACGGGTTAAACGCGTGGTCGCTAACCGTATGGTCGGCGGTCATGGTCGTTACCGTGGTCTGATAAGTGTGGGAACCGTACTTTGAAGCGGTGGCGTCATGAGCAACGTATTGGGTAAACTTGCCGTCGCGAACGTCGGAAAGCGTCATGGTTGGGACTTGCCGCAAGAGTTTATGCAGATAACGAAAATGAACGACGTCGGTATCGTTCGAGCCGTAAAAATCTTCGTCGGTGAAGCCCGCGCGGGTAATTCGCATAATCATACCTCCTTAAAATTTAGCACTAAAAAAGGATAGGAAATATTTTCCCTATCCCTTATTATACAACATTTTGCCGCAAATTATTTAAGCATAATAGCGCGGCTGTTCAGAGCTTGCACAAACATGAGCGCCGTTTTCTGGTTCAAGAAGATGTTGGTATAACGCTTCTTCGGGTTGTTGATCGTGGAAAGGGTCAACGGCAGAGCGTCCCATAATTGAAGGGCGTCGCGGTCAAGCACAATGGCCCCAACCTTATCGCCAACCAGCGTTTGTTCCGCGTCAGTGGCGTTGGCCGTCGCGAGCGAACCTTGCTTAATCACGGAGCCGACCGGGTGAACGCGGCCGTCAACGTAACCCTTGTCGATGTCATCGCTCGTAACCGTGTGATCAGTCGTGTAGGTCCAAACGTCGGGGAAGGCGTCAACCTCGGTAAAGTGTACCTGGGTCGCCTTGAACAATTCGGGGTTGAAGGCGTTGGCGACAAAGTCAACGTCAATATCGATCGAGGTCTTTAGTGGGACCAGGACCTCGATGTCAGAAACGTGGGTTGCCTGGTTGATGCCCATGGAATTGTTGTCGCGGCTAAAGTATTGGAAGCGCCGAGCGTAGTACAGAATTTGCTTCTGTAATTCCTTCACGTTGTCAACCGTGGTCTTGGCGATCATACCGTCGGCTAACGACTTACTCAACGTCAGCTTGGTATGGTAGAATTCGTCCAGCACGGCCCCGTTAACCAGTTGCGCGATCTTGCCGTAAACAAAATCGTGGAATTGTTGCAAGTTTTGGAAGAACATGGTGTCCTGGGTGTCAACAATCGTGTTCGAGCTTTCAATGTCGAACCATTGGGTGTAGGTCTTACCGACAACGCGACCGAAGTTTTGCGCGAAGGGACTTTCGGAACCGCTAATCTTGTCAGGGCGGTAAACCTTCGGCGAGATCGTATCAAAGACGACCGATTCAATCTTCCCGCCGTATGGAATCTGACCGCGCTTAAAATTGTAGAGCGGGTTTTGCGCCAGTGATTGCTTGATGAAAACCAGCCCGTACTTAACCGCAATGGTATTCAGGTAGTCGAAATAAGTTTCTGGGTTGTTCAAGAATGATTGACCATAAGGGACAAAATTGTCGCCCGCGTGATAACCGGGAAGGTTGTTTTCTGGCCCCATGGAATCAAGGGCGTTCTTGAAAATCTGGTCGTCGGTTACCGGGTGGCCCAAGGCTTCCGTGGTGGCCTTAGCAAGTTTTGATTGTGGCATAGTGATAAAACCTCCTAATCTTCGTTAGTCAATTCGATGTTGGCCAATTCGGCGTCGAACTTGTCGTTTTCGGCTTGTTGTTCGCGTCGAATGGCGTTATCAGTTTTCAAGCCGCGTTGCGTGGCGTCGTACATGAGTTTGACATTGGCGTCTTTTTGGGCTTGCAATTGTTCGGCTTGTTCCTTGTAAGCGGCATAGAGATCCTTGGTTGCATTCAGCAACGCCGTGGTGCGGTCCTGAACGTCATTCATTTGTTCCAGGTGATCAGCCAGTAATGGCGTGGCGTCCTCGCCGAGATCATACAACGCGCCAATGGCTTGCACCAGGGTGTTATCGCCCAGGCTATCGAGTAATTCGGTATTGATTGCCATGGTATGTCCTCCTTTTAGTTCTGGTTGTCTTGGGCCAGAATGCCAGCGATTTTAGGATCGTCCCAATTTTGGCCCAGTTGCTTGTTTTCCCGGTTCTTGAACATAACCGGCTTTTCGGCGTCGGTGTATTGACGCGTATTGGCTTGACCTGAGAAAAGGGTGCGCCGATCACGAATGTTACCGACCGTTTGCGTAGTTGGTTGTACATTTTGTTGCATTGCAATGAACTCCTTTCCAGAAAAGAAAAATTTAAGTTTCTTTTGTTATTATATCACAAAAAGCGCCGTTTGGGCGCTTCTTGATAGTTGCTAATTGTTGATGATTCCGTCCTCGCGACAAAAGACAAACCCTTTATGCTGGCGTTGCTGACCAGCTAGGCACCGATAGATCGCGCGGCGGTCTAAATCGAGGGTGCGGGCGCATTCGCGAATCGTATCGAAATGATACTCTTGAATTGCGTTAGTATCATAGGCAACAATGCGCGCCGTGGCGCCATGCTTGACCATGGTGGCCAGCCACTTGGTTGCCCGGTGGCCGTAACGGCAGTTTGCTTGGTGGCAAATTAATTCAAGATTATCAAAACTATTATTACATTTATCTTCGTCGATATGGTTCACGTCTAACTCTTGGTAGTTGGCGGGCCACTCTTCACACCAGGTTAAGAAAACGAGCCGGTGAAGCGTAACACACCGCTGTTTTTTT